>Ga0070746_10001429_pt1 | contig 14255 bp, 16 predicted proteins | sample VirMetDEL_Mar_21_FD_77016 | JGI IMG/M metagenome (GOLD analysis project Ga0070746, IMG submission 77016) | Aqueous microbial communities from the Delaware River and Bay under freshwater to marine salinity gradient to study organic matter... | ecosystem: Environmental > Aquatic > Marine >... | reverse complement strand
TGAAGTGCTTTTCAGTCCGAACTTGTCGTCTATGGCGGCTATTGCATCGCGCAACATACGAGCTTTTCTACCTAGCTGCATCATCTTATCTTCTCGTTGGATGAGCCAATCAGGTATCTCGTCATTTGCATTGATGCTGGACAAAGAGTCACTGTATTCATAAGCAATACTGATGAACTCTGCCCACGTTCTGGTGTTTAGCGATAACATGTTGATACCAGTTGACTGAGGGTCAACTTCCAACAACTGACTAATACCTTCTACGATGGTATTGACCTGGTTGTCGTAATATATCTCCTCGTCATCGGCTTTGTCACCGTTGAACATCATTGCTGTTGTAGCTTTCTGGTCGAACACGGCCATGATGCTACCTACTACAGACTCGTTGAACGTCGGGTTACCTTCGTCATCGAGCTTGTATCTCTTGAAGAAGAAATCAGGGAGCGCAACTGCTGGTTTCTCAGCACGTGCTTCCGAGCCTTCTGGGTCACCGTTGGTGTCAGGTCGAAACGCTGCTTCTTCGGTGAATTGTGGTTGAACCAATTCTGGTCCTATCTCTTGATCGTCTGGATCAAAGTAATCGTCATTAGACATATGTGCCTCCTTTGGCATTTATTATTAATAATATGTAAACAGTGGGTATTGGCTGCTCGCGTCAACACTCTTGGATAAAAGTTATTACGTCTAGTGGCCTTGCTACTGAGCCAATAAACCCAATGAATACACATGAACAATATCCACGAGCTATGCTCGTGTTTCGATGGGCGCTGTACCAGCTGTCCGTTGTTAGTGGTACAGGGCTAAGTGCTTGATATAACGAGGTATTTTGATTAACTGTACCAGAACGATAAAAGTAGTGGTACAGGACAGAAGCCTCTCGGCATAAGGCTTAGAGGCGTATCTGTACCAGATGTACCATTAGTTATGAATATTAAACCTAAAATCTATAACTATGGTCCACGGTCGATTACTGTTATCTCCTAGAAAGTACTGGTACATTCGGTACAACGCAGAGGAATTGTACTCTAGGCTAGCTGGCACAACGTCTACAGCTGTACCGGTCGGTCGGATTACAGGTGGTACACACCTGGTACAGTCGGTACAGGCAGCACACGTTGTTGGCTTGCCAAGGCACAATTACGCTGCATTGTCGGTCCATCATCATACTGATGATAGTAGTACGGCACACGTTATTGTATAAGTTAAGAAGAAAGGGAGCAGAGCCGAAGCTTTACTCCCTTTGGGGTAGGATGGTTATTCGATGTCGAAGTCGAATTCCATTTGTTGAGGTTCACGTTTGACTGCCATTGGTTTCTTTGGCTCGTCGTCGTTAGGGGACATGAGGTTATCAGTTTGTTGATAGCCTTTTTTAGATTCGTTATAAGCTGCCTTGCCTACTTGCAATGTAGCATCGAGTGCTTTGTTGCCGACATAGACTGTAGCGCCTATGGTCTTGAAGCCAAGGCTGATGGTTTTACCCACCAGCTTAGTTGAACCTGATACGATGTCGGTGAATGACATGTTAGATGCGTTCTTAAGATGTTGTTTAACTTTAGATTGCGTCATTGTTATTCTCCTTCTTCTCTAGTTTATAGACTTGAATCTTTTCTACTGAGCCATTGATTGTTAATGGTAGTAAGTCAAGATGCATTGTATGACCTGAACCATTGTTCTTAGTCATAGTGCCTAGCTGAACCCACCTGTTCTTAGTTTGTTCAGTACCTTCAACCGTAGTTTTATAAGGACGATTGACCTTAAGAGTAAATACATCACTCATGTTACACCTCCTATGGTGTTGTTATATGTTATGTATCCATGAACCATTCACGAATTACATAGTGTCAATATTCACGAGCTATGCTCGTGTTGTTATTAGAAGAAGAATACAGTTGGACTGTTGATGGGATCTAGAAGAGGGGTACCGGACAAGGTTCCAAAAAGTTAAAACAAGGTTCCAATGTTCAAAATCGGGATCGGGGAACGGGGGTGTCGGACTACCGGGAGGGGGGCCATTGAGTGAGGGGTAGTCTCTAATATTTTTCAAAAAAAATTTTACAGTTGCTTTTTTTGGTAAAAATTTTCAAAATCACGTATATTGACACTATAATGTTAGGAACATGTCAAAAGTGCTTGAGAAAATAGAACTATCCGATACAGACCGAGCAGAGCTTCAGTCTCACTATCCGTACATGGACGTGAAACTTAACGAGTTATCTGTACAAGAAGAACGCCTGATCCTATTCCATCTACGTGGAATGACAAAAGCTGCCGCCGGCCGTGCAGCGGGGTACGCAGACGCAGAACATGTGTACAAGATCTTTAAAAAACCTGTAGTGCAAAAAGCCCTAGGTCATTTGCGTAATGAATTTAAAGAAAACATAAAGTTCGATAAGCACCAGGCAACTTCTATGTACTTAGAAGCGCACCGTAAGTCAGCAACCTCTACCGAAGAGAAAAACGTAGTAGATTCTTTATGCAAGCTTCACGGTCTATTTACCCCAGAAAACGCAACCCAGATTAATATCAATGTTGATTCTATAGAACAACTTGAGAAGCTACCCGACTCCGAGCTTTTAAAAATAGCAGGAGTTGATAACCAGTATTTAATACCCAATAGCGGTAAGGGAGGTAAAGATGACTAAATACCATCAACAAGCGCAAGCCACTAAGAACAAAAGGAAGGTTTGGAACGCGGACATTAAACAGAATGATAAAGGCACGTTTACTTTGACTCCAGTAAACACACCCAAGACAAAGAGTAAGTAATGGCTAAGGGAATGAAGCATTACAAACGAGATGGTACCGAGTACAAGGGTAACACTCATAAAATGCCTAATGGTCATTTGCACTCAAACAAGACTCATACTAAAACAAGCGTAAGACTTTTTCATTTTAAAGATCTTTCAAAGACCGCTAAAAAGAAGGCTAAAGCATAATGGCCGAGCGAAAGAGAAAGAAAGCGATACGAAGAACTACCGGCAAAGGTGGCAATTATCGTAAGACTAAATCTGGCGCAGGAATGACTAAGAAAGGAGTTCGTGCTTATAGAAAGGCGAACCCCGGTTCAAAATTAAAAACAGCAGTAACAGGGAAAGTTAAGAAAGGCAGTAAAGCAGCTAAAAGACGTAAATCGTATTGCGCTCGTTCTGCAGGACAGCTTAAACGAAGTTCTGCTAAAACTAGAAACGATCCTAATTCCAGGATACGTCAAGCTAGAAGGAGATGGAAGTGTTAACATGAGTTTAGTAAGAAATATAAATAAAAGAAAAAAAGCGGGTAAAAGCCGCTCTAAAAAAAATTCTACAATTTCTAAGAAAGCATACGATGCTATGAAAAGAGGTTGGAAGAAGAAACCTAAAAAGAAAGGGAGGAAATAATGGGCTATGGAAAAATGAGTTACCCAAAAGGGTCAACTAAGAAGAAAAAGAAGTCGACTAAAAAAAAGTCTAAGAAAAAAGGTAAATGCTAACGCATGCAAATAGACAAGCAAGAATGCGAGGTTTGTAAAGCCTTACATCCTGACACACTATTCCCGTCCGACGACGGCGTATGTGTATATTGTAAAGCCGAGGAAGCGGAACGGCTAGAACCCCCTGAGCCAAAACTTACCAAAGCAGAAGCTAAGAAAATTTCTCAGGAAGAAGCTGCCCATAGGGAACTTGCTTTACGCGCACTTTCACGTAAACACATGTTGCCGTTTGTAGAGCGGTTTGATCCTAACTACCAAGCTGGTTGGGTGCATAAAGATATTTGTAGAAGGCTAGAACAATTTAGCCAGGACGTAGCAGATAGAAAATCACCAAGACTGATGTTGTTCATGCCCCCTAGACATGGCAAATCGACCTTGGCTAGTGTTGCGTTTCCCGCTTGGCATCTAGGAAGAAATCCAGAACACGAGTTTATTAGTTGTTCATACTCAGGCTCTTTGGCCATGTCCTTTTCTAGAAAAGTCCGACATCAATTAAGAGAGCCAAATTATAAAAATATATTTAACGGCGCAATACTAGATCCAACATCTCAGTCTGTAGAGTCCTGGTTAACTACTAAAGGTGGTGGTTATGTAGCTGCCGGTGTTGGTGGTGGTATCACAGGTAAAGGCGCGCACGTATTAGTAATTGATGACCCAGTTAAAAACAGAGACGATGCCGAATCAGAATATAGCCGTGATTCAGTTTGGGATTGGTACACATCAACGGCTTACACACGTCTTGCTCCTGGAGGCGGAATACTTGTTATTTTAACAAGATGGCACGATGACGATTTAGCAGGAAGATTATTACAAGCAGCTAACAACGGCGCTGATGAATGGGAAGTAGTTAAATATCCTGCGTTAGCAGAACAAGACGAAGAATATAGAGACTTAGGCGAAGCTCTACATCCAGAAAGATATGACGTTCCTTCTCTAGAAAAAATACAACGAGCTATTGGACCCAGAGATTGGTCAGCTCTATATCAACAGAATCCAGTTGCGGATGAAGGTGATTACTTTAATAGAGATATGATTAACTATTATGATGAGCCTGATTTAGATTATGACAGGTTAAAGTACTACTGCGCGTGGGACTTGGCGATTGGACAAAGAGAACGGAACGATTACTCCGTAGGTCTAGTTGTAGGTGTAGATGAGTATGACAAATTATTTGTGGTAGACTGCGTAAGGGGACGATGGGACGGCTTCGAGTTAGTAGAACAAATACTGGACTTGTACGAGACCTGGAGACCTGGAGTTGTAGGTATAGAAAAAGGCCATATAGAAATGGCTATTGGTCCGTTCCTACAAAAAAGAGTTAGAGAGAGAAATTTACACGAGGCATACTTTCGTGACTTAAAAACAGGAAGGAGAGATAAAGAAGCTAGAGCAAGAGCAATTCAAGGTAGAATGCAACAAGGCATGGTATACTTTCCAAGAGACCCTGTTTGGGTTGGCCCATTAGTTGCAGAACTATTGCGTTTTCCAAACGGTGTACATGATGACCAAGTGGATGCTTTAGCATGGATAGGTTTAATGATGACGGAGTTCGCTACGTATTTTGAACCTATAGAACATGTCCCTTCTTGGAGAGATAAGTTACGCGATATAGCAAAAGGTGACAATAAGAAAACGGCAATGAACGCATAATGGCATACGGTAAAAAAGAAAAAAAGCTCTCTAAAGCAGAGCAACACGAATTGGCTAAAAACCAATGGAACTGTTATACGCGTGCGCGTGACAATGGGCACGAAGATTATATAGATATTGCTCAACAATGTGATGCGTTTTACCGTGGACATCAATGGGATCCAGCAGATATGGCGGCACTAGATGACCAAGGACGCCCTGCTTTAACAATTAACACAATTTTACCTACTATTAATGCTGTTCTTGGGGAACAAACTACCCGAAGAATGGACATTGCGTTTAAACCACGCGGTAGAGGACAACAAGAAATAGCTGATGTACTAACTAAGCTGTTTATGCAGATTTCTGACAACAATAAAATGGACTGGATTGAAAGCCAAGTGTTTTCTGATGGTCTTATACAAGGTCGTGGGTGGTTTGATGTACGAATAGACTTCGATGACCATATCCAAGGGGAAGTTAGAGTCACCCCTAAAGACCCCTTGGATATACTTATTGACCCAGACGCTAAAGAATATGACCCAAGAACGTGGAATGAGATTTTTGAGTCTAAATGGATGACTTTAGACGAGATTGAAGAGCAATATGGGCAAGATAAAGCCGATAAATTGCGTATTACAGTCGAACAAGGCTCTCAATTAGGTACAGATTCTGTTGAATACGAAGAACAACGCTATGGAGACACCGCTGCAAGCGTAGAATACAACCAAGGTAACACTACAAACCCTGAAGAAAACAGAACTTTACGTTCAATACGCGTTATTGAGCGTCAATACTACCAATTAAAGGAATGTATGTACTATGTAGACTCTGTAACAGGAGATATGCGCGAAATTCCTTACAATTGGAGTAAAAAGAAGCGAGAAAACTTCGCAGACCAGTTCGGATTAGAAATTTTAACTAAACATATGAAAAAAGTACGTTGGACTACTACTGCAGACCTAGTTGTACTGCATGATGAGTGGTCTCCGTATGACACTTTTACTCTAGTACCCTATTTTCCTTACTGGAGAAGGGGACGCCCGTTCGGTATGGTGCGAAATCTTATCTCGCCACAAGAACAGCTCAATAAAATATCCTCTCAAGAGTTACATATAGTAAACACCACAGCCAATAGTGGTTGGATAGTAGAAACTGGGTCTTTAAACGGGATGACTGCAGATGATCTCGAAGAACACGGTGCCGAAACGGGTCTTGTACTAGAGTTTAATAGAGGATCTAGTCCCCCCGCTAAGATTCCTCCTAATCAGATACCTACTGGATTAGACAGAATTAGCCAAAAAGCTGCTATTAACATTAAAACTATTAGTGGTATTAGTGATGCAATGCTAGGAACTGATAGTCCAGAAGTGTCTGGTGTGGCTATTCAAGCTAAACAGAACCGTGGGGCTATGATGATTCAGGTCCCATTAGATAATTTAACTAAAACTAGACAGTATTTAGCGGAAAAAGTACTAAACTTAGTGCAGGCTTATTATACAGAAGAGCGTTTAATACAAATAACAGACGAAACTGACCCGCTTAAACGTAGAATGCCTATGAAAGTAAATGAAATTACTCCAGAAGGCATGATTATTAATGATTTAACTTTAGGAGAGTACGACGTTATAGTCGGAACGGCTCCAGCAAGAGATAACTTTGAAGAAATTCAATTTGCAGAAGCTATTGCGCTCCGTCAAGTTGGAGTGCCAATACCAGATGATTTAATTGTAGAGTACTCACACCTTGCGCGTAAGGGCGAAATTGCTCAAAGAATACGTGAACAACAGGGTACAAACCCACCATCTGAGCAGGAAGCTCAACTCATGCAGTTCCAAGCTGAAACGCAAATTAGGCAAACACAGCTTGAAATTGCTAAGATGGAAGCAGAAGTTCAAAGATTGCAGTCTGAAGCAGAGCTTAATATGGCTAAAGCACAAGGTACTGCAGAAATTGACCCTCAACTAAAAGTAGCTGACATGCAAGGCAAGCTACAAATTAAGAGGGAAGAATTAGAGCTACGTGAAAGGTTATCGCAGATGACCAACAGCGTTAGATCTGGTCAGAGTGAAACCACAGCAGCATCAAAAATAGCCGTTGCTGCAATGAAACCTACAGGAGGTAAAAATGGCTGAGGATAAAAACGATATAGTACTAGATAGTATGCCAGGAGCAGATGTAAAAACTGAGGAGGAGGTAAAACCTTTCGCAGTAGATCTTAATTTTGAAGATGAAACTCCTACAGAAGATGTTGTAGAAGAAACACCCGAAGAAGAGGAAGTAGAATTTCCTTCTGAAGAGGTGGTAGAGGAAGAAGAAATAACTTCTGAATTAGAGGAGGAGGAAGATGCCGAGGATATTGAAGACCCAGAGGATCAAGATGAGGTTGAAGTACCAGGAGAACTTGAAGAAGAAACCGAAGAAGAAGTTACAGACGTAGTTGAAGAAGAAATAGAAGAACCTAAAGTTCCCGAAAAATCTCCTATGGTCCCTAAGTCTAGGCTAGATGAAGTATTAGCAAAGAACAAAAAAATGCAAAAGCAACTTGATGACATTGAGCAAAAACAAGCTGAAACACAAGCAGCAGCCCCGCAATATGATTTTGATAGTAAAGAACAAGAGTATCAACAGCTCATATTAGACGGAGAATCTGCTAGAGCCGTTCAGTTAAGAACTGAAATGAGAGCTGCCGAAAAAGAACAGCTAATGTTTGAAATGCAAAGTCAAATGGGCCAAACAGTTCAACAAGATAGAGCAGCGCAAGAACTACAAGCTAAAGCTATAGAAATTGCAGAAACATTTCCTATGCTTAATGAGACTAGTCCCGAGTTTAATGAAGACTTAACTAGGGAAGTTTCTGAACTAAGAGATGCTTTTATAGTACAAGGGTATGAACCTGCGGACTCTTTAGCAAAAGCTACCGAGTACACTCTTGCGGCTAAACACCCTGAACTTCTACAAGGTTCGGAAGATGTAGCTGCTGTACAAACTAAAAAACAAAACGATGCCGTTGTACAAAAAAGAAAAACTACAACAGTAAAAAAGAAGCTAGATGCTTCTAAATCACAACCTCCAAAAATGAAAGGAGAGGGTACTGCTAACCGTAAAGGTAAAATGGCGGATATAAATGTTCTTTCTGATGATGAGTTTGGAGCATTGCCTGACGATACCTTAAAGCGAATGCGTGGTGATTTCGGGTAAAACTGTGATACGATAGTAATAACTTCGTCTGCTAAAACGATATTTAGCCTGAGTCGTTTCAGTAAAAAAACGTATTCGCCTACTATGGCGTTAATCTAGTCAAGGTCGTTCTTGTAAAACATACGATGTCGTAGCCCCAACGATAAAGGGTATACGGGTAAATATCGCCCCAAAAGTCGGTTAGTTTTTTAACTTAAATTGGAGTACAAAATGGCTAATACAAACTTTAGCGCACTGACCAGCGAACAGCTTACAATCTGGTCACGTGATTTCTGGCGTGTTGCTCGAAATATGTCCTTCATTAACCAATTTGCGGGTAGTGGCCCTAACGCTATGGTTCAGAGAATATCTGAATTAACCCAATCTGAAAAAGGAGCAAGAGCAGTAGTAACTCTTCTTGCCGATATGACAGGTGACGGTATCGTTGGAGACAACACTCTCGAAGGTAATGAAGAAGCATTAAGAGCGTACGACATCGTTGTTCAATTAGATCAATTAAGATTTGCAAACAGACTATCTGGTAGGCTTGCTGATCAAAAATCTGTTGTCAACTTCCGTGAGCACTCAAGAGATGCACTTGCATATGCAATGGCAGATCGTATTGACCAGTTAGCGTTTTTAACGATGGCTGGTGTTTCATACGGAGTCAAGAATAATGGCTCATTAAGAAATACCCTGGGTTCAGGTCAAAATCTTAGTGATCTTGCATTCTCTGGTGACGTATCCGCCCCTACGTCTAATAGACATAGAAGGTATGATGCTACCAGTGGTATCGTAGCTGGTGATGTTACTGCAGTTGCTGCAGCTGACACCCTAGACTACAAAGCCATTGTGCAGTTGAAAGCTTATGCTAAAGATAATTACATCAGAGGCATGAGAGGCGCAGGAAACGAAGAGATGTATCATTTATTTGTATCACCTCAAGTAATGGCTGACCTTAAACTTGATTCAGATTTCTTAACTAACGTTAGGAATGCTGGAATTAGAGGACCAAACAATGAGTTATTCTCAGGTTCTTCAAGCTTAATGGTTGACGGCGTTATGGTTCATGAATTCAGACACGTGTTTAATACAAGTGGCGCGACTTCAGGAGCTTCTGGTAACGCTGGTTCTAACGGATACAAGTGGGGCGCTAACGCTGACGTTAACGGTTCTGCATGTCTATTTGTTGGAGCACAAGGCCTTGCAATGGCTGATATTGGTCTTCCAGAAATTGTCGAAGATACTTTCGACTATGGAAACCAAAATGGTATCTCTATTGGTAAGATTTTTGGCTTTAAGAAACCAGTTTATCATTCAGATGTCTCAGGACAGAATGAAGACTTTGGTATCATAAGGTTGGATGTTGCTTACTAGAGCACAGGTTGTAGGTAGCCCTTCGGGGCTACTTACTTTTATTAATTCTTTTTTAGGAGAAAAAAGTGAAAATTAAATCAGATACAGATCTCCATGTTACTACTACTTGGGGCGCCTCTATCTTTTTAGCAGCAGGCGAGGAACGCGAAGTAGGTGACGATTTAGGTCTTCAAGCTCAACAGCAAGGCGCAGTTGAAGTTAAAGAAGCGGCTAAACCAGCACCGAAAGCTAAAAAAGCTAAGACTACTGCAAAAAAGACAAGAGCTAGGAACGAAGATGGGCATTATATTGCCGACGATCCTAGCACGCCAGACGTAAACGAAGCTTACGTACAAGAAGAAGAAGCAGGGGAAAAAGAAAAAGCTGAGTAATTAGCGAGGTAAATTATGGCAGGTACAATAACAGGTGCCAACTTAATATCTCGTATACAAGACATCCTTCAGGATACAACGAGCATTCGTTGGCCTGAAGCGGAGTTGCTACGATATATTAATGACGCACAAAGAGAAGTTTGTAATCTTCGTCCCGAGTCTACGGCGACTACCGCTAACATGGCGCTTGTAGTTGGAACTAAACAATCACTACCTTCGGGTGGCCTTAGGCTTATTAAAGTTACAAGAAACATGTCTTCAGCTGCAGGTAGTGCTACTGGTAAAAGAGCAGTACGACTAGTAGATGCAGATATACTAAATACACAGGAGCCAAATTGGCATGACCCAACAGTTTCTGGAGATGCAGCACATGCTACTACAGTAAAACATTACATTTTTGATGAAGATGACCCTAGATCATTTTATGTTTACCCAGGAGCATCTACTACAAGTACTTTCCTAGAGATTGTTTACTCTGGAGCACCTACGGATTTAGCTAATACAAGTGCAACTATTTCAGTAGACGATATTTTTGCTAATGCAATTATCGACTATGTGTTATTTAGATGTTACTTAAAAGATGCGGAATACGCAGGAAACCAACAAAGAGCAGGCACACATTTTCAATTGTTTTCTAGTAGCTTAGGTGCAGGAGGACAAGCGCAATTTAATGTTAGCCCTAACCAAGATCAGTTAGGCACGGCTTCAGTTCCTCCACAGCCGCTTCCTATGGGGTAGTAAATGGCATCGTATGAGTCACTTATAAAAGAAATACTACCTTATGTACCGGGTTGCCCAGACTCAGTAGTAGAATCCAATTTACGTGCAGCGACTATTGAGTTTTGCGAAAAAACAAAAGCGTTTGTTCAAGATTTAGATCCTATTACTACTATATCCGGTATTTATGAGTATGATTTTGATCAACCTACAGGTACATCCGTGCATAGTATTCTTTGGATGACTCATGATGGGGATGATTTAGACCCTATTAGTCCAAGAAGCTTAGAACTTAATTATCCTGACTGGCGAGATCGTTCTACTAAACCCCAAGTCTATTTGCAGAAAAGTGCGGATACTTTTTGGGTTATACCTATACCTAACTCTAAATTAGTAAACGGCATACATTTGTCTGTAGCGTTAAAGCCTACTCGTACAACTAATAATATTAGTACTGCTTTTTCTAATGACTACAGAGACGGGATTATTTTTGGGACTTTGTATCGTCTCTTACGAATACCTGCTAGAGAGTGGAGTGACGCAGTTGCAGCGCGGGATTACTTGTCACTATTTAATGAACAAGTTGCTCAAGCAGAGCTACGTGCGCGTGGTGGAGACTTAGGAGTAAAACGTTTAGTAAAATATAAAGGAGTTGGTCTTAGTTCTAGAAATAGATACAAAAGATACGGCAAGGAAGTAGATTATTAATATGACAGATACAGTAGTACCAATAGGAACAAGTAAAAAGTTTTCAGCTCCGCAACCTGCAGACATACGCGAGCACTGGCTAGATATTAAAAATGGTATTTTAGAAATTTTAGCTTGTAACCCACAGCTTACATTTTTAGCCGAAGATGTTTACAGCGAGTGCGTAAATGATAGAGCTACATTATTTATGTCTGATATAGGCTTTCTTATTCTTACTACTGAAGTAGATCAATTTACAAGAAATAAAACTTTGCTTATTTGGATAGCGTATACTTATGACCAAGGCAAACACAATTGGATAGACCACTATAAGTGGTTTGATCAAGTAGCAAGGGCGCTAGGCTGTAGTTTTATTGAAGCGCGTTCTTCTGTTTCTGAAATGGAAGAATATGCTATATCTAATGGGTGGCAGTTAGATACAAGAGTTTATACAAGAGAGGTAATTAACGATGGGTAGCAAACCAAAACAACAAGAATACAAACCATCTGAAACAGAGAAAACACAAGCCGCAATAGCAAAAGCTGACGCAGACTATTTTGCAAAAACTTATGATCCGCTATTGCTTGAAATGCGAGATAAAGCAGCTACGGAAGATGTAGGTTCAACTTTACGAGGTAGAGCAGGAGCAGATACCTATCAAGCTTTAACCGGGGATGGGGCAAATTTAACCGTAGCGGAAGGTATAAGTACCGGCGCAGATTTAGCTACTGGAGCTGTAGGACAACTTTTAGACGCTAATACCGTAGCTAAAAATGTAAAAATAGATGATCAAGTAGGTGTTTTAGGTGTTGCTAGAGGGCAACAAGCTGACGCAGGGGATGCTTTAGCACAATCCTCAAAACTAGCTAGGTCAGAAGACTTAGCAAAAGCAAAAGGAAAACAGACAGTTAGATTAGCAAAACGTAAAGCTGCTTTTGATATTGGCACAAGTATAGCTAAGCAAGGTATAAAAAACTATGCTGCTACAGGTGATTTTAAAATGGCGGATAAAGGATTTAGCATAGATCCAAAAACTGGAGAAATGATACAAAGGGGTGGGTATGGCCTTTTAGGTGGATTTAAACAAGGTACTAGAAGCACTAAAGCTGGTGGTACTGGGTTTGAGGATTGGAAATACACATGATAGCAGTTAACAACGCCATATCTCATTTAAGTAAAATACCACCTCATTTATTAGAAAAATACGGAATTCCTGCTTCTGATGTAGCTGGATTTGATCCAAGTTCTAATTCTGGTGTTGCAGGCAATATGCAACAGACCGGGGGTAGCTCCTCTACTTCTTCAGAACAAGCGAGTGGGAACCAAGGACCTAAAATAGGTACCATTGATTACTCTAACACCAATCAAAATTTTAGTGCTTCACAATTACCAGGAGTATCTGATCCAGACAAAACAATGGCAGATGTAGCTACCGGTCAATATGAAAGATATATTTCTGGGTACAGAGATTTTGAAGAAGCTCTTATTAAAGCTAGGAATGATACTTCTTTAATAGATGCAGCTAGAGAAGATGCCCCAGAACAAGCAAGAATAGCTAGTGAAGCAGCAGCTAGAAATAGGTCTAGGTTTGGTTTAACACAAACTGCAGTACAAGCTAGAGAAACACAAAGAGCAGAACAAAGAGGCGCAGCTACAAACTTAGCCGGTGGTTTAAACAATGCTAGGTTAGCGCAAAGAGATGCTAATAAAAGATTACTAGGGGACCTTATTAATATAGGTCAAGGTGTTAACAGAAGCTCGTTGTCTCAATTAGGAGCAGCGGGAGAAAATGCAGTAGCTCGAAAGAACGCATATCAAAATGCTAAAGCGCAACACAAAGCGCAAACTTGGCAAATGGTAGGTAGTGCTGGAGCAATGCTTGCAGCAGCATTTTTAATATAGGATAAACATGGCTACACCACAAGGACAAAACAGTTGGCTAGGTAATATGTTTAGTAACGCCGCAAGCGTTATGGGAGGAAACACGTCCTCCAGGGATGCCGCTACAATGGGTACTTTTAATCAAAAAGTACGTACTGATAACGCAGCAGGTTGGGTAACTAATCTTAATGCTGAAACCCAAAAATACGACCAGATGCTTAATACAGAAGCTAAAAAAGCTTTAGAAGATCCTAGTTATGTACCAACAAATTTTAATTCTAGAGACGAGTTTCAAACTTTTTTTAACGAAGCTAAAACAGAAAGAGACGAAAATAATTTCTACAGCCCTAGCACTATAACTCGTGGGTTTGGGCAGGTGGATGGTAATACATATAGAAATGTTACAGGCTATGCTCCTTATATATTAGGTAGAGGTAAAAGACTAGACGAGAATGAGTCAGTAGCAACAGATATTGTTGGACCAGATGGGACTAGTATAGCTGGCTATAAACCTGTAGTACGCAGTATGCGCGAAGATGGAAGTGGGAATGTACAACTTTATAACGCAGATGTTACTTTAGGCGGAAGGCCTGTTGCTGACTTAGCTAAAGAAGGTGGTGCAGAAAATGTTGCAGCTAATACAATAGAAGCAGTACCTTACTCTGTAGAAGATCAAGACTTTTATAATTACATGAGTGGTATTATTCAACGAGGTAATATGCGTAGAGATACTGCGTATATGGATACTGTAGATGGAGGAACTGCAGATTTAGATTTAGAAGCACCTAGTCGTGAAGCTAATGAACAAAGACTTTTAGAAATCGCAGTTGAACAAGGAATGCTAACACAGGAAGAAGCTCAAGCTAGGTTAACAACTGCTAGAGCAGACTTTAAAACCCAACAAGATCAACAGGCTCAAGCTACACCTCCAGAAGCTGATGAT
>Ga0070746_10001428_pt1 | contig 14261 bp, 8 predicted proteins | sample VirMetDEL_Mar_21_FD_77016 | JGI IMG/M metagenome (GOLD analysis project Ga0070746, IMG submission 77016) | Aqueous microbial communities from the Delaware River and Bay under freshwater to marine salinity gradient to study organic matter... | ecosystem: Environmental > Aquatic > Marine > Coastal... | reverse complement strand
CGATCCTAAGACCTGTCCTGAGATGCAGTGTGACCACGATAAGGCAGAAGCAGCACTTCAGTTTGAGAATAGATTGTCCAGTAAGTATCTGGCATCAACTCCTCCCGATCCATATAAGATCAAGAGGAAGGGTAGTGACTTCACTTCTCGTTACGGATACACCCTCATGGGTAATCCTACGGAACGTGCGTCCAAGACGTTCACTCCTAAGAACAAACCTCAAACTAGAAAGATTCTCGTTGATCCGAAATACAATCCCCAACGACAAGAGTCACCTATTTCTGCTTCTACAAAATTGTCGAAGACTTGTTCGATGGCAACTTTCCTTGGTGCTCAAGGTTCCAAGGCATCACTGGAAGCAGTCCCGATTGATGAAGATCGTATGAATCTGGCAAGATACTGGGTGTGTCAAGCACAGATTCTTGAGGGTGTGAACAATTCTCCTCTGTTCCAGGGATATCGTTTAGCAGTCACAGAGGGTTACTATAATCCAAACTCAGGTATTCGTGAACACTATAAACCAGGAGAGGATGTAGAACTGAAGTTCTGGAGAGAACCCTATCGTAATGAAGATGGTGGTATCAAGAACAGGACTCTGTCTGGTCACCCAACTAACCAACGTAAGCACGAGGGTATGCTGGTTTATTATACTCTGTTTGATTCTAGGGGTAAGATCGACTATAGTAAGACTTGGGAATGTGCTCTCTATATTCGTGATAACTTCTACTTCCGTGAATTGTATCTCGATTACGACATTACTCGACCCGATGATGTGATGACAGTCCAGATTGGTGTCTATATGCCAGTTCTTTATGAGGAGTATCAGGGCACTTTCGAGCAGAAATTATGTACATATTTCAACAGAGCAAGACTTAAAGAAGGTGATCTATTAGAGATAACTGACATCTAACACTATAAATAGATCTAAAAAAGAACAAAATATGACTCTACGAAGAATACAACCAGGAATAGATGACACTTCAATCACGACGACAGTCTCTAAGAACTATCGTGACTTGGATCTGGTCTTCCAACGAAAGTCGGGTACTGTATTCGCTGATGGTATTCGCAGAGGCGATGTGTTTAAGAAAACTGATCTCAAGGCAATTGATCAGAGTATTCAGACTATCCTTCTGACAAACTTTTACGAAAAACCCTTTCAACCCACATTTGGTTCTAACCTTCGTCGGTTGTTGTTTGAACTGAACACCACAATATCAGAACCATATGCAAGGGACGTAGTCAGATCTGCTATCGAAAGGTGGGAACCAAGAGTTGAAGTCTTAGATGTAAAATTCTATGATGCTGGAGCAGACAGAGAAGTTCCTCGTGGCATCGAAAACATATTTTTCTACTCAGTTAATGCTTCTGAGGCAGAACACACTTTCCTGCTTTATGTGACTTGTCGAATAAAGAACATCGGTCAGGAAATCACCACAAAAGTCAATATGAATAGGTTACGATAAAATGGCAACCACGATTCAATCTACAGAATTAGATTTCTTTGAGATCAAAGAAAATCTCAAATCATATCTCAGACAAAGAGAAGAGTTTGAAGACTACGATTTCGAAGGTTCTGCTTTATCTAACCTGCTAGATGTCCTTGCTCACAACACTCACTTCAATGGACTGATTGCTAACTTTGCTCTCAACGAGTCGTATCTGACGACTGCTCAGTTGCGTAACTCTGTTGTTGGTCTTGCAGAATCTTTAGGTTATCTTCCTACTTCTAAGTCTTCATCTCAGGCAACTGTTTCTGTCAACATTACGATTGATCCTGATCAAGCTGCTTCTATGACCTTAGAACCAAGATACAATATTCTTCCTGGAGAATTGAAGTTGCGGGGAACAGTCGATGATATCCCTTACTTCTATAGCAATCGACAAACACTTGTCGCAGAAAATAATGGTTCTGGATTATTTGAGGTTACTCTTTTCGACGATGCAAATGCTCCCATAAGAGTTTTTGAGGGTGAGGAAAGAACACTCGACTTCTTGGTGGACAATAGTAGTGACGCAGTTTATGTTATTCCTGATGAGGATATCGACACTTCAACTGTCATTGTTAAGGTGTACGATAATCAGGGAGTTGCTTCTGTTGCTGAAGAATCTGGTGAAGGATCTTATAAGGTGTACAGCAACGTCTTCGAAGCATCTACAATTAATGAACTGTCTCAACTTTATGTTTTGAGAGAGTCACCCAACCGTTTTTATGAACTAACTTTCGGTGACAACAATTCTCTCGGAAAGACCCCTGTTGCTGGAAATGTGATTCGATTGAATTACCTTAAGACTAAAGGGGATGCTGCTAACGGTGCAGCAACACTAATTGCAAACTCTCATCTTTACTTCGGCAATAATAAGATTGAAGCAACCGATATTGACATCACTACTCTGACGAGGTCTTCGGGTGGTGGTGATAGAGAAAGTGTGGAGTCTATCCGTAAACGTGCTCCCTTCCAGTATGCCGCACAGAACAGGATGATTACTCCTCTGGATTATGAGGCACTCATCCTTCGCAAGTATGCTAACTTCATCGAAGATATTGTTTGTTGGGGTGGAGAGGATGATGTCAAGAGAGACTTCGGTGCTGTCTATATGTCTATTAAGTGGTCCGCAGACTTAAACAGTACAGCAATCGGTGAACTCAGAGAAGAGATCCGTGAACTCGGAAGAAACTTTTCTGTTGTTTCTTTCATCATCAAATTTGTGGCACCGACTGAAACATTCATTTCTACTGACCTCTACTATCAGTACAATCCGAACCTAAGTTCATTGAGTGAATCTTCTGTGAACAAACGTGTTCGATCAACCGTTGAAAATTATTTTGATAAGAGTGTAGGAAAGTTCCAGCAAGTATTCCGTAGGTCTAATATGCTGACAGAAGTTGATGCTTCGGATCCTTCTATTCTTTCTTCACGAGCAGAAATAAAACTCCAACAGAGATTTATTCCTATACTGACACTGAAAGAGAATCACGAGTTGGTGTTCCCTGTTGCTTTGGAAACTCCGACTGATGTGAACGTACCAGTTATCAGCACCACTTACTTCACTGTTGACAACAAGACAGTTTTCATTAGGAACAAACTGGATGATCGAGTTAAGATTTCTCCTGAAGGAAAGGTTCCTGTGATTTTTGATCGACTTCCCTCAACGAAGTTAGAGATGGTCGATCTTGACGGTAATATCGTTGTTTCTAATGTCGGATCATACGAACCATCTACAGGTAAGGTCACTATTGCAGGTCTTACTGTACAGTCCATTCTTGGTTCTGCAGGATATATCAAAGTGTTTGCAACTCCTGCTAATCAGTCTGCTGTAGAAGCAGAGTACAATAACCTCTTAGCATTCGATGATGCAGAATCTATCATCAAGGCAGTTGCGGTAAAGTCTAGAGTATGAGTTTAGAAAAGACAGCATTAGAAGGATTCCGAGATTATACCTATCTCGAGAAATACCCTGTCTTTGAGAGTCTCCCTGCTTATTTCGAGAAAGAGTATCCTCGCCTAGTTGCTTTTCTTAAGGCATACTATGAGCAGGATACTACAATTTCCGCAAACATTCTAGACCTGCCCTATAAAAGAGATTTTGTTGCTGCGCAAGATGACCTTCTCAGATTATTCTCCAAAGAATTACTTCTTGGTCGAGATTACTATGACAAGTTCATCGACAAGCAGATGGCAATCCAGACCTCTAACTTGCTTTATAGGTCTAAGGGAACACACTATTCTATTCAACAATTCTTCCGAGTATTCTTTGGTTTCGATGTAGACATTCGATACGGAAGAGACGAAATTTTCCTTTCAGGAGATCCCTTCAAAGAGACTCTAGAGTATGAAGGAAAGAATATCGACGGATATCTCTATCCTGGCAATAGAATCAGATTCACTTTCGACGACGGTGATATGCAGGTCTGGGCACTAGCACAGAGACCTCGTGAAGAGCAAGTCGACGAATTGTACATGCAAAATAATATAGATCCCGACACAGGATTGAACATTCCGTATTGCGAAGATCCCGACGACTATGTTCTTCCGTATTGGATCCGACTCATCTATAATGTTTATTATCAATTGCGTCAGGAAATCGATTACGAGATAGACTATGATGATAAGTCGATTGTATTTAAGGCACACAATGAAGAACCTGTTTACGACGACCCATGGATCAATGCTCTAGCAAAAACTGGTATTGTGCAGGAAGGGGCAAAGGTCAAACTAGAGACCAAGCGATACAATCCTGCTGGTAGTGCTGTCGGAACAGAAACTACCGAGAAGATGATTACCAATAATGGTTTCTTCCAGTTATTTGCTTTGATGATTAAAACTCCTATCTCTGTCGTCAAGTGGAAAGAGGCATACAAAGATTTTGTACACCCTGCGGGAATGTATCTCGAAGGGCAGGTAGAGATTGTTCCTACTGCTAAAGTTCTGAAGAAGATGCCTGATGTCATCACAGAACAGTATCGCAAAGATGTATACTCTGAAGACGCATTGCATGAATTCGTGTACAATCAAATGTCCGAACTCTCTGTCGTCGAGTGGGTTGCAGATTCTGCGAACGATTCGGATCAACCGGACTATGTTCTTCGGTCTCGTATCAACGACCTCCAGAACAACGTGTTCACTCTGGAAGAGTGGGATCGTCAGTATGTTACAATGGAAGAGATCGACAACATCGAACCGAAGAGATTCGACGCAGACGATGTGGATCTGTCTCAGCAAATCAACACCATCGACGAGAATATGTGGGTCGGCAAGAGAGGAAACCTTTTCTGTCTGGACTCGGATCGTCAGGTGCAAACAGTATTGGGGAGTGTGTTGGACTTCCCGCCAGACTATGCTGGTTGTCCTGGGTATGTGTTCGGTATCAACCGATTCAATCACCTGCAAGTTCGATACGACACTCCGAAGTTTATGTCTCGAAACCCAACCTACCGACCAGGAGATTCCGACGGATTCGGTGGAGGTCCGTTCCCATACGGTATCGATTCAGACGGTGCGGGTAACCCGATCCTCATGGCAGATAGTGACTTCCGACTCAACACGATCAAAGGTATCCAGTATCGCACAGACGTCGGACCAGTTGCTGGTCTCGCAGATGCTAAGATCACAGCATTCCGTGATATGCGTGTCTACGGTTACTGGCAAGTCTCTCGCGATTCAGTCACATACTTACCCAACAGTTTGGGTAACTACGTCGATTCAGTCGGTCCTTCCAGCACTTGGAACGGAGACCTTGGATATGCCAACGAATTCAACTACGCAGAAGTCTCTGCGAATGTTCGGGTGATGAGAGGTTACTATCAGTCATCGTATAATAGATTCGTTGAAGATTCGGGATACTGGGATTCACTCGGATATTACTTCAGAAAGGATGTAGGCATAGATGCTTATGTAGACTCTGCTCCGTGAGTGTATAAATAGAAACTAGAATATTTGAGAGAAAAGTAATGATCACCCCTCCAAAGAAAGAATTGTTTACTGGCACTGTTGCTAATGACGGAACAGGAGATACCCTCCGTGACGCAGCAGTCAAGATCAACGATAACTTCACTCAACTGTGGACAGATGTTTACAACGATGAGGTTGTTGCTCCTGGTCGCAAGTTTGCTTGTCAAGGCATAAACAGCAATGCAGCAGATTCTGGATCATTTACTCTTTCTGCCTACATTACTGATCCCGATTCAGATCAGTCGTTCAAAATACACGCAAAGGATCTGGATAAGAAAGAATTTAAAACTGGAATCAATACTACATTCCCGACGAAACTTTCTGTTTGGGAACTCGATTCCGGCACTCTTGATGACTGGACATTCATGGAATACCTAGAAGGAAATGTCAAGTATCAGGACAGCAACTGGACATTCACGAAAACATCTGTTCTCTTTTCGGACGGAACAATAGAATCAGACGGAACATACTACCTCGCCCTTCAGGGTGTTTGGTAAGCAACGGAGTAGACAATGGCATCTACAATTACAGACAAGTGGAAGCAGGGTCTCTTAAATGACTTCTGGACCTCGTTTCATCATTTAGACAGCACTAAGGATTCCGATTTTTATTATATCGGAATTGGTCGTTCTGAAGAATGGCCGAATGAAACTGATACTCCCCCGACTCCGACTCCGGATCATAACACCGTTGCTGAATTCCAAGGATCTCTCCAGGCAGCGAAGAGAGTTTTAGATTTATCCTATGTTGTTCCTCGATATAACTGGACACCAGGATCTGTTTTCACTGCTTGGACCGACAAAAACCATTCCGATACTTCTGTAGGAACTTTGGCAGATATTGTTGGATCCTATTATGTTATCACAGATGAGCACAATGTTTATGTGTGCTTGCAACAGGGTAAAGCATCTGATGGTTCTGTTCGAAACTCTATCTACAAACCAACTAGTGTAGCATACGATCCCTTTGAGGCAGGTCCTGATGGATATGTCTGGAAGTTCCTTTACAATGTCGGAACATATAATAGTCGACGATACCTCACCAGTGAGTGGATGCCAGTTGAAAGGATCCTAGACTCTAATGAGGGCGGAGAAGGATACGAAGAACTGTCTGCATCACGACAAGCACAACTTGCTGTCCAGCAGGCAGCAGTGCCAGGACAGATCTTGGGGATGGAGATTCTGAATTCAGGATCAGATTACGATAGTTTGAATCCTCCCGTGATCAGTGTTCACGGAGAGTGTGATGACTCCGCCTTTGCCTTTGCTAAGATTGACAACAACGGTCGTCTCTATGAAGTAGTCATGAAAGACTCTGCTGATTCTCTTTACTGGAAGTTCGGTGAGGGGTATGGTGAGAGGACATGGGTAACTGTAGCAGGTGCTGGTGGAGCAGAATTGCGACCCATCATTCACCGCGACGAGGGTGGATTCGGTAACGATCCCCGTAAGGATCTCAATTCATCTGCCTTGATGTATTCTGTTAGAATCATTGGAGATGAATACAAGGTCTTTAATGTTAAGAATGATTTCCGTCAGGTTGGTCTTATCAAGAATCCTCTAAAAGACTCTGCTACCGCAGACACCTTTACTGGTGACTCTGATTATAAAGGAGTTCGTGGTACAGCACTGAAGAAGATCTATGTCAACACAGGAATCTATGACGATAAAACTGATCTAGATAATACTGTGACAGGACTGACTTCTGGGGCAAAGGCAATCCTAGATTACTACGACATATATGTAGATAGTGATTGCTGTGATCCTGTTAACGATGTAACCAATCGAGTGTTGATGGTTCACCAAAACATTGAAACTGGATTCGGTGACTTTGTTGTTGGTGAAGCAGTTCAATTGAGTGATGGTGGTGGTACAGCAACTATCATTGGTCATACTGACTCAAATGTTCCTGCAATGAGATATGCTGATTTCGATGGAAGGTCTGGTGAAGTCCTGTTCGTCGACAATAGATTACAAATTGATCGAGATGAAGATCAGACTGAAGATATCAAGATCGTCATCGACCTTTAAGGGATAGAATAATGCCAAAAGATTTTACATCCACGACATTCTCTGAGATCTACAGAGACGATTACTCGGACAGTGCGGGTTACCACCGTATTCTGTTTAACAGTGGTCGTCCTCTGCAGGCAAGAGAACTGACTCAACTTCAGACTATCCTACAAAATCAAATCACAAGATTTGGACAGAATATTTTTCTGGATGGTGCTGCTGTAGGTTCTCCTGGTGCTGGTATTGAAGCAGCAGATTATGTTATTCTCGAGAATTTGCCTTCAGGAACTAATGCTAAAGATTATATCGGAACTATTCTTCAGGGTCCTGCGACTTCTAACACTTCCGGACTTCAGTTTATTGTAACCCATGCTGAAGAAGCAACAGACGATGGTGACAATCCTACTCTCTATGGATCATATCGTTCATACAATCAGACCACAGTAAACTCTGATGTACAGGATACTCCTCCCACTTTCGCAGAAGCAGATGAACTTCAAGACATTAAAGTAATTTCTGGTCTAGAGGGAATGGCAACTGTTACAGTCAGAACCAAACCTCCTGCTTATGCGTATGAGTCAGTCGGTAAAGGATTGTTGTTCGGTTGTCAGTCTGGTAATTTCTGGACACAGGGTTTCTTTGTTTATGCTCATAAGCAACTGATTGCAATTTCAAAGTATAGTGATACTGCTGACGTCGATGTTGGTTTTGATGTTCTGCAGGATATCATAACTGTTGACGACGAAGAAGCATTGTATGACAATCAGGGTGCTGTCCCTAACCTGTCATCTCCTGGTGCAGATCGATACCGAATTCGACTGAACCTGACGACTCGTGGTTCAACTGCCGACCCCTATAAGTTTGTTCTTTTTGCTACTGTCCGCAATGGTGTCATCACATATAAGAAAGAGGGTGATGATTCATTCAATCAGATCGAAAAGAGAATGGCAACTCGTCACTCAGAAACTCATGGTGACTTTATTGCCAACCCGTTTGACATCCGATACAAACCAGGAGATTCTGCTGGATCTCTGAGTTTGATCGTTTCTGGTAACGTCAAAGGATTTAACCCAACTGCATTTGTTGATGGGTACAGACTTCGTCTCTATAATGACGAAAAGATTCAGGTTAATAAACCCACGACCTATACAGAAGAACCAGGAGCTGCTCTCTCAGTAGATTATAAAAACTACGTCAACGTGAAGTTTGACTCTGCTGGTGATAACTATCTTGGTCTGTGGAACAACGATTATACCCTTCAAGATCAGACTAATATGGATCTGTTGGATGGTACTCAAACTAAGATTGGTACTGGTCGAATCAAGTCTGTCGTCAATACATTAGACGATAGTGAAGGATATCGACTCCACCTTTATGACGTGACAATGGAAGATCTTCAAAACTTCCGTGACGTCAGGACACTCCGACCTTACAACTACAGTGGAGATAATGGTATCCCACTGACACTTGATGCGGGACAACTCTATGCTGAGTCACCTGTCATCAATACTAATTTGTTCTTTGTTCCTGGTGGCAGGGTGAAGAGTATCAGCAATCTGAGTTATAGTGTACAACGAGAGTTCCAGGCAACTGCTGCAGGTAGTCAAGTTAATATCACCACAAACTCTAATGAGAGTTTCGATAACTTGGCACAGTGGGTAGTCGTCAACAAGAACACTGGAGAAGCAGAAATTATTGCTCCGACGAGCATTAGTCTTAATAGTTCTGATCCACAGACTGCCACAATTACTGTTGGTGCTGCTTCTGATCAGTACACTGTTCTCGCATATGTACAGAAAAATTCACCGCAACCTAAACTCAAGACATATGCTAAGCATGGAACTGCGATTAGTGCCTCTAAAGATTCTGCTGGTGTGTTCACCTTTAATCTTTATGACGGAATAGAATTGCTATCTGCTACTGCTGATAGTGCAAACGGTAAAGATATATCAGACCAGTTAGTGTTTGATGGTGGTCAACGTGACAACTATTACGGTCCTGTCACTCTGTCATCATCGGGTCTTCCGCAGTCTGTAAGTACAGTTCATGCGAAGTTCTCCTATTTTGATTGGGGTTCTACTGGTGATTATTTTGCTGTGAACTCTTATGTCTTCACGAGTGAATTCGGTTACGCAAACATTCCGACATTCGTATCACCTCGAACTGGTGATGCTATGGATCTCAGGAATCACCTAGACTTCCGATCAAAGTTAGATCCGGAAGCAGATACAATGGCATCCACCGATCGATTTGAAATTCCTCGAGATGGTGACGTTGTTTCTTACGATGTACAATGGTACAATCACCGTATCGACAACATTTCTCTCGGATACAATCAAGCAGATTTCCGTCCGGAGATTCGAATCAACAAGGGTGCTGAAGATGTAAACCCAGAACCACCTAAACCCAAGAACAATGAGATGATTCTCTATCAAGTTCTTTATGGTGGTAATACGAAGAACAGTCGTGATCTCGAAGTCGAACAAATGCGACACAAGAGATACAAGATGACCGACATTGATCGTATCAATACTCGTGTCGGAAGACTTGAAGAAACTGTATCACTTTCTTTCCTAGAGCAACAGGCAATCAATTTGGTTGAACTGGATGCTGATGGTAATGTGAGATCTAAAACTGGATTCTTCATCGACGATTTCAAAGATGAATTCGCATTGACTGCTAGTAGTGTCGGTCCTGTATTCCAACCAGATGATGCTCTTGTTACAGAGAGACTGGTTAAGGTGACAGAAACTGGTCGTTCTTTGACATCCAAGAACAGAGAATCAGCAGTTCAAATGCTGTATGATTCTGACAACCTTTTCTCAAGTAGAACAGGTCATAGCAAATCAGATGTTGTCCGCAAGGGAGACCTGCTGTATCTTGATTATGAAGATGTTCTGGACTCGTCTTTCGTAAATGAAGTTATTTCTTGGTACTCAGACGGAAGGTCATACGAAGAAGAAGGTTGGTATAATGTCAACCCATTCAATGTATTCCGTGGTGAGGGTACACTAAAACTCAGTCCTGCTAATGATGTTTGGGTCGACACGTATCGTCTCCCAGATCAAACGGTTATGAACTATCAGCCTTCACCGACTGGAGGCAATCAAGGTGGTCAATCTGGCAGGTCTATTCCTGTGGAAGATGTGTCTCCAACACCCGATGCTTCTCCTCAGGGACGCAGTGGTATTTCACCTGCTAGTTGCCAACCTCCTGCGCAACCACCACCCCCTCCGCCTCCTCCGCCTCCTCCCCCTGCTCCTCCGCAGGACTGGACGTATACGACGGTCACGACTACCTCAGTCACTACGACAATCGATAAGGTCGAAACAGAGGTTGTGGCATACACCATTCCTTTCTGCCGACAGAGAGAGGTCTTTGTCCGTGGTCAGGGTCTACGACCCAACACTCGATACTGGCCGTTCTTTGATGGTGTAAATGTCGAGCAGTGGGTATTGCGTGAGACTCAGGGTGAGTACAGAACTCATTTGCAGAATGATGATCACCTCCGAGCATATCCGGAAGTAGATGTAACGATTAAGAAACACCCCCGTCGAATCGACGATGAGGATCGATACCTTATCTCAGATTATCAGGGTGAATTGTACTTCTCTTTCTGGTTGCCTAACAATGCTCCTGTTCCTTCACCTTCCGGTAACTCTTTCACAATGTTTGAAGAGTGGGAGAAATGGATCGAAGAGCAAGAAAAAGAAGCAGAACTGTACACTGGAGGCATTTCAGATCCTGCAGTATACGACAACATCGGTTGGAAGTTCCCCACAGGAACCCTGCCTCTGCTGCTGAATGACGTTTCTGTTCCCGATGTAGAAAACGGACTGTCGTTTGGATTGAGTCAATACTTTGCTAGTGGTACATTGAATGTGTCACAGAAGACAACCTACATGACTCAGACTACCACAACAACTACGACACTAGTGAAAGTGCCCGTGGATCCACTTGCTCAGTCTTTCTTTGTTGACGCACGATCAGGTATTCCTGGTGTGTTCGTAACCAAAGTAGATGTGTTCTTGCGAAGAGCACCTAAGACAGCAAATCGTGGTGGAGAAGATCTTGCTATTCCGATTAAGATGGAAATCCGTGAAGTTGAAAACGGTGTTCCACAGTCTTGGGCAGCAGGTCCTCAGTATATTGTCTATAAGAATGCTGACGAAGTTTATGATATCGTCAACAATATCAATAATCTCGAAGACATCGATGATGTATTGAGCAACCCAGTAACATTTGAGTTTGAAGAACCAGTTTACTTACAGGCAGGTGAGGAATATGCTATCGCATTGTTTGCCGACTGTGATGACTATGAAGCATTCATCTCTACCACATACGGATTGGTATTGGGAAGAACAGACGAACGTGTCACAGAGCAACCTGCTGCTGGATCACTCTTCCTGTCGCAGAATGGTTCTACTTGGACACCTAAGCAGAATCAAAACCTAGCATACAGAATTCACACTGCTAAGTTTAAGTCTTCCGGTGAGATGAATTTCTATAATGCAGAGTTCCCGAGGTTCCGACACAACACAACCAGACTTTCTGTCGACGACTCCGATGCGACTCGATTCCGAGTCAATCAGGTCGGACATGGTCTGGGTGTGGGAGACAAAGTACAACTAACTGGTCTAGACTCTAGTTCCACATATGGTGGAGTCTATGGTCACGAGATCATGGATTCTAATCTACAAGTAGACTCAGCAGATATTGCTGGATACTTTGTTCAACTCGACAGTGGAACATTCACCGACGTCGGTTGGTTCGGTACTGACTCAGTCACAACAAACGCAGCATTTAACTTTGACGAGTTTAAGTGGACGTTGATGACTCAGGAATACCCGACAACTTCTATCAACTATACTGGTAACTTCATTACTGGATACAGTTATGCGAAGGTCGATGAAACAGCAACTGCTGATCCAAGATTCGACTTCAGTAGAAGGAACATTAAACTGAGACCTGACCTCCCCTATCGTTTCGAGTCTCCTCGAATGGTAGCAAATGCTCAGCAAGAGTATGATGAAGTCAGTCCTTCTTCTCAGGCAGCACCATCCATTGTAATTGGTGCTTCCCTGAAAGCTGCTAACCGTTCTACATTTGGTGGACCGAAGGCAGCAAATGTTTCTGCGGATGGTTATGTTGCTGATGTGTCTCCGATCATTGATTTGACTCGTAACACATTTGTCATGAGGAACTATCTGATTGATAATCAACCGTTCACTCTGAGTGATAACTCTACTCTGACGAACACTCCGCATTATTACGAACCAGAAACTGACCCGACTCAAGGTTCCGGTCCTTCTAAGCACATCACTAAACCAGTGATTCTGTCTCAGTCGGCAAACGGTATCCGAGTTTTCTTGAACGCATATGTTCCTCCGGAAGCAGATATCGACCTCTATTACAGAGTCGGTGCTGACGCAGATGAAGATTTGTACAAGATTGACTTCCAGAGAGTCACTCCGGAATATGCCCCAGTCAAGTCTTACTTCTCTAACGAGACTTACAACGAGACTGAGTTGACATATCCTGAGTATTCTTATCTGATCGGTGGGGAAGACGGTGAATTGCCAGACTTCGTTAAGTTCCAGTTGAAGATTGTTATGCGATCTAAGAACACTTGTCAGGCACCTGTAATTAGTGCTATCCGTGCTATTGCGATGATCTAATGAAAGAGGACAGATATTTTAAGGTAGAGGGGCATCCTGGTTATGTTAAGAACCCCGCTAGTGGCACTGTCCTCAATCAGAACGTGAAAGAGATACAAGGTGCTCGTGCTAGAAAGGCAAAAAGAAAACAAAAAGAGTCTGATAGATTAAGACTAGAACAAGAAGTAACAACCATGAAGGGTGAAATGTCAGAAATAAAATCACTCCTTCGTCAATTATTAGAGAAATAATATGGCTATCGATATCCAAAACGATTTACCAGAATTCACAGTCACCGACACACTTCATCAGTTGGTTGATAGACTGAATGATCTGACTACAGTATTGAATTCAAACAACACCTTGCTTGATTCTTCTGTGAATGATCTTCTGTTCATGGTCAGTCGTGATAGTGGACAGTACGTTGCAGACTCTGATTTGACTATTACTTCTGGGAACGACCTAACTCTTCAGGGAGGGAGGGTCCGAGCAGAAGCAGGAATTGTGCAGTTAGTTTCTACTGGACTCACTGAAATCGGTGGTACTGGAGCAATTCTTTTATCATCTGATCAGGATAATGGTAATGTTCTTCTTCGATCTGGTGGTTCTACTTTTGGTACTCTACGGAAAAATAACGATAACCTAGAGATCACCACGGGAGTATCACAATTCACTGCGGTGACTTTTTCCGAGGAAGATGCTTCTTTCCCAGGAACTCTTACTGTAACTGGTCTAGAAACGACTGCGAATACTGTTCAGGGAGCAGTTAACGAAATCCGTAATCAAGTGAGTGCAGGTGCCAATTCACTTTCTGATCGTGTGGGTGCTAATGAGACTGATATTTTATCTCTCCAAACCACCACTAATGACCACACTGCTACTCTGGGTACACATAATACTCGTGTGAGTACACTCGAGGCACTCAATATTGCTAATAGATTGAATACTATTGAAGCAAAGATCACCAGTATTGAGACAAGACTCGGAATCTTGGGTGTATAAATAGAGTAATAATAACTCTAAGTAGGACCCATCTGTGGCGACTGGTTCCGGATCTCTCCAAGCACAAAACAGTACCTTAGCAGGTGTATCAGAACGTCAGATTGATGTAACTGGTGCACTGTCTGCGCAGGCATCTG
>Ga0070746_10001427_pt1 | contig 14268 bp, 16 predicted proteins | sample VirMetDEL_Mar_21_FD_77016 | JGI IMG/M metagenome (GOLD analysis project Ga0070746, IMG submission 77016) | Aqueous microbial communities from the Delaware River and Bay under freshwater to marine salinity gradient to study organic matter... | ecosystem: Environmental > Aquatic > Marine >... | reverse complement strand
TTGGCCGGGACTTCCCGGTCTTCGACTTCGACTCCGTCGAAGACGTCAAACAGGTCTTCGACCTGAAGCCAACCACGGTGAGCGACGAAGTCCCTATGGGACTTCTCGGTGGCTTCGGCAGCCAAGGACTCAAGGAGTCCTTGTGCGATTGGGTGGTGTGAGCCATCATCTTCAACGAAGATGACGAAGTCAAGGAACCCGAAGGGTTCGCCGCCGTTGGGGTCTTCGACCCCATGAATCGCCTCGAAGAGGCGGTCGTGAATCCCGAAGGGATTGGAGGGGTGAGGCATCATCAAGCCTCACCTCCGGTGAGGGCTTGGCGAGCAGTCTTCCAGACTGCCCCCTTGTCTGCTCCCTCACCTTCGGTGAGGTAGGCAAAGAGGCTGACTGCGGCCCAAAGGGCCGACCTGTTCCCCTTCGGGGAGCCATCACCGTCATAGACGGTGACTCGGGGGCTGAGGTCGAGACCGACGAAGTCGGTCTGAACGACGGCGAAGCCGTCCTCAAGAATGAACAGGCGGTGGACCCTCTCTGAGGGCCACCGAGTCCGCTCCACGGTAGCAAAGGACCGAAGGTCCTTGCCCCTCAGTCCGGCTTCCCAACCCTCTGTCCAGAGGGTGCAAGTGGCCTTCCGAACCTCCTTGTGGCCTTCGGCCTCAAGGGTGGCTTCAAGTCCGAGGGAAGACCGAAGGTCTTCAAGACCTCGGAACGAGGTAAAACCGGACCACTTGAAGTGGTCCGCCACGGTTCCCCAGAGGGGAACAACCTCGTCTTCTTCCGGCTTCCTATGGAAGGTCAAGCCGAGCATCAGGCCTCACCTCCGGTGAGGTCTTGGTAGGCTTCAACGAACCCTTGGGTTCGGAAGTCGTTGAAAACGACGGGGTCATCGAAGATGGCTCGGTAAATGTCGAAGACATTGTGGTAGCCAACGGAGCAAAATGCCGCTGCTTCAGCAGCGTCAAAGGGGTTCTCCCAATAGGACCATTCATCAGAGTTCCTCTGATGGACGGCAAAGGAAGCATCAATGTCGTCGAAGACGACAAGGGTTTCAAAGCCCTTTGAAGCCCAGAGGGCTCGGCAGTCGTGGTAGTGCAGCATCTCTTCAGGTATCTTTCTAAGCATAATCCTCATCTCCGATTCGGATTATGCAAAAGATACCGTGAGAGATGAATGCACCACCCAGAGGGTGGTGCATGATACAGTCCCCCAAGGGGGACTGCTTGCGATTTTCTCTCTGGAAAGCCGATGCCTCGCACAGGCGCACGGCCTCCGAAGGAGGCGAGCCTTTGAAGGTTGCTGAGATTCCCCAGATTTCCCTTCGGGAAATCCGTGGGCGGACGGCTTAGGCGGACACGGAAGAAAAGGGTCAAGACCCTTTTCTTAATAATCTGACTCCTTGGAGTCAGATTTGGGGGCCTCGATTAATAAACATTCGATTCTGCAATTTTCAATTGCAGAATCGCAGAATCAGATTAGCAACTTGTTGCTAATCTGGAAGAATGCCGTTAGTCAAGGTTCCCTATGGGAACCGTTGTCTAACGGGGCGTGTGCTTGCACGTCCGCGCGTGTCTGCTCGCTCACGGAATTATTAAGCAAGGCTTAATAATTCTGGAGAAAAAAGGCTCTTTTTAATAACAATCTCCGCTGAAAGCGGTGATTGTTATTCATTTTTAATAATTCTTTCAAAAGTGATTCCCCTTTGGGGAATCACTTTCGCGCGCGTGGATATCTCCCCTTCGGGGAGATATGCTACCTTAAAATCAAGATTATTAATTCTTAATAATCCCTACGGGATTATTAAGAATCGTCCCCGCGCGTATGGGTTTGGTCTGCGCGCCTTCGGGCGCGCGAGAGCCTATCGGCAGGCTCTTCCCCCACAGGGGGGCTCCCCTTCGGGGAGCCCCCTCCTCGACCTTGCTCCTGCTTTCAGCAGGAGCATTCGACGCAGACCACGAAGTGGTCTGCGGGTCGGTCAGCGAACCACCACACGACCCCTTCGGGGTCGTGGGCTCCGCATTCGGTGCATTCAGGGTTCAGGGTTGGGTTCTGGTCTTCGGCCATCAACCGGCTTAGGGCGGCAACCGGCTTAAAGTTTCCCCCTTCTTGCATCATGGATTGCATCATCTTCGATGATGCAACCATGATGCAGTTCCGAAATCCGGCCAAAACCGGGGCCGCCGACGGCCCTACGGGCCGCCGACCACCTCTTATGATATTTTTATTTTTTTTACCACATCGCTCTATAACGAGACGATGATGTAGCACCCCTCTGAACGCGGGATGTCTTCGCTTTCTTTTCATCCGAACCCCACTTCCCCATGTCCACAGCGGCTCCGGCGGCGGGAAGTCCCGATGTCTTCTGCGCCCTTGCGAATTGGTCAACGGCGTGTGCGAGAGCCATGACCGTATCGTTGTGTGCGGCCTTATCCACAATGACTCCCGATGACCAAGCATGGCCTTCAAGTTCTTGCAGAAGGATGTTCATGTCTCTGCGAGTTGCGTCGTCTCCGTAAGGGAACACAATGCGGCCCTGCTCAAACCAAGAACGCAGACGAGTCAGGAGACCCTGCTTGAGTGTGCGATTGCTGACGCGACTTTGCTTTACGTCCAGACTTGCGCCCCTCTGACGCAAGATGCTTGCATAGAGATGCTGGAAACCCGCAGACTCGAATGCGAATGTAGGTCTCCCGTAAGCATCGTCAAACTCAATCACTTGGTCAATCTGTCTATCTGGGGGAAAGTCATTTCGCCGCCAGATGTTCACAAGATGCAAGTTGCCGTCCTCAGCCTTTCGCATCACAATCATCACAGAGAAGTCCTGACCGATACCGTGGCTTGGGTCAAAACCAATGACGTATTTCCCATCATGGAGACGCAGATGCTCAAACTTCGCAGAGAGGTCGAGGTTCTTCCGCGTAAGTGTGCTTGGGAACACCGCCGAATCATCGTCCACGACCTTGCAGAGATATTCCTGTGCGAATGCAAGACTGCCGATTGACTGCCTCTGCTCAAGCAAGTAATCAAGGGGACGCTCAGACGGCCACAGAACATCAGCCTCGACGCCCTCTTGGTCAGCCATCCATTCGTCGTAGTTTGTGATGGCCCCCTCACGCCATGTCTTCCATGCTTCATTGTTCAGCATCTCTGTGTGATAGAGGTCGTTCATGGACATAGGCGTGCCGACACAATAGATGGATGTGCCGGGAGACAACATAGGCGTCATCTTCTTGCGAAACCAAGTCTGGTATGCCTCGTAGGACATATCGTTCTGGTCATCGAGGATGTCGTCAAGTGCGATGGCCGCAGGGTGTTCACCACGAATACCTGAACCCACAGACGTTGCCTTAATCCATGCGCCATTCGTGAGGACAAGTCGGAACTTGGAAGTGTCCTTCTCGTTAATCATGCGAGACAACTCAGGATGCTGGCGCAAATCCTGTTGAATCTCTTCAAGACGATTCGCGGCCAAGTCTTTATTCGCAGAGAAAAGCCAGATGGTGAACGGCTTATTGCGCCACCTCTCAAAGAGCAATTGATGTAGCAACTTCACACGGAGAGTTGTGGATTTACTGTGGTCACGGGGAGCAATGACGCAGACACGGTGGACGTGTGCGCCCTGCCTATCTCCATAGAGACTTAGCCAATCGCCGATGTGAGGACCCCAACGATAGCCCAGCCACTCATAGAAGTGCTGAACGTCGTATTTACTCCTCTCCATCTGAAGAGCCGTCATCATGCGATTCATTGAAATCACCTTGAACTTCACGTCTATTAAACGTGGGGATGCCGCACCACTCAAGAAGACCGAGGCACAGACGCTCAAGTTCTGAGCGCGTCAGACCAAAACCAGAGATGTATTCTTCTGTGACGATGTTTAACATGCACAGTTCATCGGTCATCTCTGTGAGGACCATTGACTTATCGTCAGTCCTCCAAATCCTCATCATCAACACCTTCGTTCAGAGAGCGCAGAGTGCGGATGCCGTGACGCAACTCGCTGAAAGCCTGAATCTCTCTCTTGTGTGGGGAGAGGATGACCACGGGACACGTTGGTCGCTCACGGGGGAAACCGCACATCTCACCAAAGCCGTCCACAATCTTGTATGCACCGGGACGAATAGCCCACCTCTCAACACCGTGGCGAGTAAAACAGGAGACGTGCGGAGTGTGGTGATGACCCACAACACCGATATCGAAGTCTGCTTCGCCATCTTCCCACATCTTCTTGATGACTCGACCTGCATCGAGATTGGAGTTGCCTCGACGCTTGTGTCGGATGCTGAGGTGATAAGGCACGTCGTTCAGCCAGAGGCGGATGTTCAATTCGTGCTTGTGATAGAGGATGCTACGTTCTGCCGCCATCTTGCCCAGAGGGTCGTAGTCCGTCATACCCGCAGTCCACAAGTCGTGATTGCCCGCAACGATAGCCATCAGGGAAGTCGGCGTCATATCAATGTAGTGTTCACAGAGTTTCCATTGGACACTTGGGGGGATAGGAGCCTTCATTGCGGGACGAGGCTTGTCCACGACGAAGTTGTCTATGTAGTCACCTGCATGAATCACATAGACGTTCTCGGTCTTCTCAATCAATTCGGTGTCTTCACGCAGTTGCTCATGGTCGCAGAATGGGTTGCCGATGTGCTGGTCGCTTGCGAAAGCAATAGCAATGTGTCGGTCTTCGGGGACATTCATGTGGATATCCACCCAACGCTCATGCTCAATGGCCTTGATAGCCTCTTTGCTACGTTCTTCGATAGCATTCCACAAGTCTTCGCCAGACCCAGAGGTCTTCTTCAGACGATTGACGGTGAACTCGGGATGGACTGTGCGGCTGATTGAGCCATTCTCATACGCCTGAGATACACGCATATACCATGCCTTGTGTGTGATGGAGTCATCACGTGTATGCAGAAGGCGAGCCAACTCAGACTTGCTTCCGTCCCAGACCTTCGGAATCATTGCGTTGTAGTCTTTCCTCGCGTGCTGGAAGAGGGTGTCGTCTTCAGTTCTCATACGGTCACAGAAAGAACGCCATGACTTATGCGAATACGTCTTACCTGTCCAGCGGTCAAGCAGAATGTCTTTGATAAACAAAGTCAAGTTGCCCTTATAGTGAGGCATGTTCTCAATGACGAATTGCGTCCTGTCGTCCATGCTTCGACTATGATGCTTGCCCTTTATGAAGGTCGCGTTGCAGTCTATTCTTTTTTACTCGCAGACAGAATACAGACAGAAATAAACGAGAAACAGAGAGCAAGTTGCAGGTATTCTGTCTAATTTCATAAGAGTCAGAAATTAAAACGCCCACTACCTTATGCTATTATTAAAGTTCAATCTCTTAAGACAATGGAGAGAATAAAGCAGAACCGACAGACTCCGTGCGATTTAATCTTTTTTTATTCTCTCACCGCCAGAAAAGAATAGGTCAGTCAGCAAGGCTCATAAGTCATAAGTGTGCTACGGGTCAATATGGCCCGTTTCAATCTCTTCGGGCGTTCTCGCAAGCCGCCCGAGCCTGTGGAGACGTCGCGCGAATACAGGCCTATTGGTCCTGTCCAGAGTCCTTTCGCTATGGTCGCCGGTATGAAGGAGATTGTCGAGGAGACAAACAAACTCCGAGACAACTCAAACTACGACAACGACTTCGAGTTGTTCGAGGACATGCTGAAACTCGACCCGGAACTCAATGGCGCGGTGCGCGCAGTCAGCCTCACGGCAAACAATTACAGTCTTGATTACCGCTCTGCACGCAATTCACGCATCCGCGAGGCTATCCGTATTCTGGTTGAAGAGACTCTGGACTTCGATGACTTCCTCGTCAATGGTATGCGGAACCTCATGGTCTATGGAAACGACATCAACAAATACGTCGGCTCTTCGCGCGAAGGTCTCACAGATATCCAGAGCCTCCCCATCAAGCAAATCACTATCCTCGATGGCCGCAATAAGACTGAAGTGGCTGATGAAGTGAACCCCGTGATTACCGCAGAGCGTTATTTCCTCCGCGAGGGCGAGACAACCGAAGAAGAAATCCGCGCTGACGAGATTCTGCACGTCCGCACGGACTATCGCTCACATTGGTTTATTGATAACGAAGAGCGATACACCTACGGTCTCTGGGGTGCTTCGCGCTTTACGTCTCTGAAGCAGGCTATCCGTGCGAAGTATAACTCAATGAATAATCGCATTGCGATTGAGGATGCGATGACGAAGCAATACATCACCATTGATAAGTCCGCCATCGCGCATATCTCTGACCCGGATGAACAGAGGGAGCGTCTGAGCCACATTATGAATCAGGTCATTGCTACGCTTGAGTCCCTGCGCGGAGACCAAGTGCCTATCTTCCCCGACTACGTCAAGATTCAGCATATTGACCAGAGGACTGCTATCCCCGACACGACGTCCTTCCTTGATAGCGTAAACGCCGACATTGCGGCGGTTCTGCAAGTCCCCCGTGTAGCCGCAGGTCAAGAACGTGGCTCGACGTTTGCGGCCTCATATACAGCGAATCAATGGTCTGCGTCTGCTATCCGCCGGATGCTTGCTATCATGCGCCAAGCGGCACGTCGGATGTTCTCAAAGCATCTTGAACTCCTGAATATCTCCCATGAGATGAAGGACTTGCCTGACCTTGTCTTTGAACCCATTGATGAAGAGTCTCGGCTCGACAAGATGCGCCGTGCAAACATTGGTTATTCTGGCGGTATTCTGACTCTGAACCAAGCCCTTGAGATTTCAGGCCTGCCTCAAGAGCAGGGCCTCGATGAGCGTCGAGGACCCGGCCCTTCTCCGAACATGGGCAGGCTTCCCCGCCCAGACAGTCAAGACGGAGCATCGGATATGAGGGATGGTGTCTCTGATGAGTGAAACCAACGATGCGGTGCAGAACCACCGCCTTGATACAATCGAACGACGTCTTGATAAGCATGATGAAATGCTTACGAAACTTGTCGAAGCGCAGACGCGGAGTGAAGAGCAGATGACCGGCCTCTCTGCCTCCGTTGAAACTCTTGCTCAGAATCAGACGGCAACACAAGAGATGATTAACGGAATCGGTCAGTCTATTGTGAAGTGGATGATGGGCATTGGCTCCGCAATGGTGGCCGCAATAATCGGTATGCAGGGGGTTATGTGATGGTGCGTAAAGATACGTTTAACGACACGATGATTAAGAAGACGGTTGTTCCCGTCATCTATTTGTGGATGCTTGCCGCAGGCGCAATCGTCGCTATGGGTATCTATCAGCCCGATGTTGTTTTGGCGAACCTTGATGGTTTCATCGCACTATTGGCAATCATTAGTGGTGTAGCCGTTCCTGCTCTTAGCACACTTATGCGAATGTGGGAGTCAGAACAGGCTTCAGAAGTCATTGAAATGCCTATGCAGATGGAGCATGACCGTGACCGTGATACGGCAGAGCATGAACACCAGATGCGTATGGAAGCCAAACTCGACAAGGTCTGGGGTGAGTGATTGCCTGACCCTAAGCCGTCAGAGAGCCGAGAAGACTTCATGTCTCGCTGTATGTCCGACGATAAGATGAATGAACAATTCGAGAATCGTAGTCAGCGCGCCGCTGTCTGCAATTCTTACTTTGAACGTGAGGACGTCGAAGGTAAACACGGAGGTCAGCATGGTCGCCCCGGTCCCAATGACCCACGCAAGACTCCGGCCAAGCCGAGTGAACGTCGCAAAGGCTCAAAGAGAAATAAACCCGGCTCTGCAAAGAAACCTAACACAGGCATCAAAATCAGCAAGCAGACTGAGAACACTCTGCGAAAGATGATGGAGAAGCACAACAAAGCGGGAAAAGGGTCAAAGGCCACAATGGGTGCCTTGAAAGCCGTATATCGGAGGGGTGCAGGTGCTTTTAGCCGTAGTCATGCTCCTCGCATGTCTCGCGGTGGCTGGGCTATCGCTCGCGTCAGGGCTTTCCTCTATCTTCTCAAGAATGGTCGCCCGTCTAACCCAAATTACACGCAAGACAACGACTTGCTCCCAAAGAGCCACGCCCGCTCGTCAAAGAAGGCTGATGAAAGTGTGGAGGCGGCTGAATATCGTGGACGCAAGGTCACGCTCAATAAACCATTTCGCACGCCGAAGGGGCCGAAGAAGTTCGCGGTCTATACGAAGAATGAATCTGGAACGGTCGTCATCGTTCGTTTCGGCGACCCAAACATGGAGATTAAGCGTGATGACCCAGACCGACGACGCAATTTCCGAAAAAGACACAACTGCGAATCGCCCGGACCCAAGTGGAAGGCTCGTTATTGGTCGTGCAAGATGTGGGAGTCGAAGAAATCCGTGACGGACTACACAAGCAATCTTCAAGAGTCACCCGATACATCACATTCAAATATGACCGGATGCGGCGAACTTGAAGCCGACTGCGGGTGTGGATGCTCAGATACCGTCGAAGCGGGCATGGAAGACTACATCTTCATGACGCGCGAAGGCGCAGAAAAGAAGTCTGAAGAAATCGGTATGGGCGGTGCAATTCATACCGAGCAGACTGCTGATGGCGTCACCATGTATTTCCCCGGTCCAGACGAAGAGACCTTCCAGAGGTGGTTCGATAAGAACGACTCACATGAGGCTATGGAGCATGATGTCTTCGATAACCCCGGCGAGGCTATGTCTCGCGCACGTCAGATTGGATGTCGGGGTATGCACAGCCATACACGCAATGGTGAGACGGTCTATATGCCCTGCCGAAGCCATGAAGCCTATGAAGAGGCAATGGATGAGGAAGATGCAAAGGCGTATCACCACGAAGACGAAGAAGAACTTGAAGGCTATGGAGGTGGCGGCTCTGGTTCCTATGATTCCTGTCCACCCGGCTACACAAAGCGCATGGGTCGCTGTGAACGTATTGCAGTCACGATTGATGTTGTGGACTTGTCCATTGATTCAGTCGTGGCCTCGGCATCAGATGGCCGCAAGGTCGTGCGAATCTCGGGTATTGCGTTCCATCAGGGCATCAACAAAAATGGATGGGAGATTACCCGAGCGGGCGCGGACCTTGCGGTCAGCCAGATGTCCGGTGCTGACCTGACTCTGAATCACCCCAAGTCAGAGAATGGTCGTTTCCGCCGCAACATGGACGGCGGCATTGACGAGGCCGTCGTCGGTGTTGTGACTGAAGCGACGGTGGAAGATGTCTCAGAAGGTATGTGGAATGTCCGCTTCAAGGCTGACGTCCTCCGCACAGAATTGTTTGAGGCTCTGGAATCTGGTCTCTGGCTCCGCAAGGGCTACGGTGTCTCTATTGGCGGAAGCGGTGTCCCTGACGAAGTCTTTGAAGCCGAGGATGGAAAGACCGTCATGCGATTCGAGAGCGACTTTGAGTTCGACCATCTTGCAATTGTCCACCGTCCGGCTTACGACGGAGCGGTCATTTCTGACGTCGAAGTCGTGCGAATCGCAGAAGACTTTAATAGTCATCCAAACCATGCTTCAAACATCGCAAGGAACGTGACTCCTATGACCAACGAAGAAGAGTTCAAGGTCGAAGCCTCCGAAGAAGAGGTTGTCGAGACCCCCGATTATGAATCCGAAATCGCCGCTCTCCGCGCATCCCTCGCCGAGCGCGAGGCTGAAGTTGAATCCTTCAAGGCCGCTGAAGAAGAAGCCGCTGAAGCCGCTCGCGCAGAACTCGTTGCCTCTGCTACCGAACTCGGTATGTCCGGCCACGAAGACCTGCCCACCGAGACCCTGACCTCCCTCATTGCTTCGTGGGAGGCGGCTCGTCCCGCCGCTCCCGAGGTCGTCCTTCAGCCCGTTGTGGCCTCGGAGACCTCTGTTGAGAAGACCTCTCAGAGCAATGAAGTCGTTGCAAACTACCTCAACAAGCGTCGTATTGAGACGCCTGAAGACATCTATGAGCGTGCCTACAACGTGTGGGCAAAGGCTTGGAACGGAAACTTCCGTGAGTCCGACCTCCGCGCTCCACTTTACTCCGAACTAAAGGAGAACCACCGAATCTGAATAGGACGTGAACAAAATGACCGCACTCAGCAACCCACGAAACGCAACTCTCAAGGCCGGTCTTACTGTGACCGGAGCAGGCTACATTCTCACGAATGATAGCACGAACAACACAATGGACCTCACCGCCGCCGGTGAAGTCGCTCTCGGCGTCTCTGCCGACGAGTCCGAGCGCGATGCTTCCGGCCTTGTGACCGGTGGCCTTGTGTCCTATTACCCCCTCGGTGGTGTCCTCATGGTCGCCGCCGACGCTTCGCAGACCCTCACGACCGGACTCACGGTCTATGCGGGCGCGGGTGGTCTCTTGACCACCACCGCTGGAAGCAACAAGAAGTTGGGTCTTTACATCGGCGAAGGCGAAACGACTTCCGCCACCGCAGGCGACCTCGTCCCTGTGATGACCGGAGCATCGGTGATTGCCTGATTCCCCAAAAACAAAACTAAAGGAAGTGAACACAATGACGAACCAATCTCTTGAAGAAATCTTGACTGTCGAAGCCGCCGCTGGTCCCTTTGGACAAGCGGACGCAGTTCTTGAGCAGACCCTCCGTGACTTCATCCAGACCCAGAGCAGTCTGATTGCCGTCGGCACTCAGGTTGTCGGTGTCCGCCGCGTTCCGTGGCTGGACTTCACTTGGTATTCGGGTGCTGAGGGGACGTTCTCCTACCCCCTCGCGGACAACGCCGTGACCGACCCAACGCACATCGGAACCGAGAACTACTCGGTCCGCTTGAAGAAGGGTCAAGGCCGCACCATCTTCCTCGACTCCACTCTCCTCCGTGGCGAGTCTTTCGAGAACTTGGACCGTCAGCAACTCGCCATCGTCCGCAACCTCGCTGACGTCATTGACGACCTCATTCTTGAGACTCTGATTGCCGGTGCAGGTCAGACCGTGACCGTTGCCGGTGGCTCCGAGTGGGACACCTCGTCCGCTGACGCTGAGAAGAACATTCTCAACGCTATGGACAACATCTTCCAGAACGGCAAGGTCAGCGGCAACGAGCCTCTGGCTCTCATCGTCCCTGCGAAGTATCGAAGCGTCTTGCTGGAAACGACCCTTTACGGAAACGTCGTGGAATCCCTTGAGGACAACCTGAAGCGTCAGGCCAACCTCACGGTCTATTACAGCCGCAACTCCCGTCTGGCTGACCTCGCTCTTCTGATGGTCCCCGGCTCCGAGACCGCTGAGTTCTTCCAATACAACGGTGACGGCTTCATGGAGACCGAGTTGACGCGTATTCCCGGTGTGGGCTACGATTGGATGCTCACGGGCTACATGGGCTGTGTGATTCACGAACACCAAGACGGTGCTTCCTCTGGAACCTCGAACCGTATCTGCAAGATTGCGAACATCACCGCTTGAGGTGGTGTTTCGTGAGCGAGCGAAAGGCGTTCTTGATTCGCTACATGGGCGATATCCTCGGTAGGTCTTTGACCAAAGCCGAGGAAGACCTTGTGGTTCCGCCGATGAGTCGGCGTGAAGCGCGAGACCTTGCTATGTCCTTCGGGAAGGTTAGCAAGAAGTCTTCTCCCAAGAAGCAAGCAGAAATGTCGAAAGACGAAATTGTAAAGGTGGTTGTTGATGAAGTCGAAGGCGGCTCTCGCAAAGGCTCTGCGTGAAAAGGGATTGCCCGTCCTTGAGGACGACTCGGCAGTCGCTATGCAGCATCGTCTGGACACTTGGATTCCGGGCAACGGCTTCCTCTTTCGTCGCATGAAGGTGCGACGATTTGCACAGAAGGTCTTCCCTGAAGGAGCAAAGGACATCCCTATGGGTTCTGTTGTCTGGATTCCAAACTCAGAGTTTGCTCGAACTCTTTTCCGAACGAAGGCTATGTGGTTCCTCGGACGCAAGCCCTACGACGCTTCCTATACCCTGCTTGATGTGCCGGGTATGCCTGAAGAAAAGCCGGTTGCAGAGCCAAAGGCAGAGCCAAAGAAGGCCGCGCCTAAGAAGAAAGCACCGGCCAAGAAGAAGAGTGCGGCGGTGAAGAAGGGTGGCGGTGACGACAAGTCAGATTCGTGACCTGCTCAACAGGCCACGCGGTCTCAATGAGGCCACCATTAGCGAATACATCACAATTCGCACCGCTGAAATTGATAAGCGCGCTCGCTCCACTTCGGCCTATGGTCTCTCAGAGACTACCGGCATTACCGACACCATCAAAGAGTCGGCAATTAAGTTTCTCGTTTGTTGCGATTGTCTGCGCGTGATGATAGACACCATTCCCACTTATGTCCCAGAGCCAGAGCAGAGAAGGACGGACATTCGACTAAGGCAACAACTCGGAAGCATGGAAAAGCGTGCTGATGAGTTGGTGATGCAAGTCGTTGAAGCCCCCGGCTCCGCTTTCTCTGTCGGTAAGACCGCTACCCGACAGGAGACTTCCTGATGCCTGACTACATCTGGAATGGCCCACCGGGTCCTGTTCAAGACGCAAGCGTAGCAGCCAATTGGCTTCCTCCCGGTCCACCATCTTCGGCAGATAACGCCGTGTTCAACAACCCCACCACCTCTGCTTGCAACTTTGATATTACAGCAGTCGAAGAGATTCGCATTGAAGCAGAGTTTGACGGTCTTATTTTTGGAAACAACGTCGCCCTCGCCGGTCTTTCTTCGGCAGTTGATGGAATGCTTCAGGCAACCACGGCAGTCGAATTGACGTTTAGTGGAACTGCGCCGCACAATTCAGGCAAAAGCCACATTCTTCTTTCTGGGGAAGAAAGCCCATATGATAACGCTACCTCTCGTAGCAACATTACTTTCAAGATTGAGGCGTCAAGCACTCCTCACCAACTCCCATGCGGTCACTATCCCCATCTGAAACTTTCGCAAGGAGACCATACCCCAAACTTTGTTGAGGGTGGAAGCACAGACAAAGAAGTGCGATTTCTTAGTCTGACCGTGGAATCAACTGTTAGTTCTTTTGCGCCTCTTGCGTCCGCGCCATCTTCTGACGACAAGGCTATGAAGTGGATTAGCGACGGCGGCTCTTCTCAGTTTAGCGTTAGCATTGCTACCTTCGATGGCGGAGAAGCAGAGTGGACGTTTCAGGGATATGCACAGGGCGGCACTCCATTTACCGTTCCCACAGACGGGACAGGGGCAGATTTTACATTCAAGAAGATGGTCATTGACTCCACGGCAAACGGAGCAGGTGCTATTGCGAAAGTCTCTGGTGGCAGCATCCTTATTTTGCAAGACTTGACCATTAACAGTAATGCAATTGTGGTTGGCGATGATACACTCGGCTCTGCAATTCATCTTATCAACCGACCTAAACTCAAGGGTTCTTGGTCGTTTCACCCCATTGCAGACGGGATTTATCACCACAAATCAAACTACACTCTTGGTGTAGCGCATGGAGGCACAGGTCTTCAGAGCCTTGCCGCAGGCCGCATCCCATTTGGGAAAGATGGTCTCCTGATGGACTCTGACGCAAATCTGACTTGGGACTCAGTAAGCAATGAATTAACGGTGGACGGCAAACTTACCGTGACCGGACTCATTGACCCAACAGGTATGGTATTTACTCCGCAAGCAACAAACCCCGAAACAACAAATCCCGAAAATACGATTTGGATTGATACTGAAACAGGGCATCTTGTTCGGGGAGAGAGGGACACAGAATCAACTGTTCACTTCAATGTGCGAAACGATGAGGGCGCAACAATTCCTCTTGGCACACCGCTATATTCCAAAGGTGAAATCGGTGGTAGTCAGAGAATTAAGGTCGGTATTGCAGACGCAAGCGACCCTGCTAAAATGCCAGCAATCGGACTTGCTATGGAAGAAATGAACACTACTTCCACTAAAGATGGCAACATGATTCTCACAGGTATTCTCAATGAGAACATCACGATTACGGGCGTTTCTGAACAGGACATCATCTATGTTGCGCCTCATGGCGGAACCGCACCATACCTCACAATCACTCGCCCGACAAGTGGTAGTCATCTTGTTCAAAATGTTGGCGTTTGTGTGCGTCAAGCCTCAACCAATGTATCACAGGGTATGAAGGTATCAGCAATTGGTAGGACTAACGACATTCCTAATGCCGTCATCACCACAGATAGCGCAGATGCCGATTATGTCTATATTGACGACGGCAACACATTCAAGAAAATTACACCTTCCGATTTAGGCATAGGTAGTGGTGGTGGTGGCGGAACCGTTGATGTTGTTTCTAACGTAGCGACAAACACCATTCTTGGACGCAACGACGCAGGTAGCGGCGATAGCGAAGAACTTACACCTGCCGAAGTCCGCACGATGC
>Ga0070746_10001425_pt1 | contig 14274 bp, 21 predicted proteins | sample VirMetDEL_Mar_21_FD_77016 | JGI IMG/M metagenome (GOLD analysis project Ga0070746, IMG submission 77016) | Aqueous microbial communities from the Delaware River and Bay under freshwater to marine salinity gradient to study organic matter... | ecosystem: Environmental > Aquatic > Marine >... | reverse complement strand
GTTCCCAACTGCGGCGTCAATCATCCTCTAGGCTTCCTTACTTCTCCGGAGCGATAGCTGTCTGTGGTGCTATATCCCTCGCCCAACTGTTCTAACTTGCCGAGCGCCTCCATGTACCGTTGCGCATACAGTTGCATCAGGTCTGGGTCGCCCTTCAGGTAGGTGTACGCCTCAACAAGACAACCATAAAGTAGCGTTGACTCGGCGTTTGTGCCCAGCCAGCTAGTGCCGCTTGTCGTCGTTGTGATTGACTCGGGCTTGTGGAAGTAATGTAATTCAGCATTGTATGCCGCGTCCGGAGTTGGCCCAAGAATAAACGCAGTTCGGCTAAATATGCCGTAATACTTGGGCGCCCCAGTGGTTGCCGAGGATGGATACGCCTGACGGATAAAGTTTACATCCTTGAATATCAAGTAATCGTACCCGGAGTTGTCGATTGACAAAGAATACGGAGTCAAAAAATCCGAGGGCATAACCAAATACTGGCTACCTGCGGCAACAGACCCTTCCACGTTCTTGCGGAAATCGGGCAACTGCACCGTCTTGAGAATCTTATCCTCGGCCTGCTGGATAATGGTCGGCAGGTTGTTGACAAAACTAGTCTCATTAGACTCAACATAGTCCTGTATTGTCTGCTTCAGGGTGGTAAAAGTGAATGCCATTAGGAAGTCTCTACCGTTACGCGCCCAACCAAGCCCGCCATGTCAAGCCCCACAGTCCGACTGCCAAGAGCTGTATTGCCACCACCAACGGGATCAAAGGCAGACAAAGCGCGACTTTCGTCAAGTGAATTGTCAGGTCTAGGGTATCTAAGAGCTTGGGCATCACTCGCATTGACATCTCCTAATTTTAATTGAGGCTGATCTTGATCGACCACGTCACGACCTACTAACAGGCCATTCCAGCGCCCATCTTCAATCTGTCTTACCAGATCCCTTAATGGGTAGCGAAATCCGGTTCGGTCACAAAACCCGTAGGCGTGCTTGCCGGTTACATAGCTACTCATAAATTATTGTAGCCCCCCGGCGCCATGTATAGAGCCGCTTTTTCGCGAGAGGCATCCGCCGCTAGGTTCCACTGCTCTTCATAGACCTGCTTGAGCGCGGGCGCAATGGCCATAGAATCAGGCTTTTTGCTGGCAACGTAGTACGCCAGACCAGCTACGAGACACGGGAGATACCTCGCAGGCACATCCATGTTGTTGGATGCTGGCTGACCAGAGTCTTCAATTCTGTCTAGGTAGTAGTAGGCGAATGTATAGCTTGTGGTGGCATCGGGCACGGGCCAGAAATGCACCGTAATCCCCGTAGGCTTGCGCTCAATGTAATATTGCAACGGACGGCCTTGCGTTAGCTTGTTCGTCTGATGGGCATATTGGCTCACCGAGATCCGTTGCATAGTCAGATCAGATTGTCTTGAAGTGTTGCCCGCGTCTGTGCGCAACAGCCCTTCTATTATGTCTAACTTTTCAGATGTAAGGTCGTATGACGACGTTCCTGCAACAAGAGCCAAAGTGGCGTCTCGCACCGTCCAGAGATTAAGACCCCTGTTTTGCCATTCAAGCATGAGCAGATCAATGCTCCTACGAGCAGTTTTGTAGTCATATCCACTGCGCAGTTCGGAGCCAGCACGCTCAAACGCCTCTTCCATTATATCTGACAAGTCCAGAGTAAAACTTGTTGTCCCGCTAGTTGCCATCTAAACAACTACCCCTCTAGTCTTCCCGCGCACGGCAATGCCATTTCTGCACTTAGCCTTGGGGATCTTGCCCCCGTTTGACATTCTTTTTTGCTTGCATCCGGGTGCGTTCTTGACCTGCTTTGCGGTTTGCGCTCTGCTAATTGCCATCTAGCTACCCTTCTTCCATTTTTTGGATTGTGACTGAGTTTTGCTCGGACTCCATTTCGTCTTATCCGACCAATATGCCGCAGACATTTTTCCCTTCTTAATGTTTTTTGCATGACGCGACTTAAACGCCTTGCGCTGTCCGACAGTCTGATTGGTTTTTACGCCTTGCTGGCCGAACCTAATAATCTTTTCTTTGCCGCCCTCGCATGCTTTTACGATGTGCGACTTCTTTGAGTGACCGGGAGTTCTTTTTGGCTTGTTACAGGCCATAGCGCCTTTATCAACGCGACCGCCCTTCTTGTAATAGAGTCGCATTACTTACGGTGCCTCGCTGTCTTTTTGGCCACTTTCTTTGGCTGGCTAGAGTGCTGTTTGCCCTTCTTAGTGTCGGCCCGCTTTTTGCGGCTAGTTGCGGCGTACTCCTTTGAGGACAGCGACTTTATTGCCTTTTCTGGCAAATAACGCTCGCCAGTGGCTTTTTTGCCTTGCGTGCTAGGCTTTCCAGACTTTGTGGACCACTTCTGCTTGGTCCACTTTTTCAGGGACTTTTGCGATTTTTTCAACGCCATCAGTCTTTGTAGCCGCCGCCTGCGGACTTGTATTGCTTTGCCAGCATCTGGGCCTTTCGCGCAGACCATTGTCCGGGCTTGCCACCTTTGCCACTCGCCTTAATCTTGTTGAATAGGCGTTTGCGCATGGATGGTTTGGTGTAGTTCCCAGCTTCATTGACCTTCGACTTTGTCTTGCCGCCCTTTTTGTAGTAAAGCCGCATTAACCGTAATTCTTCTTTAGCACAAGGACCACGGAGTAGGTGTCGCCGTTGCTCGCTCCTGTCGTGGTAAACAGAATGTCGCCTGTCTTACCAGAGGCGGCGGCTGTATTTGGCAGGCCAACAAAGTCCGAAAAGTCCAGAGTGTCGCCATAATCAGCAATCAACTCCCACGCCAATACATTAGTTGTGGCGTCAAAGAAAATCTGGACTCCCATACCCTTCGTTGTATATTGGATACTTTCAATGTTAACACTCGTACACGCGCCCTTGCTGGCGGGGTCTGCGCTCAACGCAGATACGTCCACCTTGGCCACGGCGGCCTCACCTGAGCCATCGCTGACATTAGTGAAGTACATGATTGCTGTTCTTGGGCCGTCTTCAATAATCTGACTAGTAACTGCATCAGCCATCTTGTTCTCCTAAAAAGGGGCCGAAGCCCCGTTACGTTAGCTTAGGTTGATGTTCTGTTGATACAGAATAGTAAACCGCACTTCTCCAGCGTTTGTCGCGGCAGAAGCTGTTACGGTTAGACGGATGTCGGCAGTGCCGGTGTCTGCCCAAGCTAGAGCCGCACCCGCTTGAGTGGTTGGATACTTTCGGCCTGCATCAGTGCCGCTTGCGAAGGTATTTAAGATCGTAGCCGCGCCACCTACAGTGTCGCCGACGCTCAGGTTGGTTGTGGCATTTGCCGCTGTAACAATGTCAATCACACAGTCAATAATTTGAGAATTGGCCGGGATAACAACGTCCGTGACAGAGGCCGCAACTGCACCACCTGACAGATCAACAGAAAAAGTTTGTGCCATGACAACTTGGCCGGTGTTCTTTACATTAGAACCCAACGTGGTGCCGGTGGTGTCTTTGATGGTTCCAGCCTTAATCGGGCCAGAAAAAGTAGTAGTACCCATGAGGATCTCCTGTCTTGGGTGAGTCTAATGTTCCACATGGAACAATTAGTCAGGAAAGAAAAGGGGGCCGAAGCCCCCTGTAATTTAGGAAGTTCCGGGCGAGCCGTAGATTCCCAGAGGATCGGATACGCCGAAGCTGTATCGCTCGCGAGCCTTGTACCGGACGTTACCAGTATCAAAGTCGCCATCCATTGAAGTCTCCAACGCAGTACGGTTGAAGTGCTTCATGCCGTTCGGTACATCGGTAATCAAGAAGAACGCATTCGTGTCAGTCAGGAAGTGATTGACAGAATAGCCTTCTGGGATTGATCCGTTGTTGCGAAGAGCATTGATGTCGTTGTCAGCCGTGCCAACCCGACCCTCAGTCTCAAGCAAACGAGTTGCTACAAACTGAAGCGAAGGTGGAACGATTAAACGACGGGGTCGAGCCGCGATCAGCAAGCCACGCTCATCGGTAAATGCCGCGATGTTAATCACTGCATCTTCCAAGGAGGTTTCATTCAGATCAGCCGCTACGGCAGGACGGTTGGCGTTAGTGCCACCGTTTACCAGCGGGTGAGCCGTGCTGAACAGCGTTACGCCGTCACCAGATTGAAAAGTCGTAAACCCGTTGTTGAGTGGGTTAGCCGACTTAACCTGCTTGGTGTGTGCCATAGCGCGAGCCAATGACTTGGTGTAGCGAGCAGAGAGAGAATCATAAAGATTATCTTCCATCGCCTCTTCAGTAATACTGAAGCCCAAGGCAATTGTTTCGTGGTTATAGCGAGCCGTAAACGACTCTTGCGCCGAGTCATAGCTGATGGCGGCGCCTTCAGCTTTAACTGGTGCGGCACCAAAACCGGACAGCTTTACTTCTTCTTCAAACGAACGCTCTGATGATTCAGTATCATAAATCATCGTGTGCTCATCGTCATACCGCTCATACTCCAATCCGAACAAGGCGTTCAGACCGGGGAGCAGTTCTTTCAGCATTTGTGCGCGTGAAATAGCCATTTCCTAGTTCTCCTTAAACGCCGAGCTTGGTTTCGTAGGCATGACTCAAGGGCAGGTACGTCACGATGCAATCGGTGAAAGCATCACCTACTGCACTGTTAGGACCGTCCACGAAGTCAATGATACGAAGCGGAAGCGTGTTGGTTGTTGCGATAGAGCCGCCGTCAAGAGCATTCTTGCTCCTGCCGATAGCCGTTGAGCCAGCCGTGCTGACAGCCGAGACGTTATTACCCAGACCAGTCTGAGCAATTGCCTCGTCACCCTGCATCTGAAACAGAAGCTTGGGGTCGTCAACAACGTATGCCACAGCATCTGACGCTACCGTGCCGGTAGGCCAGTACTGGTTGAAGGTTAGCTGACCGGTGCCGGGATCGGTGTAGGAACAGCCGACAAAAATGCCGACAGTGCCTGCCACAACGGAAGTCGTAACTGCCGCCTTTTCTACCGTACCAGCCGCAACCAGCTTAACGAAATCACCATAAAAGATGCTAGTGGCATAGCCAGACGCAACCTTTATATGGCGTACTTTTCCGGTGAAGGAGCCGGAAGCACTAAGCGTGCCTACGGGTTCCGCACCCATCGGAGTAGCTGATGTAGCCATTTTGATTCTCCATTACGAGAGTTAAAGGCCGGTGCCCCTCCGTTTTACAGAGGTTAGTTCCGACCAAATGTAGTCCGAGTTGACCGCTCAGGACTAAGAACGGGCATTCGGGGGTCACTTTGCTTGAGGAAGTTGTTGTCCACAGAATCCATCTGGGTTTCAGCCATGTTCTGAAAGTACTCTTCTCGTTGCTGTACCTTACCCTCTGGGGCTTTGCACAGTAACAAGCCGCCGATCTCAATGTTCCCTTCAAATCGGGAGTTGATATCAGACATAACTTCCATTTCTGGATGATCTTCAGATTTTACTGGAACCCATCCCTCTCTAAACTTCTGAGAGACGTTCGTGTTGTCTGCGTGGCCTAATGTGCTTGTGCGTACCCAACGGAACACCCACCCATCTATAGGGTCAGGAGTTGGTAATACGGAGGCTGGCATCCACGAATCGGATGGTCGTTGTTCAACTTCTCTGGACTCTGAGTCCCTTTTTGTGCGCTGTTCTGCCATGTTATGACTCCTTAATGAGCTGGTTGGCATATTGTTCTGCGGTTAACCCTAGTCGCTTTGCGAGAGCGAGTTGGGTGCGGCTCAACCTCACTTTGCGTGGTTTGGCACCGTTATTCCTAGAGGAAGGGGCCACCACCACGGAGGGGCTTCGGGAAGTCGAGGAAGGTTGTGCGCCCTTAGACGCTTCACCTGAGCCACTGTCTTCTTCGCCGAAGTAGTCTGGAAACCGTGACCGCATAGTGCGATCAATGGTCTCAAAGTATTCGTCTGAGTTGGGGTCAAAACCCTCGTCCCGAACTAATTTTTCATGCACGCCGTAAGCCAGCGCGGTCATATCTTTTTCTTGGCCAAACCAAGGATTTTGTTCTGACCACTGCACTGCCTTCGCCGTAGGGGTTGGCGGTGCTGGTCCAATTTCAGGCTGTTTAACCGGCCTTGCCGCTGGCTTAAACTGCTCTGGAGCCTGCTGGGGGCGATGTTGAAGATGGTTTAGCTGGTGGTCAGCAGACTTTAACTCTGACTGCGCATTAATCATTGCCTCCTGCGCTTCCAGAATCTTGTCTGTGTTACCCTCCTCATAAGCCTGTCGATAGCTATTCTTAGCTTGATCGACAGACATAGCCGCTCGCTCTCGTATCTGATGTACCAGATACTGCTCACCTTCCTGAATGATTTTGTGATACTGCTTGCTTTGCTCCGCATACTGTTGAGCAACCTTGATCGCCTCTTCGCGAAGACGCTCTGCCTCTTCCCTCTGGCGACGCTCTTCATGCTGTTGATAGCGGAGCTTATTAATTCTCTTTTTGACCTTGTCGGAGTAACCCTCTAGCTCTTCGTCACCACCTGAGTCTTTCTTGGCTTCCTTGGCGGGGGGGCGGCGGTCCTCTGCGGGCCGGTCATCTACCACCTCTACATCTATGTCGGAAACTTGACCTTCGTCATCCGGCTTTTTACCAATAACCGTTTTGACACCAAAAAACTTTTCTTCAGCAGTATGCTCCTGCTGTTCCATTTGCTCTTCACTCATACCTTTTCAATCCCCCTCGGGTCTTGTACAACTGCTTCGACGCTGTCGTCGTTGATTAGGCGAAACTCTTTCCCGTGGATCTTGAATCGCGTTCCACTATAGGATCGCATTAATATCCACTCGCCTTCTTCGCAATAGGGGCCATTTGGAAAACGACTTTCATCGTTGTAGGCATCTGGACCCATCTTCATGACAAAACCACAAATAGAACCGATCTCTTCGATATCCATTGTTTGCTTTGACTTGAGTATGCCGCCCACCGTCTTCTCATCGGGTTCTGGTAGGGCTATAAGCAGTTTGTAACCTTTAGGTTCAGGTAGTTGACTAGCAGTCTTTTGCTCTTCAGTCATAATTCCTTTCCTGCACCAGAGTTAGGCGTCTGGCGTCACCATGCGCTACACCGCGTAGCGAATCAGTCGCGCTCTATCCTGTCGTTAAGATCAAGAAGAGCACGTTCCGCGTAGGCCAATCCTTGAATGATCCCTACACAACGCGAGTATTCCTCCATGTCCTTACATCCGCCGACCGCAATGTGGTCTGAGATTTCGTTCATGTGATCGCGATATTCAGTTTGGAGCGCCTGCAACATGTTGTTGCTTGCTTTTTTAGTCATCAATCAAGTTCCTGATGGTGTTGAAACCGGCTTTAAATCCTTCGATTTCTTTTTGCGACTCATCTTTTCCTTGCTGGGTAGCCATCTTGGATGCGAGTCGTGCGCTTTCTATGCGCTCTTGTTGCTCCATTTTCTGGAGATCAAGCATTGATTTGTTCTGAGACTTCTGAAGATCGGCCTGTATTTTAGCCATCTCGGTTTGCGCCTTAGCCATTGCCTCTTGCTCTTTCAGGGCCATTTCCCGCTGTCGCATCTGCACAATCGGGTCTTCTTGCTGTTCGGCGTTTTGCTCGGCTTGGGCCATCATCGCGGCCTTACCGGTAATCTGATCTGCCGCCGGGGCAACCAGTCTTGATATGCGGAGTTCAATATCTTCCGGAAGTTTTTCATCTGGACCGGGAAGCTCGACTCCCAGCTCCCGCTCAATCTTGGCGCGATACGCAAATGCGACGTGCTCTGCAATATGAGAGGACATTGCCGCTTGCATTGCTTTGGCGTTTGGCGCCTTGGTAGCCAGTTTTTGTATTTCTGGATCCTGCATAGCCGCCATATGGACTTGAATGTGCGCCTCATGGTCCTGATAAATAAACGCCTTGACGGGTTCTCCATTCAGGATATTCATGTTTTCTGTGACGGGGTCTGTCGGCTTTAAGTCGTCCTCTGTGGGGACAATCTTATCGGCATCCTGAATACCCAGAACCTCTAGCATCTGTCGATGAAGAAGAGGCATGTCGTACATCTGCGGCGCAGACGTGGCAAGCTGTAGTGCCGCCTGATACTGCATGATGCGCTGGGCCATTGTGCCCGCGTTCGGATCGCTGACCGGAATAATATCTACCCGATCATCAAAATCTTCGATCATTACCTGACCGTCTTCAAGATCATACGGGTAAGCTCCCGGCCCGTAGTCCCGAACAATTTCAGTCAAGATGCCTAGCTCACGCGAAACAGCGGCATGGACACGGGCTTGAACCGCGCTCATTACCTTCATCTCTCGCTCAAGCACAGCAAGTGTGGTGCCAACCGGCGCCTCGCCATTGATGTCTGAGGCTTTTACATCCGCCGCTGACGCGAATCTACGCCCTTCCTGTACGATATCGCCAAGCAACTGATACAGCACGTTGCTGGGTTCCTTGTACGGCAGGAACGAGATGTTGTCGCGGATTGCGCCACCCGGAACATCTACGTCTCGGAACTCTCCGGGCATGATGGGAGTATCATCACCCTTGATTCTGAGTCCCCGAGATTTCAATCCTCCCGGTAGGTTGGCAAGCGTTCCGGCGTCTACAAGCTGTCTCAGCAACGATGTAGCTGACTTAGACAGTCCGCCAATCATATGCACTAGACCGAAGCCGTAGAAGCCAAGTCCGGGCAGATATTGGTAGTGAACGTAGTGATCCCGCTTTAACTTCTTGGGGTCGTCCTCATACCAGTTCCGCCGAACTGCAAGTATTGTTCTGGATGACTTGTCAATAGTAACCACATACGGCAACGCAATGCCCGTAGGCTCCCCGCGATCCGAATCTTCAAATCCAATAAGGTCAATATCGACGTGCATCTCAAGCAGGACGTGACGATTATCAAACTCGTAATTTTCCGAGTCTCCTGTCAGCCTGTTGTACTTCTGTTGGATTTCAGAGATATCGGGCGCCGGAGGAGGCAAATCGATGTCGCTGTAAAATCCTGCAACCTGTAGCTTCCTAATTTCGTTGGAAGTTTTCTTCATTATGTGGGTAGCGCGCTCGCACGTCGTTAGGTCTGACGCGCCGTAACTCACCACAAAGTCTTCTGCTGGAACGAACATTGCACAAGGACGATCCATGTTGGGATCGAAATACACCTTGCGGAACGCAGAGCCAGCAATCGGCAAAGAAAACAGCAGTTTTTCTGTCTCCGTCCGATACTCAGTCATGCGCTGTGTTATCAAGTAGTTGAGGTAGTTCTCAACCCTATGAGCCTGCTTTGTCTTGTCGTCGGTGATTTTCCCGACAATAGAGGTCTTAACAGGCCCGCTTGCGGGGTAAATCTCTTGTATTGTCTGGGCTTGGAACCGAATAACCGCCTCTGCCAGCATGGGGTGAAACACACCACAGGCGCCTTCCCAAGGCGTTGACCGGTCCTCAAACTTTAGTCCCAACAAGTCAAGACCACGGATATAGGAATCTTCCCAGTCTGCACGACTGTTTCTGTCTGCCTCAAACTGAGCAACAAGCTCGCTTGACAAGACATCAAGGTCTGCCTGACCCATAAACTCAACTAGGTTTGAGTCGTGCTGGACCCCCATCAGCTCAGAAGCCTCGGGGCTAAAATCAATAATCATGCCGCCATCTTCGTCCATCATGCTGATAGACTCGGGGTTTTCGACTAAGATTTCTAGTGCGTTGCCTTCTGAGGTCAGTTCGTCAAAAGGCTCGGCAATCCGGTCAATAGCCATATTTAGCTCTTACCGCCCTTCTTTCCGCCCTTGGTGTTCATCTTGCTCATGACCCTGCCGCCTTTAAAGTAGCCCTTGGTCTTAGGGACCATGCCGCCAGCCATCATTTTTCCTTTGCCATCAGCCGCAAAGAAGGGCACTTTTGCACCATCCTTTTCGACCATCTCAAGCTTTCCGCCCTTCTTGTACTTGTAGCCATCTGGGTGGGATTTTGCCTTTACCTTGCCGCCAGCGGCATACATCTTGGACTGCTTACGCATCATCTTGGTCACCTGCATATAAGTTGTCGAACACTCTGTTTACGTCCAGCGTGTAATCCAAGTCCGACTTAGAGTAGTGAATGTGCTGAGACGGCCTAAAATCTGGTGCGCCCTCCCCTACAGAAAACCACGCTGGGTGAGTCACCCTTACGCGGTTATTGGGAAGAGCCACAATGTTTCCTGTCCACGGGCCTGCATCTAACAACTCCATCACATGACTCTGCTTGTGTTGAGCTGGGTCATCTGCAATTTCGTTGTCGGTGTAGTCCACCGTAAACATGTACTTGGCGGGATAGAAGTTGCCGTCTATCTTGGCGATCCAAGGGCACGGCGTTGCCCTATCCAGCACATACACACTATGCTCTCTGGATGAACAATCCCAAGGCTGTGCCGCATACACCGGCATTGGCTCGGGCCATTCCTCGAAAGGGGTGTCTCCCACCAAGGCGGTGATAGGCATTCTCGCCCACATCGCGCCACCGTGAACATTTGGCTCATCGGTGTCATAGGTCTCGGCGCCAGTAAAAATAACCTGAAAGCTCAAGCACCTACACGGCATAGTGGTTACAGCGACTACCATCGCGTGTAAAAACTCTCCGTGATACTTGTCGTGATTGTGCGTGTATTCACGTCTTACCCAGCACTTGAAGTGTGGGATGTTGCTTTGCAGAAAAGCCATAAGCCCCTCAGTAGTAGTTGGCGACCCTTCCGTGCGGGTCAAAGTCATCTTCTTCATCTGACCGGAGTGCGACAAAGCCGCCCTGTCGAAAGCGAAGAAGAGCTTGCGTCGAAGAGTCAACGAGGTCGTCATGCTCCCCAGCAGGGAACGCGGCAAACTCTTCTATGACTTCTTCGGCGAATCGAGTCTCTGGCGCCCATACAACGCCAGATGCAAACAAGTCAGCTACAGCGTTAACGCGAGCTATCTTGTCATTGCCGCGTGACGGGGTGTATTCCGATACCGGGATACCCATTGCACGAAGCTCAAATATAAGCGGCATCCCTGCCGCTTTGCCCTCAACAATAAAGGCATCGGGTTGCATATCAGTCCACATTTCAAAAGCTGTTTTTTTCAGCTCTGGGAACTCCAACCGCTCTTTGTAAGCATCCAACAGGATGATGTTTGGCTGTGTGTTGCCATCGTCGTCGGGGTGGTAAAACACGCCCCACGTTGTGCAAGCTGAGTAGTCAGCCCGTTGAGTTTTAAGAAAAGCTGTGTCCCATGACTGAATCACGAACTCACATTGCGGCGGATAATCAGGCTCCCACCTTTTCCACCATTCCCTCTTGATCAGTGCGCCTTCTTCGGCGGTAGGGTTTTGCTGGTATTGCGCATTCCATTTGGAAGCGGGTAGCTCACTACGCAGAGCTTCAAGCTCTGTAAGGCTCCAGAACTCAGGCCATAGGGACTTGCCCGACGGCATGATTGCTGGAAACTCTATGACCTCCCACTCATCGGAGCCTGTCCGTTGAGCAGAAGACTTAATAATCTTTCCGGTTAGATCCCGCATGTGCCAGCGAGTCATCACGATAATAATAGCGCCCCCCGGCTGGAGACGCTGTCGTGGTCCTGATGTGTACCAGTCGTATGTTCTGTCGAACACCGAGGGGTCTCCCGACTGGCCCTCTTGCTCTGAGTGAGGGTCGTCGATGATCAAAAGGTCCGCACCTTTACCAGTCACCGCGCCGCCAACACCAATAGCGAAGTATTCTCCGTTTTTATTGGTGCTCCAGCGACCTGCGGCCTTTGAGTCGGCCCTTAGCTGTAGACCGGGAAAGACCTTCTTAAAGTCCTCCGAGTCCACTAAGTTACGCACTTTCCGGCCAAACCCTACGGATAGCTCCGCTGTGTGCGCCGTCTGAATGATTTTCTTCTCTGGATACTGCCCTAAGAACCATGCAGGTAGCAGAAACGACGCAAATTCAGACTTAGTGTGTCGAGGTGGCATGTTAACAATAAGACGCTTTAACTCACCGCGAGCAATACGCTCAAACGCCTGAGCCATAATCTTATGGTGCCGACCCTCAATAAAAGCAGGCCATGTATGCCTGACGAAGCCCATAAAGGTGTCTTGAGCGTCTTCAACCTGTTGAGCCTGCTTTGCTTGGTCTAGTAGTTCCGCCGCCTTTAGCTTAACTGCTGGCGATGCACCCTTTAGCTTTTTTGCTAGGTCGGGCGTTAGCATTTCTGACATTATGCCATCCGGGCTGTTTTAGTCCGCTTAAATGATCTGTTTTTGGCCGCTGAAGTGACCTTTAGGTTGGATCTCTTGTTTGAGCCGCCTTTTGCGAGAGCCTTTTTGTGACCAACATCCTTGCCGTCACCCTTCTTAACCTTGCCTTCTTTCTCCATCACGTCCCGCGCCGCGTTGCGTTGAGCGCGTTTTTTCTTTTGGTCTGGCTTGGAGTGGTAGTTATCGTATTCTTTGCGGTAGTTACGCCGCATTAACGGTAGTAGCCTCCGCCATAATACCCGCCTCTTGGCTGGTACATCGGCTGGTACATCGGCTGGTACATGGGTTGCTGGTACGTCGGTTGCCTGTAGCCGCCTTTTCCGCCATAGGGGCTGTACATCGGAGGAGGCATCATAGATGGAGGAAAAAACCCGGTATCATCGGACATCACGGGAGTCTGAGGGACGGGGTCGGCAGGGGGAGCGGATGGTCTAGCTCCGCCAGTCAGTGGAGCCGTGCCGCTTTCTTCGAGCAGAGCAGGGGTTAGTGCTGACGCAGATGCGCCCGTATCAATTGGTGGTGGAATTACTGGTGGTGGAATTACCGCGTCGTCTGGCGCTCCGGGCACCATTGCGCCACTATTGTTAGGCATAATGCCAGTTGAGTAACCTCCGCCTTTACCCATCATGGGACGCTGGGGCATCATTGGGGCATAACCCCCGCCCTTGCCGCCTCCGTAGGGGCTGTATCCGCCATATCCGCCAAATCCTGACGGCCCTAGCATGCCAGTCTGGGGCATGTACTGACTGGCCATCCCCGGAGTCTGGTAGCCCATACCGTATCCAGTTGAGTAAGGATTTTGCCCATACGGGCTTGGTGGCTGAATGCCTGTTTCGCCAGTCATATTTCCGGTCCCATCGCCCCCGGCAAACATTGGCTTTTGCTGTTGATTGGTTCCGCCCTTTGCCGACTGCCCATATTGAGTGAAGAGTTCTTGTTGTGCCGTTTGCTGTGCTTGTTGTTGCGCGGCAAGCTGGTCCATCATTGCTTGCTGTTGCGCCTGATACGCCGCTTGCTGTGCTTTTATGGCATCTAGGACGCTTTGATTTGGGTTTGTGTTGTTAACTGTCTCGACTGATTCGGTTGCACCCTGACCGCCGCCACTAGCGGCATACTCCAGACCTTCTGCGGAGTTCTTGATGGAGTTTGCAAGCTGACTTAGGTCTTGTCCGGTGTCAATCCAAGCCTGAATGTATTCCGGCTTTCCATCCCTGCCAAGGAATTGTTGGTACAGGGCGTTCACTTCCGCCGCTGTTGGCGGTGGCGTATATGCCGTGTCTGGGATAGGGCTGGCGTCATTGGGGTTGGTGCCTGCATCGACTGTTCCGCCGCGACCGTCTCGGACTGGGGCATTGGAGTCTATTGGCGCCTGTTGTCCGCTAATTGGGTTGACGCCTGCCATGCCGCTGTCATCGACAGTAGTCACGTTCCCCATATTGGGATTGACGTTAGTAGAGTTGCTGTCTGCGTACTGCTGGCCTTCTTTTGATGCCTCTACCGCCGTCCTGATCTCGTCCAGAGACATGCCGGAATTAACCCAATTATTGATGTATTGAGACTGCCCCTTTCTCCCGAGAAACTGCTGGTAGATGTCCTGAACCGCATTTGGAGTTACATTGGTCCTCATTCTTCATTCCTCGGATAAAGTTCGGCCCTAAGAAAGACTAGACCTGTCTAGACTTACTTAAATCTATAAATTAAATAAAAATGGGCAATTAATAGTTGGAAAGCACTAGTAGTACAGTTCTAAGCTAGGACTGTTCTAGGGGATATGAATGTTCTAGGTAGAAATTCCCCCGGATTGTAGAGATATTACCCCCTTGACAAGAACATGTCTACAGTAAGACAAGGTTTTTTTCTGTTTTTTTGGTAATTTTACAGATTTAGGGCATTTTTTTAGAAAAATAGGGTGGGGGGTAGGATTACAGGCCGTTTTCCTAGAAAAATCCCCCCTGCGTTAGACAAATAACGGGTTAGACAGAGCAGAAAAGTGCTAATTTTTTGAGCGTACCACGATGTAAGAGAAATGAGGGTACGCCAAGCTCTCAGGGGGGGGTGGGGGTGGGTCAATGCATGAT
>Ga0070746_10001421_pt1 | contig 14289 bp, 28 predicted proteins | sample VirMetDEL_Mar_21_FD_77016 | JGI IMG/M metagenome (GOLD analysis project Ga0070746, IMG submission 77016) | Aqueous microbial communities from the Delaware River and Bay under freshwater to marine salinity gradient to study organic matter... | ecosystem: Environmental > Aquatic > Marine >... | reverse complement strand
GACGCAGTGGGGGTGGGGGGGGGGGGGGTGGGGGGGGGGGGCGGGGGGGGGGGGGGGGGGGGGGTGGGGGAGTGGGGGGGGGGGGGGGGGGGGAGGGGTTGGGGTGGGGGGTAGGAGGGAGAGGGTCGGTCGGGAGGGTTGGCTCGGTCGGTTGGGTAGGTGGGAGAAGGTCGTCGTCCGAAGCGCACCAAAGCATGATGACATAGGCCTCGTCATTGATGTCCTTCGGGTCTGCCTTGTTTTGGAACTCCCCGCTCAATCGAAGGCGGAAGTTCCCTATCCCCGTATGCACTTCATCGAGGTCGAGCGAGAGGTAGTCCTCGCCCGATAATGTGAAGAAAATACCCGAGTCTCCCCCGAAAATACCCGTTTTCTTCTCCGAAATGACGGAATCCGACGAGAGGTTGTTGTCGAAATAATTGGCGTTTTGAGTGTAGACGAAGAAGCGGGCCGTGTAGCCTTCCGCCATCTTGAGGGTCATGGCCCCCGATGGTTTCCCGAGTGGGGTGTCCTTGTCCTCGAGGAATAGCATTGAGGAATCGCCAAAGCCCTCGGCGTCTCGCACTTCCTCGGGTAGCCATACGAACCAATGGCCCTCGTCCTTCCAATCCGTCGAGCCCTTCCGCTCGAACTTCGAGAAGGGGTAGCCGTAGAGGTCGGAATGGTCTACGGCGGCTTTGAAATCATACCAAACGACCATCAACGCCGCCTCCTCATCAACCGCTTCGCATACCGCATATTCGACACGACCCGCCCTCCCTCCGAGGCTCGAGGGGGACGGACGACCCTATCGACCTCTTTCATGGGATTGCCCGCTATGTCATAGGTTCGCATGATGTAGGTCGTTTTTCGAGCCTTTCGAGGCCTTTTTCCATCGGGGCCTCGACCCGTGTAAAACACCATTTGAACGATGCTTTTCATCACATCACCATCCCTTGAAGGTCAATCCCGACCACGGCTCCGAGGCCAATGGCGACGACCTTCAGCATGGAGGTCATGGCTTCGAGACGACCGACGAGGGCGGCGACTTGGTTCTCGATGGTGTTCAACCGAGCCTCAACCTCACGGATGCGGCGGTTCTGTTCGAGGTCGTGTGAGTTCGCTTCGTCGGTCATTCAATCGTCCCTCCCGAAGAACTTCTTCAGCCATCGAGGGGCTGGCCCCGCCCCGACCATCACATACCGTCGAGTGCCTTTCTTTCGACCTGCTCCAACATCCCAAACCTCGGTCGAGCGTCCGTCCGAGTTCGGTTTCGTATAGAAGCGGGTCGTCATGCTATTCACGGGGTCGGATGATTGAGTGTAAATCTTGATTGGCGACTTTGCCCCGTATCGGGTGAAGGTCGTGGAGAATACCGTCGTTTGGTTGCGTCGTTGCCGTTTCACCATCACTTCTTCCTCCTTATCCGTAGAGGGGTTCCAAGTCCCCATGAACCGTCTTTCCTCTTCACGGTGTTTCGTAGAAGGTCGAGCATCATGTTCGGGTTGAACGGGCTTCGTTCGTTCGGGTCGCTCGTGAACTTGGCCTCATATCGGCCCTGCATCCCGAGGAAGCGGATTTTCTGTCGTCGAGGCATCAAGCCCACCCCCCGCCCATCGACCAACCGCCGCCAAGCCCACCCGAATAATCGGGCAGGGGTTGAGCGGGTGGGAGGGTTGGCTTCTCCTCCTCTTCGGGTTGTTTCTGCGGAGCGTCGGGCTCGGGCTCCTTCGTGAGTTCGTTCACCATTTTCACACAATCGGTTTTCGAGGCGAAGGTGTAGGCGATAGAACCGTCGCTTCCCATGAGGTCGCTCCAATTCGAGAGCGGCCCGTTCTCGAGTCCGTCTTGGGTTTGAACCACGATATACCGATAGGTTCCCGTTCTCCCCTCATCCCATGCGTATGTCCCGCAGGCATAGAAGAGGTCGGAGTTCGGGTCGGACTTCACATTGGAGACGCTCTCGAGCGTCCACACGCCCTCTCTTTGGGGTGGGGTGGGGTCTTGGGGCTCCGAGGGGTTCTCGTCGCCGTTAGGGGTGTTTGTAGGCTCGGAATCGGCCCATTTGAAAATGAGGTAGCCAATACCCACGCCGAGGAGTGTGTTCATCATGCGACCCTCTCCACGATGAGAACCGTTCCTTGAACGGCTATGTCGAGGGTCGCTTGTGCGCCTGCGCTACCCTCGAAGGTGATGGTCGGTTGTAGGGTTTGACCTGCGGTGGCTTCGAGAACGGTGTCGAGCGTGGCGGTCATGGTTCCCTCGTCGTTCGACTCGAAGTGAGCGTATTCGTAGGACTGATACACCCACGAATAGGGAGGAGGAGACGGCCCGAGCGTGAAGCCGATGATGATTTGAAGGTCTTCGTGAGAAGGGGAGGGAACCTTCGAGACGGTGGCTTGGAAATACACTCGATAAGTTCCAGCGTTCACGAATCGAAGGTCGCTCGTGATGAAGTCGGCGTCGGGCGACACTAACTCATCGGTGAACGATAAGGCGGTATCGAGGAAGGTGGTTGAAGGGACGGTGAACGGAGGGAGGGCGGCGTTGCTGAAAACGGTCTTGGCGACCGAATATGTGGAACCGCCACCACCGACCACGGAGAGCGGAGAGCCCGCCGTTCCATCACCCGAGAGCGTGGCGTCCGTGGAGACGGTCTCGAGGTAGGGAGCGGCCACCGAGAGGGGGTCGCCCGAGGTTCCATCACCGGAGAGGGTGGCGTCCGTGGAAACCTCCGTGAGACCGCCCGATGATGGAGTGAACACTTGACTCATTCTCAACACCTCAGCAGTTCCACCACACCGCTCGACGCACTATCCAATCGAAGAAAGAGGTCGGTTGAGGAGAGGAGGTTGGGAGGGTCAAGAACGAGGGTCGTATCAGCCTTGAAAACGATGAACTGCGTATCGAGTTCGGGTTCGCTCATGGCGAGGCGGGTATCGGCACTCACTCGAAGGATGAGGCGACCGATGGCCTCACCACCACGAACGCCGATAATGTCGCCCGAGGCGAGCGTGTATCGTTGAACTGAGGCGTGGTTCATGGTATCACTTCACAAAATCGGTTCGGCTCGGTTCAAGCGGTTGCACATAATCGGTTCACACACGACTCCGAGCCCCTCGCTCGAGGAGGTCATAGGGGCGTCGGGGAGGTGGTGAAAATCAGTTCTCGGTGCGTGAGACGATGGCTCCGGCGGTTGAAGCGGTCGCCTGTTGAGTCTGTCGAACTTCGGGGACTTCCTTCGCACCGATGGCCTGCGTGATAACCGGCGTATAGGTGCGGGTGGTGGTGGCGGTGGAGTCCACTTGAAGGACAATATCGCCGCCTGCGAGACCGAAGCATGGGAGGAGCAATCCGCCTTCGACTTTCGTAGCGTAGGACTGTTGAGAGGTCGAGACGCCCGAATCGGCGTAGGAGACGCCGTTCAGCATATCGCCGTTGAGCCAACGCCACATCGAAGCCTCGAGACCGTAAGCACCGAGGGCTTGAATGCGAATCCCTTGACCGCCGAGTTCATCGGCGGCGGAGTCGTTGGAAACAAGGATGGCCGACACTACGCCGCTAATGTTCTGTGGAACACGAACGACGACCTGCTCGATGGCTCCCGCCGTGTGGTTGTAGGAGGTGGCGGGAACGATGGTCGTTTGAGTGCGGAAGCCGGTGTTGAACTTGAACCACCACGAGAGCGAACCGCTCGAAGGGGTGGCCCCCGTCTCGGTAGCGGCCCAATTCACGATGAGTTCGATTCGGTTCACGCCTGCGGGGAGAACCCGACCGATTGGAATACCCATGTAGCCTTCTCGGGTAGTGGTTCCGTCCGGCTTTTCGTAGGAACGACCGCCGATGGAGTTCAAGAAATAACCGTAGAGACCTGCGGCGTCGTTGCTCGAGCCCGAATAGCCCGCTCGGAAGTCATGGACGACTTCGCCGTTAATCACGACACGAAGCGCACTAACGAGGTTTGAGAAGTCGGCCACGCATGGGTCGGCGGCGAAGGTCATGTCGAAGCGACACACGAGGTATTCGACGGCTCCGCCTTGACTGTTAATGCCGACCGTGTAGGTGTTGGCGGTGGTGGTTGGGAACGACCCCGTGTCGGAGGTCTGTTCAATTTGAGTGAATGCGACTGTCATGTGATTCACCTCAAATCTTGGAACGAACGCCGCTCACGGCGTCGTTGAGAAGTCGGTTCGATGCGTTGTAAATGATAAGCGTCGTGGCGGTTGCCGCCATCAAAAACGCCGCACCTTCGAGCATTCCAAAGCCTTCACGGAGGAGAGCCATCAAGCATTCCCCCCGCTCGTTTTCCCGACCGTCCAATCAATCCAGCCGGTGCCGAAAAGTGTGGCCGTTGCTACATTCACGACGGCGAGGGTCAAACCCGCCATACCGCCGAACATCACTCCATTCATGAGGGGTTGCATGGCCCACGGCCTGTTCGAGACGGTCGATAATTGTTCCGGTTTCCGTCAAATGACGGTGATTTTAGGTTCGGTTTTCGGCATTTCACATAATCGGTTCGCAGTTATGCGGTGGTGGACGGCCATTCTCGGGATGGGTTTTTAGACAGTCAAGAGGTCGGGTTTCTCATGCCTGTTCGCAACATGACCGCCGACATGAAAATCGAAAGAGACGAAAACGGAGTGCTTTGGGTCTCTAATCGCCCCGTTGGATTGAAGTTCAAACGGTCATGCGGGGCCGTGATTGACTACGCCCAAAGAGAGGAGGTGTGTATGTGCGAGAAGTGCCGTTCAAAGTGATGCTCCCCGATGGCTTCGTCGTCGAGGGATGGAGTGCATACGGCGTGTGTGAGGAACTCCGCCGCCATGATTGGGCCATTCCCGCCTCGGTTCTCGACTTCAAGCAGGGCCTCGCTCGACGATGCGAGGTCGCAGGAATGCACCTTCTCTTTTGGGACGAGAACTCGTTCCTCCATGCCGCCGCTCAAGCGAAGGTCTTTCGTCTATGGATTGACGGGGTGGAAGCATGAGCGAAGGCCCACGGCGACGAGTGCGAAAATTGACGATGGAGGCTCGAGAAGCGATTCGAGACCTCAAGAGGAAGGGATGGAAGGGGAAGGACATAGCCGAACTCTTCGGCGTGAGTCAAGCCCGAGTGTCTCAAATCGCCTCGAACTATTACGGGGAAATGGACGAGGAGGAGTGAATATGCAAAGAAACCCTCTCCCGTTGCTCCTGTTGGCCTCAATGGTCTCGGTGGGGGTTGGGGTAGGGTTGAGGCATTTCATGGCCGTAGAGCGCACCGAGAGCCCCTTAACGGGCCTCTATGAGCGAGTCGATGCCGTGATAGCGATTCTTTGGCTCCTCGTGCTTCTCGTGGTTTCGATTGGAGGGTGGCTCTATGTCTCGTGATTGGCGACCATCCGACCAAGTGTTCACGACTCGAGTTCGAGCGTTGGTCGCTCGAGACGGTCGAGAGGGAGTGGCCGAGTTCTACGGCGTCTCGCCTCGAACCGTTGCTCGATGGGAAGGTGGAGGACAACCTCGGGCCGAATCGACGGCCCGTTCCGTGGCCCGCCGTGGTCGTGTAGAGACCGGCCCCGCTCTCCAATTGGGCGGCGGTCGGTTTAGTGCTGAGCGCACCGTCTACAACCCCGATACGGTGGCCTTTGTTCGCACCGTCCAAGCCCGCCGAGAATCGACCCAAGCCGCCGCAGTTCGCAACGCTACAAACCCGATTGAACGGGCTATGGCGGAGGCCCTGCCGACGAGGGTATCGGTGGCCGAGGCCACGAACTTCGATGAACGACTCGGGAACCTCGAATATGCAACCCTGCGAGGTTGGGAACTCGAGGAGTTCCTCGATTATTTCGGCTATGAGGACGATTGGGACTCGTTCCGCTCGACTTACGAACAGATGGCGGGGTGAGGTTTTTGGCCGATTATGTGAACTTTCGTCGAGACCTCGGGCTCAATCTTCCTCATGCACCAATGCCCGCCGAGGTTCGACCGCAGAAGCGGAAGGACAAGGCGACCCGCTCGATGCACGAGAAGTCAATATGCGGGGCTGATACCGAGACCATCAACGGGCGAGTGTGGCTCTTTTCCACCGAGTTCGGAGTGTGGGAAATCGACTCAATGGCCGACCTCTTGAACACCCTCTTCAACCGCCACCACCGCTCGAAGTGGAAGAGTGGTCGAGGGGATGGGAGGAAGGCGAAGCGTGGGTATTCGGTGAAGCAGTTCTTCTTTTGGAACCTCCAATATGACGCTCAAGCCATCATGCACCTCATGGAGTTCGACGATGTGGTGAGGCTCCTCAATACCGAAGATGTGGAACTCGAGGTAGACCTCGGGGCTCCCTTCGGGTCTCAACGGTTCGTCTTTCGATACCTCGAGGGGAAGTCCCTCACCATCACGCCGAAGTCGTGGTTTATCGGTCAATACAAGGTCGGCGTATGCCGGTGGTGGGACATATCGCAGTTCTTCGGGAAGCGACGACTCAACGACATGGCGAAACAACACCTCAACGAGTCGAAGGTCGAACTTTGCTTCGACGGAACGACCCTCGATGTGAGCCGATTATGTGAAGCCGAATACCGAGACCTCTACCGTGAGGACATTGAGGAATATGCCGTTCAAGACGCCGTTCTCGCCGGTCGTCTCGCCCGTCTCAAATTGGCCCAATACATCGAAGCGGGAGTTCGCTTCATCATGCCCTATTCGCTCGCTAATGTCGCTCAAAGAGCCCTCCTCGACACCTGCGATATTCCCGTCATCCAAGACATGATGGAACACGGCCTCGAGCGTATCATTCAAGCGGCGAACTCGTCGTATCTCGGAGGGTGGTTTGAGGTGCGAGGGACGGGGTATCACCCCGAGGCGCAGGGTATCGACCTCGCCTCCGCCTATCCATATGTCATGTATCACCTCGCTGATTGCACCGAGGGCGCATGGATTCACGGCGACGGCCCCGAGGGTTGGTGGCCTCGAGTCGAAGGGAAGAGACCGTTTCAAATGGGCTTCGCTGAGGCTTTCGTCGTATTCGATGAGGGGCTCGATTGGTTCCCACTATGCACGAAGAACGAAGCGGGAACGGTGGTCTCCCCTCGGGTCGTTCGAGGATGGTTCACGGCGGAGGAATTGCTCGAGGCCCGCCAATGGCCCCACTCTACCTTCCTCATCGGTGAGTGGGTGTTCCACGACGAGAACGGGTCGGAGAAGCGACCGTTCAAGCCGTTCATTGAGCGGTTCTATGAAATGAAGCAGAACTCGAAGAAGGGAACGGCGGCGTATGAAGTGGCTAAGGTTCAATTGAACTCCATCTATGGGAAGACTCGGCAGGCCGTCGATGGACGGACGGGAAAAATGTGGAACCCTGCTTATGCTTCCTACGCCACCGGAGCGACTCGGAGCCGATTATGTGAACTAATTCGCTTGAACGGATTCTCGGCCTTGTCCGTCGCTACGGATGGAGTGATATTCCCGAAGGACGACTTGACCTTCATTCCCGAGCGGCCCGCACCCGCCCCCTACAACCTCGGCCAATGGGAACTCGAGGAAGGAGGAGAACTCCTCGTCGTCATGTCCGGCGTGTATAGCATTCGAGAGCCCACAGGGGCCACGAAAACCACCTTTAGAGGGTCGGCCTCCTATTTCCTTCGAGGACGCAGGGAGGGCGGTTTATTCGCCTTCTGCGAGGAACACTCCGAGGCTCCGGTCGTCTCCATGACCGTCAATAAACCGTGGAGCGCACGAGAGGCCGTTATCCGCCATGACGGGGGGCTCATCAACCTCTTCGAGCCTCGACGGTTCTCCATGTCGGCTCTTGGCGATTCTACGAAGCGTCTTTGGGGTCGGAGAATGCCTCGAGTGTTCGGTGATTTGCTCTCGGAGTGGTGGGATATGCACCCCCACCAAAATGTTGATTGAGGAGAACGGACGGGGTGGGAGACATGGAAGGATTGCTTGACGACCCCCGATTTTGGGACGCTCTCGACGAATTGGTGAACGCCTCGTGGCGAGGTGTGAAGGAGGTTGTTGATGTGATGGACGAACACTCCGACACCATCCCCGCACCGCTTCAAGGTCTCCTCATCGGTGGGGTGGGAACCTTCGTCCGAACCTACGCCGTCGCTCGGCGTGAATCGAACCCGCCGGAACTCGCCTTTCGCCATGCTCTCGAGTGCGTGAATCGAGACCCACGGACGCAGGCCCTCATTCAACAAGCGGCGAACGAAGCGGTCGATGCAAAGGTCGCAGGGATGAAGGAGGTGAGTGAGTGAGCAAAGCCACACCATCCCGAGCCGACCCGTCGAAGTGGGGTTGCTCTCGATGCGACTACGGCCACGACGAGGGACGCTCTCGGAACGGGGTCTACAAGCACTTCAAGAAAAACCACGAAAATGTCGAAAATATCGACAATTTTTCACAGGCTCGCAGTTCATCGGTTTTCCCCGAGGATAATTCCACAAAATCGGTTCAAGAGGAGTCCGAACCCGTTTCGACCGATTATGTGCAAAACGAGAGCCTCGATTGGGGCTCCGTCGAGTGGGACGAATCGACTTCATCCGACGAGCCTCCGAAGGCTCGAACCATCCCGAAGCCACTCTCGGACATGGCCCACGGTAGGGTCTCGGCGGTCTCCGCCGCCGCTCAAGGTCAAGTCGTGCGCTTTGGTTTCATGACCCTCGACCGGATGCTCACGCATTGGGGGCGGGGAGTCATGTCGAAGCCCGATTGGGAAATCGAGCGAAGCCCCGCCGACTACGACACCCTCGAAGCCTCTACGGTGGCCTTGATGGAACACTACGGGGTCTCGGTAGCCGTCAGCCCGCTCATGGTGTGGACGGCCACCGTAGGGAGCGCATACGCTCCCCCGTTGATGCACATTCGGAAGAACGCCGACCCCAACCGGAAGGGACGCCTCGGAGGGCTTCTCCGAAGGCTCATCCCACGCCGTCGAAGGAAGAAGAAGGAGGAGGCCGAGGATGAGCCGAGAACTAACGCTTGAACGCTTGTATAGCCCCGACTCCGTGGAACTTGGAACCCTCGTCGCCGGTCTCTCGGGTAGTGGGAAAACGACCGCCCTCCTCACCACTCTTCAACAGGCCGTGAAGAGTCCTTCCTTCGGAGAGTTCCACCGATTCATCATCGTAGACCCCAAGACCCAAGCAGGCGATTATGACCTCTTGGCCGACCCTATCTCCGACCTCGGGAAGTTCACAAAATCGGTTCAACGGGAGCGGGTCTCGCTCCTTTGGGTCGATGTGGAGGAACTCGAATCGGCGGTCGATTATGTGGTGAACCTCATGTTCGACATAAGCGACTCGAACCCCGAGACCTCATTCACCTTCGTTCTTGACGAGGCTTCGATTCTCATCACTCCGTCCCGAATCCCGCCCGCCTTGAAGCGAGTCTCGGTTCAAGGTCGAGCGAAGCGAATCAAGCCCGTTTTCGTGAGCCAACGGCCCATCATCAACCGATGGACGGACGCCAACCTCTCGAACCTCCTCCTCTTCCGAACCCTCCCCGTCGATGCTGATACGCTCGGGAAACGGTGGGGTATCGACTTCACAGAATCGGACGAGACGCTTCGAGAGAAGCCGTTCTCGTTCCTTTGGTTCGACCTCAACAACGCCTCTATTCATCCCATGAACCCGCTCCCTCTACCTAAACCACGGCCCAAGAAACCGACCCGCCGAGAAAAGGCGGCTTCGGCGGTGCGGGGCCTTTTCGACAACCTGCGATTTTGAGCGATTTCACATAATCGGTTCCGCTTATCTTAATAGGGGGTTCTGCCTCCGAGAATCATGGCGCAACGCTACGGATTGGAAATTGAATGCTTCGGCTTGACTGAAAACGAACTACGAGAGGCCATCCTCTCGGTCGAGGGCCTCGACTACGCAGGCCACTTCGGGTATCACGGCTCCCGAGTTCTCGGGCTCCGATGCAAAGAGAACAACAACGGCCACCTTTGGGCTTCGGAGCGAGACGGCTCCCTCACCAACACCGCAGGCCGTGGAATGTGTCATGAGGTCATTTCTCCCGTGATGGAGGGCGAGGCAGGACTTCGCACCGTTGGGAAAGTCATGACCGCCCTCTCCCGAGCGGGTGCTAAGGTGAACTCGACCTGCGGCCTCCACACCACCTTCGGAATCGAGAACTCCCACGCCCGCTTCCGCCGCATGTCGGCCAAGAAGCAGGCCCAAGTTATCTCGAAAATCGTGGACGCCTACGATTGGTTCGAGGCAGGTTTCGACGCTCTCGTTTCGCCCTCTCGCCGCTTTTGGAGCCGTCGCCCCTCGTCCTACGCTTCCCCGATTCACTACCCATATGGGCTCGAGAACGGCTTCGGTCGCATGGAGGCCGAGGACGCTCAACGCCTCGTCGAGCGAGGCGTCGGTCGTGGCTACCTCAACATCGGTTCGTTCCTCTCGAAGGGCATCATCGAGTTCCGCCAACACAACGGGACGCTCAACCGATGGAAGATTTACAATTGGTCGCTCCTCCTTCAACGCCTCGTTCAATGGGCCGTCAATGACCGCCATGTGAACTTCGGAGCCGACCTGCGAGACTTCGCCCCAACCCTCGAGGGTCTCATGGACTTGACCGCCTGCGGCTCCGACCTCCGCTCCGCTCTCGAGGCTCGAGCCAATGAACTCGACCTCGTTCACATCGACGACGAAGGACGCCACCACTACCGAGCCAACGGGCCGAACTACGCCGCCCGCCTCGAAATCTACGCCAACCGAGCCATCTCCGCCGCTCTCGAGGCCGACGCCGCCATCATCGGGGGGTCGAACTGAATGTGCGGAATCGGCGGAATCTACCTCCCCGATGGGGTCTCCTTCACCCCTGCGCTCCGTGAGTCCCTCGAGGACACATGGGGCGCACTCACCGACCGAGGAACCCACGCCTCGGGCTTCTCGTGGTCGTGGCTCGACTCCGACAAGACCCACGCTTGGAAGGCTCCCATGTCGTCCCTCGAAGCCCTCGAGTGTGATGTGTTCAAGCGGGCGGGTCTCCTCGTGCGCTCGATGCTCCTTCATACCCGATACACCACGCAGGGCTCTACGAAGAACAACGGGAACAACCACCCCGTTCTCCGAGACTCCATCACACTCACCCATAACGGCGTGATTTGGAACGACCACGAGGTTTTCTCCCACTTCGGCGTCGAGCGGTTGCATGAGGTTGATACCGAGTCCCTAATCGTGGCCCTGCGCCACGGTGGGGTTGAATGGTTGTGTGAAAATGTCGGTGGTTCCTTCTCCCTCGCATGGGTGGATGATACCGTTTCAACCCAAACGGTGAACCTTCTCACCAACGGGCGAAACCCCCTCGTGATTGGTCGCACCGTCGAGGGTGCTATCGTGTGGGCCTCGGGCCTCCACCACCTCGAGACCTTCACCCTCGAGAGCCACTTCCACGCCCTCCCCTTCAAACACTACACCCTCAACCCCTCGGGCGTCATTTCCTCCACATGGGGCTCCGACCGTCGAGAAGAACCGCAGGTCTTGACCCGATTCTCCCGCCATGCCTCGTGGGGCTCCTGTGAGCCTCGAAAGGCTCGGAAGGCCCCCACCCCTACCCCGACCCCATCGAAGGGCAGGAAGGCCCCTTCTAACGCTCGGAAAGGCCACTCTCGCATCGAGGGCGGGTGGGTCTACGACGAGGAGCGGAAGGGTTGGCGAAAGGCCACCATCGAGGATTGGTTCTTCCGAGACTGAGCCGATTTTGTGCAACACCCCTTCGAGCCGAACCGATTTTGTGCAAATCGCCCCGACCCGAGAATCGCCGTGTGAGCGTCTCCACGGCCTTCGACGGTCGGGGTGGTGGTTAGACACCCCCACACCCTCTCGAGGCCCACACGGGGCCTCGTAGCACCCTTGAGCCCACCCCCTCGGGCCGTCGCCGCAGGCGGCGGGTCGGGGCGATTTGCACAAAATCGGTTCGGCTCGAAGGGGTGTTGCACAAAATCGGTTCAAGCCTCGAGTGCCTCGATGTGGTCGGAGAGGTCGGAGAGGTGGGCTCGAATCAGCATAGCGGCTTCGCCCATGCGTCGAATCGCTCCCTCGAGTTCCCTCTCGTCCGAGAGGGGGTTCACGAGTTCCCGTAGGCTACGAGTCGAAGCCGTGAGGTGGGTGAGGGTGATGGTGAACTGAGCGTGAAGGGCGTGTGCTTCGACGAGGTTCTCGGGGAAGTTCACTCAACCACCCCACGGCAGGCGGCGCAATCGAGGGTCTCGGAGTTCATGCGGCGACCTTCGGCTCCACAACATGAAGCGTGGTCGAGGGCTCGAACACCCTCACGGGTGGTTCCAATGTCGGAGCGGGGCTTTCGAGCGACTCGCTCGGCGGCTTCTTCGTCGCAGGTCTCGCACTCCTCGCCACAATGGACGGGGGACTCGACTTCGAGTTCCTCGACCTCATCGGGCTCATCCGAGGATGGGCGGGTGATGATGTAGGCTCCGCTCGTGGTTCGCTCCTCGACGCCGTGAGGGGTCTCACGGCGGGTCTTTTGGCGGGTCTCGAGTTCGAGACTCACCACCGAGAGGGCGACCTTCAAGCGGAACTCCTCGGTGGAGAGTTCCCCGTAAAGGGCCTCAAGTTCGTTCGTCGTCATGGCTTCAATGGTGTTCAAATCAATGTTCATTTTGACTTCCTCCTTGACCCTCCCACCACCCCACCCCTCATTAAGATAACTTGGAGGTGTGATGCGAATACCCGTTTAGATAAGGAAAATGCGTCTCCCGCTACCCTTTTAGACGGTGGCTCGTTCGGCTTGGTTGGAGGTATCAAATGTCAATTGATTGGAACACCATTGAAGCACGAACTGAGAACACCCCGCTCGACCTGCGAGCCGTTGAGGTGGGAGAATCCCACCTCATCACCTTCCATGAGGTGAAACAGATGGAGAACGGCTCCATCGTGGCGACCGTCGAATCCGAGACCATCGAGGGAACTTCCCTTTGGCTCTCGGGCTCCTACGGCCCACAGAACGGCCTTATGTCGCTCATCAAGGCGGCGCAGGGTGGAGACAACATCGAAGGCGGCTCCTTCGTCTATACGAAGGTCGAGAGCGAGAAATCGCCCGCAGGCTACGCCCACCGATGGACTGTCCCCGAGTGATTCGTTCACCGTTTGACCCATTTTCCACCTCACCGAGGTGTTCAACGCCCCCAACCCGCCACGGCGGGGGACGGGGCCTCTCACTTTCTTCGATATTCAGCGACCCGCAGTTCGCCCGCCACATACGGGCAACGCCACCGCCGCCGTTGAATGAGGTTCTTCGACTTCGGGTTGCGCTTCCACGCTCCCTTGATTTTCGCCGTTCGAGCGCAATACGCCGACCGCTTCGGGCCTGCACGACCGGCCCACGGAACCGCCATCGAAACGCTTTGCATCTTCCCCGTGTAGGGGTTGCGAACCTTCGGCATTCACTCATCACCGCCCTTCTTTGACGGGGCGAGAATCAAGGCCACACCCACGGCGACGGCGAACACGGCGTAGAACGAAAGGACGCCTCGAGCGGGAGTCCCGAAGAACTTGTCTCTACCCCATAGCGAGAAGTCGTCCCACGCATAATTGAACAGATATTCGACCCACTCCGAGAACTCGGGGCCGATGAGGGGTTTTCGACTCATACCGAACCTCCCGTCATGGCCTTCATGGTTCGGATGGTTGCCCATCCGATGAGGAGCATGGTCGCTCCTTGAATGAATGCCGTTTCCCGTCCTTCTAAGGCCCCTCTCACGGCCTTCGTTGATTCGGCTACCCCATCGACTACCCCGACCGAGAACGAGGCGAGAATCGGCGGGAGAGCGTCGAAAACGACTTCGAGCGATTCGGCCAAAGCCTCGCCCACATCTTCACCCTCGAGTTCAACGCCCGACGCCTTGAGGAGACCGCCCACGAGAGCGATTGAACCGCCCCCGATTAGGAGGAGTGGAAGCACCATCAAAGACCCCCCAATCGCTCAACGGGAACACGGAAGAGACGGATGCTCAAGCCCACGGCGAAGCCGAGAAGCACCACCGGAACGGCCATTTTGAGGAAGCCTCCGAGAACTCCCTCGACAACGAAAACGGCATTCTCCGCCGCTTCTTCAGCCGATTCTGTGAAATCACTCGGCAGGGAGACCGCCCCCTTCGGAGCCTCCGCCGTCCGATTTTGTGAAAATCCAAACGAGAATCACCGCCACCGCACCGAGGGCGAGAATGCCCCAAAACCGATTCGGTGAAGTCGAGGAGGGGTCGGGGTCGGGGTCGGGGTCGGGGTCGGGGTCGGGGTCGGGGGCGGGACTTGGAGGAGGAGGGGGAGGGGAGGGGGGGGGGGGGGGGGGAGGG
>Ga0070746_10001418_pt1 | contig 14304 bp, 10 predicted proteins | sample VirMetDEL_Mar_21_FD_77016 | JGI IMG/M metagenome (GOLD analysis project Ga0070746, IMG submission 77016) | Aqueous microbial communities from the Delaware River and Bay under freshwater to marine salinity gradient to study organic matter... | ecosystem: Environmental > Aquatic > Marine >... | reverse complement strand
TTAGTCCAAACCAAACCACCTTCGCCACTTAGATCAATGCCGTTGGTAATTGTTTGTCCAGAGTTATTTCCATCATACAAATACGTGCTGAACACCTCGTCTACATCAAGACCTGCGCCACCTGCTGCACCTGCGGCTGCTTGGAGTAATTTCTTAGAAACGCTCATTACTTAATATCCTGACCAGCCACCAACAGATTGTAGATCGTGCCGCCGTCTGTCGTAAAAACAACAAACGTATCAATCGCATTTGCCGTAGCCGTAAGCGTAGGTGCAGTACCACCCACAAAGTCTACACTGCTAGGGAATGTCACCGTGTAACCACTTGCAGAGGCATCCTGTTTTATCTTCAGTACAAAGCTAGATACCTTGCCCGATGCCGCTGGATTGCTAAAGGTATACGTCACATTCTCAGTAAGCGTATGCTCAAAGATATTACCATCACGTAAGTTTAGCGTTGCTGCATTAGAGCTAGATGTAATCGTTGTAGCTTCTTCTATTGTACCGTTATCAAACGTAGCGACACCATTTGCATCTGTAGTAACAAAAGCACTTGCGCTTGTTGTGCCCAAAGCATCAGGCAATTTAACAGTATAGGTTGCTGCCGCGCTGTGTGGTGCAGACTGTATCGTTATGCCGTGAGAGTTATTCTCACAGTTAAGCACAATGGAGCCTTGGTTTGTATTACCTTTGACAACAACACGACCAGTACCATTCGGCGCTAGGTCTATATCTGCATTAGAGGTAGTAACAATATCGTTACCGTTCATGTCTAAGTTGCCGCCAAGTTGTGGCGTTGTATCGCTTGCTACATCGGCTATACCTGGTGATATGCCAACCCATGCGGAACCGTTGTAGTATTTTAATAAGTTGCTTGTGCTATTATATGCCAAATCACCTTCATCAAGGCTTGTTGTCGGATCACTAGAGCCAACTCTATATCTTTCTGCAAAGCTATTCACACCAGATATATTAGTAGCAACGGTTGTAATATTGCTGTTAGCACCAGCAACAGTTGTTACATTGGCAGAAATGCCAGCCACTGTTGATATGTTTGCAGATATACCAGCGACTGTATTTACGTTGCTTATTGCACCAGCCACAGTGTTTACATTTGATATACCACTGGCAACCGTACCAATATCTGTACCATCATTTGCCACTGTCGTAACATCACTGCTTATGCCAGCAACTGTTGTCACGTTTGCCGATATACCAGCTACCGTTGTAACATTAGCAGAGATACCAGCAACTGTATTAATATTAGTTTGATTACTTGCAGCTACGGTTATTGTAATAAATGCAGAACCGTTCCAAACCTTAAACTCACCATCCGTTGTATTAAAATAGAGCGCCCCTGTTATAAGAGCATCACCATCATTGTCAGTGCTAGGATCGCTAGACTTTGCACCTAGATACCGATCATCAAAACTATCATATGAAGCGGCTGCATTTGTAGCTGATGTTGCTGCTTCACTTGCCTTAGTCGTTGCAGTCGTAGCACTTGTTGCGGCCTCACTTGCTTTGGTTGTTGCCGTAGTTGCACTGGCGGCAGCGTTTGTAGCTGATGTTGTTGCAGATGCAGCATCTACGATAAGATCATACTTTGCACTATTAGCATTAGTTGTAAGTGGCTGTGCACCACTTGACGTATGCGCTGTGTTAACTAGGAATATGTTATTAGTGCTTGTGTCTTTAACTAGGTCACGCACATTGTAAGACGTGCTTGCAGCCCAATTACCGCGAAACGTACCTAGCTCTTGTGCTATAGATAAGTTACCAGAGCTATCAAAACTAAAAAGTTTGTTCGCTCGATCTGTAGCAGAGATAGTAAACTCAGAACCCGTTAGTGTGTTTGTGCGTGACGCCTTGATAGCACGACTAAGTTCCTCTTCGTGCTTTTGCGTCATAAAAACAACTTTGTCCAATGCCTCTTCTAGCGATTGCGCCGGAAACGGATCATTAGGAACAAGATCTAACCCTTGCGTAAGAGGCTGTTCACGTATGATAACCACCGTAACACCGCTTGCCGGGGCAGACCCAAACACCACGTTACCGCCACTTGCTTCACCTACACCTGTTACTGTATAGTGTGTCGTTATAGTCTGTGTTGTTTCTGTGCCGTCTGCTGCCCTAAGAATAACTGTTAGATCATCTTGGTCAAAAACCTTGAACGTGTAAGCAAACGTGGTTAGCGAACCGTTGCCACTGTAACTTACTTTGTTTGTGCTACTACTTACTGTCATGTTACATCCTCTACTAAGAGTGTTTTACCACGAATTTAATGATTTGAACAGTCATCTAAAACCTCCACCTGTTGCAACGAATGTTGATGGAGGCAACCAATAATCTGCATCGTTCTCTCTTTTTACTCTTGCTTCCATCCTAGCAAGGTATCCTGGGTTCATCATTTCTTGCAGTTGATACCATATCATATAATCTAGTGCTTGTTTGGTATAAAATAAATTTGCAAATGGCGTGTTGCTTTTTATTAACCTTATAAGATCACCACGAGCATCACCTTCTCCTGTAAATAAAATATCTCTAGATTTTAATAACAAATCTACTAAATCAGTTGCTGTTGTTATACCCGGTCCCGCAAGTGTATCTAAAACACCACCGCCAAATCTGTTAGCTTCACCAAATAAAAAATCACCATATATACCAAGCGCACCACCTTGAAGTGCAGCCGCTATGACAGTTTGAGCATTAAAGGGTCTTGGCTCACGACCTTTTGCAAGCTCTTTTGCTTGCATTGAAAAATAACCTAGTATTGTTAATCCAGCAATTAAGTTTGCTAATCCAGCATTAGCGGCAAATCCTTTTTGTAGTTGTTCTCGTTTAGTTGCAGCGCCGTATCCATACATTTGCCGACCACCAGCCTTTGTAAGCCCAACAACACCAAATGCTTTGAATTGTGTTAATGCTCGTATTCCAGCTCCCACTGGTCTATCTGCGCCATATCCACCACGCAAAATTGCTCGTTCTCTTGCTGTTGGGGTAGGAACGGCATAGTTTGCTTCATTTGTCATTAATGCAAATACTCGTTCTCGCAAGTTTTCATTAGGAACTTCGCCAGGGAAAATATAATTTTTACCTTTATAATTTTTTAAACCTTTTCTTACATCTTCCCATTCTTGATTTTCTATTCCGTATATTCGTAATATTCTTTGCAAATCTTCAGGTAATTCTGCAAATTTAATAGTTGCATTGTTACCTAAATCATTAGCAATCATGTTTGTTACGCCGCGCTTTCCAGCTTCAGTCCAAGGTCCAAGAAGATTAATTTTAAAAAAGATATTCATTAATTTTGACATTCGACCCGGAATATCATCATTTATGTCAAATCTCGATGTTATGTCACCAATCTTAGTATCAAGTCCAACACCAAAATATGACGAGACTTCTTTTACATCTTTATCTGCAACACCAACATAAAATGATTTAAAACTATCATGCCAAGACTCTAGCATAGTTCGACCTTGGTATATACGTGTAGACGCTATATAAGCTGGGTCTGTAAACGCTGCAATCCAAGACGCTCCAAGTTTTGCAAGTGATTGAACAGAGGTATACGCATGTGTAAATCTTGCTAAGTTAGTATGAGTTCCGACATTTATATCGCCAGTTATTTCTGCTAACATTGATTCAAATTTAAAGTCGCTTATTTTTTCTCTTTTTAAACGAGATACTTTTTTATTGCCTTCGTCAGTGCCACGAAATTCTGCTATTGCACGTTTTCTTAATTTATCAACCATAGCTTCTGGATTAGTTCCAAGAATATCCATAAGAGAAATTGCTCTAAGAGAATTTTGTAAATCAGCCATGTATGATTCTTTTAAAGACCCTCTGCCATACTTTTGGTTATAGTCGTACCATTTTTGAGAATCCGCAAACGTAAATACAGCAGACGCACTACGAGCTTTTGCAAGATTTTTTGGCCCTTTGAAAGAATATGAAATGTCATTTCTATCTTGCTCGTTTAATTCTTTTTGTTTTTTTCGTTGCCCAGTTGTAATTGCATCGTAACTATCTCGTAAAAATCGCAACCTTTTTTCTTGCAACTCAGGAGTTGCTTTACCTTGAAAATCACCATTAGCTGTTTTATTCCAATTAAGGACTAATTTGCCATCTGGCTCACTGAGCATATACTCAGCCCATTTTTCTCGCCCATCTTTAACCATTTTTGTTATGTCATGGGTTGTTCTAACAGGACGCCCTTGTTTAAGTTTTTTAAATGCACCAGCTTTATTTTCTCTATGAAAAGCTAATTTTTGATATTTAAATAAAATTTCTGCAATTTTTTTTGCATCACGAGTAATTGTTAGATTATCAAATGACGCATTTTCACCGTTTTTAGCAGCTAATTCTGCTGTTACAGCACGCTCAAAGTTTGTATCCATTTTGTTAAATTGCAATAACAAATCTTCTTTTTCTAGATCACTAATCAAACCACCAAGATATTGACCACGCAAACCATTAAAAAGACTATCTACAGAAAATGCAGCGCCTGGTATTGGCGTGTTTACACCTACTTGCAACGATTCAAGCCCTAATGATGGATCACCCACAGCACGATCTGCTGCATAAATACGATCCATAGCATTTTTTTCTTTGAGGACATTTCCATACAAATCTCTTTTTAGCTGTTTATTGCCGTTATCAATGTCTTTTTTAATTTCATTGCGTCTTTTAAAAACAGCAGTTTGTGCACGAGATGTTCCGTTTTTTAAATTAAGATCTTTTATTGCTTGAAGATCATTTACAATTTCTTCTATTGTTTCGTCTGCTAATCGACCTTTAAGTGCTTTTTTAACTTCTTTAATACAATCTGCCATAATTAACTCGCTACACATCTTGCGGCTCTGTCTGCCGCTTCTGACGCTGCATTTGACACTTGGTCAATTTCAACGAATTGTGCTTCTATTTCTAAGTTTTCGTTTGTCAATTCACCTTGATCTTTTAATGCTAAATACACTTGTTCTTGTTCAGCTAAATCCCCATCCAAATCAAAGTCATCTTGTGTTAGCTTTAATTCTTCATCAGCTTCTCTAGCAAACAATTCATCGTTACCTACTCTAGTGCTTGTATCTTGAGCATTTACTGCAACAGCTTTAAGTTGTGCATCTCTGAGGTTTATATTTGCTGCTTGTGCAGCATCAAAAACACTTTCTTTATTAGCTTGCATCCTATTGTATATTAGGTTTGCTTCTCTGTCTGTAACATCTGCACCAGTTAAATCTTTGACTTGTATCTTAATATCTTCTCTTGCAGCTATTTCTGCCTCAATGTCATCTTTTGCTTTGTATAAAGCTCTCCAATCATTTGCTTCAGCTTCTTCTCCTTGACGAAAAGTGTAATTACCTTTTTCGTTTTGTTTAAGCTTTTGCACTAGTTCTTGAACATTTTGTTCTTCTAAATAACCTTCTCTGTATGCTTGCCGCGTAATTTCAAACAAAGACAATCCTTCTGGATTATTAATTGATGAAATGTATTTACCATCTCTTTCAACGCCAAATTTGCCACGTTGCAATTCGTTTGCATCTTTTTGTTCTAAGTCTCTTATGCCACCTTTTCTTTTTACAAACTGATTAAGTGGTTCTGGTGCAGCAGTTGCTCTTGGCAAAACAGGAGCAACATTTACTGACATACCTTTTTGAAACTGTGCCAAAACTAAACGCGATACATCGCCACCGCCCAATAAATTTACATTACGATAATTATTTTCATCAAATCTTTTTGTAAATTCCAACGGATCATCTGGCCCAATTCTTTCTGGTATATAAACATCTTCGGGTTTAAGCTCTGTGTCTCTTATAATAGCATCAACATCAATGTCTCTTCTTGTCGCTAAACCTCGTATTGTGCCAATACCTGTTCCTAATAAAGTGCCAATGCCAACATTAAACAAAGCATCGCCCATTGTGTAATCAAGCTGCTGTTGTTGTGATAATCCAAAATATATTGGCTCTGTTGCCAATGATCCAGCAAGTGCTTCGGCAGAACCGATTGCTGCACGACCCCTTACTCTCCCAAGCCTAGATATTACGGAGGCTCTTCTTGCTGGCCCAAAATACGGTATGACAGCAGCAAATGCTTCAATAGGATCAACAGCCGCAGCAAGTAACGAACCACTAAGCATTGCCGCATAACCCGGTATACCTGTAAGTCCTTGACTTATAATTGCGTCTCTAATCAAAGCTTCTTTTTTGTTCTCAACAAGTAACTTTGCTTTTTCCGTAGACATTGGTTCTGTAAATTCAATTATGTCACCATATTGTTCTTGCAAATCTTCTGGTGAACGCAACCTACCATCATCCAACATCTGTTGAATCATTGTGTCCTTATAAGTATTTTCTTGCTTATAAAGATCATCAAGCTTTAGAGATATTTGTTCTTTACGTATTTCATCAGTCTCTAAATCTAATTGGCTTTCTAAGTCCGATCTCTGCAATCGAACCGTTCTTTGCATTTCTCTCGCCTTTTCTTTTTCTTCTGGCGTCAGAGAATCGTAAAAGCTATTTACTGTATTCCATCGTTGCCTAAGCAACCCAAACGATCCAGGTGCTTGTGCCGCTTGGTCAAAAACCTCACCAGCAGTAACCGACAAATCTGCAAAACCTGTGGCTCTGATAATTGGGTTATCTTGTCTTAATGGACGTGAACGCATTTGTAACCTTTATTGCCCTGCTGCTTTTCGTTGCGCTTCATCTATTGCTTTTCGTGTTGCTTCGTCTAAATTACCGAAACCAGGAAATTCTGTTTGCTCCGGCAACAACTCTATTCTTACTTCTCTACCTGTTCCTGTATATTGAGGTATTGTAGATACGTGTCCTGTTGCTAATTTACGTAATGAATAGAGATTAAGCTCACCTTCAAACGCATTGAGTTTTGTAAAATCTAGCTTTTCTGCAACTTTCATAGGCACATCTAAATAACCACCACTTGCAACTTGAACAGGTATGTACTCGCCATTTAAATTATAATGCAAAGTGACTCCATCACCTGTGCCATTATTTAACCATTTTCCAGAAGATGCTAAAGAAGCAATGTTTACTGCTTGATTTTGAAACTCTGGGTATCTTTCATCTTTTAATGGAATAATATTAAACTTGTTTAAATTTTCTTTTAATCTCAATTCGTACAAAGAATCTTCTAAAAAGTTTAACTGTATATCTGAAGGCGCAACAAACTGACTTACCGTATTTCTTGATATATTTCCTACAAAAACATTTTTAATGGCTTTTTGAAGTGCTGCATCAACATTTAAGTTACTATCATCTTTTAAATATGAAAAAGCTAACTTTTCTGTTATCTGATACATTTCAGTAAAAATTCTTTCTGCAACTTGATCACCGCCAATTAAAAAGGCGTCTTTATAATTTTTTACAAAAGTATCCTCACTTAGTTTATTTGTAACACTACTAGCGCCTGTTATAGCTTCTTTATCAAGCCCAACTTTAATATCTTCTATTGATCTTTTTGCTAAATTTCCTATGTCATCTCTAGCACGTTCATTAGGCGCATACATCGCCGTAATATATTCTGGCGCTAACCCCTCTCGTCGTAGATTTTCTAAAAGAAAACCAGCGTCTCTGTTGCTTAATTGGCTTGTTATTGTTTTTAAATAGTAACCAGCCACACCAGGATTTTCTTCAATATTTGCTACAACTTCACGACTTTCTGATTTTTTTAATACAGGAACATAATTTAAATCATTAAATGTTTTTAGTTTTTGCCCTTGAGCAATACGCAATGCAAGTAAACTTGGCCCTTCTTGCGATAAAACTGTATCAATAGATAAATCTACATCTTGAATATTAATTTGATTCATCTTGTTTTTTTCTGCGAAAGCAATGGCATCACCATCAGGTAGTAATGCTTTTTCCATTTTTTCTTTGTAGTTTTTAACAAACTCATATGCTGCAATTTCAAACGGATCATCTCTTCCACTTAAACCACGACCCTCAATGCCTTTTTCATATTCAGCAAGAGCCGCATCAATATTTTGCATTGTTGCACTTCGCCCTAATGATTTTTGAAGATCTATCATATACTGCAGTTCTGCAAAACTAGCGTCTAAATCATTTTTTTTATCTGGATCTAAATTTGGCGCGATAGAGTCTATTTGATTTTTTATTGCGCCCATTTCTTCTTTTGATGGGGCATCGCCATCTGAAAGCAAATCCAATCGCACACCAATTCCATCAGAAATTTGATTAGCAAAATCAGTTGCTTGTTTTGCACGTTGTTTTTCTACCTCAGTTGGACTTTCAAAAAAAGCTTGTATACCACCAACGTCTTTAAGAATAGCAACCTGATCCATTGGATCTAACATACGCATTAAACCATACACATATGCCGATTCTTTTGATTCTAATGCAGCTTCACCCATAACGTATTTTTGTTCGTCTCTAGGATCAAAAAACGCTTGCAACTCTTGTTCTGGTAAACCATCATGCAAAGCTCTTTTTATTTGATTAACAAACTCAACGCCGTTTTCAGCTTTATCTGCATTAATGTTTAAAGCTTGTGTAATACCGCTTATTAACATTTCTCGCTGTTGTTTGTTTAAAACATCTAGATTACCAGCTTTGATAGCAGCCATTTTTTGCGTATCATTTACAATACCTTGCAAGGCCATTGATACCACAGAAAGATCTGTACTTGTTGCAATTTGATCTGCACCATCTGCAAGTTTTCTATCTCTATTCTGCGCTGCGGCAAGCTGTACTCTTTGGTCAATATCACCGCGTAACGCAAATCTATTCTGTATCTCTAACTGACGAAAACCTGATTGAAACTGTTGCTGTGCGTATCTATCACGCCCTACTTTTTCAGATAACTCACGCTGTAGTTTACTTGTCTCTCGCGTCCATATTGGATCATCACCATCAAGAACATTGCCATATTGATCTGACTTTGCAAGCTCTTCACGTCTTTCACGCAACGCCTCTTGTGCATCTAACAACGCATTATCAAGATTGTTCTTTGTTTCCATCTTGTAGCGTGTTTCAGCGTATTCATTAATCGCACCTATACCAGCAAGACCAACCTCACCTTTTGCTAACTCTTGTTCCGCTTCTCTTGCTATGCTTCGCCTTGCACGTATAGGACGCCCAGGCATCTCTGTACTTGCTCTGGCTTCTGTTCGATATACAGGTATTCTCATGTTATTTCCTCACAGCAATGAGCGCGGCATTGGACGCCGACTAGAAAGTAAAGATGTTCTAGTAGTCCCTGTTGCATAAGACGGACCGCCACCTATGTAACCACGTGTATAAGCTGTTGTGGTGGCACGACCAAGCCCACTTATCAATGCAGCAGTTCCTTGAGATCTAAGACCAGCAGCCGCACTTGCACCTTCCATGCGTTGCAGTTCAGCGTTTAAACGTGCATTTTCTTGCTCGTCACTTATCTGCATATTTGTCATTTCATTATTAAACTCATTAACAGCCGCTTGATAATCAAACTCTCTGGCATTTATACGCAATACAGCAAGCGGTGTACCGCCACTCATATCAAAGCCAGCATAACCAAACCCGGCTCGTGCTGTACCTTGTATATCTCTTTCAAATGCTCTTCGTTCTCTTTCTTGCTCTATTGCAAATTGTGCATTGATGATACCACGCTGTCTTTCAAGTAAGCCAATATCACGCTCAATCATTTCTGCATTAAAGTTTGCAGCTTCTTGCGCTCGTTCAGCCGCCTTGTCAGACATATTTTTTCTGTAAAGACCTTCACCTATGTCACAAAGAAAACCCATAAGCTACCTCACAAATCAAATGTATTCATGCGTGGGAACAACGCCAATACCGTCAATGGTAGTGGTTGCGTTTGCCTCACAAAAATACGGTCATCATCTTCAAACCCACCAGGAAACTCTATCTCTTTGTCTCCTGTGAACAATGGTATGGCTGTATCCATATCCATAGAACTATCTCTAAATGGTATACGATCTAAGTCAGATGCACTATTACCAACTTCTAAGCCAACTGTTTCAAACAATCTTAATGTAATTGCATGAATACGCTTTGGTTTGCCCTGACTTGTGCCATCGACAGAACCACTTTCAATACGTAATGTTTCTAGGTTGCTTGTAAATCCAAAGCCCACAGACGCACTTGTTGCAGAGAAATCAAGCGTTATACCACCAGATGCAACCGTTTTATCAGGATGGCTTGCGCCATTGGCTAACACAGATACACTTTCACCCGGCAAGTGATATAAACCAGATAATGTTGTCGTTGCACTGCCACTATACGATAATCCGCTATCCACAAAGAAAGCACCTGTTGTATTTGCGCCAAAGTCAAATACTTTCAGTTTTTCAACGTATCTTTTTGTAACACTGTTGATTGTACGTTTCACAATCATATACAATTCATCTTCACCACTATCAGACGGTAATGTTGCAATGCTTTCAACAACAGCTTGCCCACCGCTAAATGCACCGCCTATTACATGCTTATGCCACGCAACAACCTCTTCTTCACGGCGATACGTCATGCCTACAAGCGTACCATCTGTTCTTGTAGCCCATACAACGCTATCTGGTTCTTGTTGATAGGCAAACTGTGTCAAACCACCATCTGTGATATGTTCTGCAAGTATCGTCATATCTGGCGCGTTGTAGCCACCAGTGTTTACATCTCCGACAAACTTAAACTCTCTAACCTTACGTGCGCCACGTTGCACAAACAGCGTAACATCAGCGACTTGCACAGGCTCTATTGCTGCTGATCCATAGTTAGAATATTTACGTATCAATGTTGTTGTGGGTGTTATAGGTCCATCATTTGTTGACGTAAGCACATATTCACCGCCAGATGTACCAATCGTAAGCACTCTTGTTGCGGAGAGATAGCGAATAGCATTAACTTGGTTTGACGCAATTGTGTAGATCAACGCATCATCAGCGTTTGAACCAACTGTAAAGTTTGTATAGTTGCCGTTTTTGCTAAACCAAATACTTTGTGGATTATTGTTCGTGCCAGCGAACACAAGTCTTTGCTCAAAAAACGAGACACAACTTGGCCTATTATCCGATCCACTTAATCCGGGTGAGGGAGATCCAGAAATAGAAAGTGTAGCGAATGTCCAATTATTGTGATCCGATCTTGTTAAGGTGCGTATATCATATGATGGATGCACAAGATACATTGTATCCGCAGATTGAGCAAATCTAATATCAAATAAGTCAGCTTCAGAATATGGCGTTGCAACTTCAAAGATTTCTGTTGCAGTACCGCCAGATGTATAGGTTGTGAAGTTGGTAGTATCTATGTCATTTCCAAAGAGATCTTGCAAAGAAAACGTGTTAGCCGTTGAATTTGCTACTAAATAATTTCTACCATTTACCTCTGTCATACCGCCTAAGCTATCAACATACACCTCGTCACCATTGCTAAAACCGTGACCATTGCTTGTGAATACACCGGGGTTTGCTTTTGTTGCGGCAGTAATTGTTTTCGCGGAAGAGTTAAGAACCTGTAGATCATTACGAAACACTCGCATAATCTGATTACCAAACTCTAGAATATACGTATCACTTGTTTTAAACTGAAACGGAATAAGCCGTGTTTTAACTGAGCTACTCTTTACCTCACCTAAATACTCAGTGCCGGGACGTCTTGTTACACCACCATGCGGCATCACCACCATATTCGTAAGATCTGATAATCCTTCACGATATTTCTCAATATTCGTTCTGCCCTCTAATCTAGGGCTTATCTCACCAGCAGTAAAAGAACTTAGGGCAGGTGCGCTTCTTGCCATTCCTAGAACCTACTCTCAATCAAATCACTTGCTTCCAGACGCTGTGTAGCGCTCTCTGTAGCATCGTTAAACCGTGCTTCCTTGACCTCAGCTTCATACTTGGCATACATCGTCTGTACGACGCTGTTAGAGCCTGTAATTGCATACGCAATGTTAGACGCTAATCGAGCAGACAACGCTTGTATGAGGCTTGGATCGTATTGCTGTGGGTCTGTAATCTTTGCAATGTACTTTATCTTTGCTGTGCCTTCATCAGTCACTAGCTTTCTACCCTCTATCGCAAACACAGGACCGCCAGAATTGTTTGTCATATTGTCTTGCGGATATGACAAAGAACCGTTGCTGAACTCTAAAACTCGTAAACAAAATGGATCTGCTGGAAGTGCATACTGATATGTATATCCAAAGTTAGGTGCAGTGCTATCTTGTGCAAGCTCTGCTCTGACAATCAAACAATTCCAAGGGTGTGATCTAAACACCGCATCTCGCGTTCCTTCGTAAAACTGATTAACAACACGAGCCGCTTTACTGTTTTCAGAAAAGCTAGAAATGTTTGACGCTCCTAAAAGATTAAGTGCGTAGTTAGCTATATCAACCGTACTTGCCATCTTTAATCCCTATTCATTAAACTTTTGTCTGTTGCGCCACCTTTAGAAGATCTTTTCTTTGCTGCCTCAACAGCTTTATCAATACTTTTGTATCTAGGAAACTTCTTACCAGTTCTTTTTTCATATTCTTTTGCAGCATCATAAGCCCTATCACCGCTAAAATATTTTGGCTCCCCTGTTTTGACATCAAACCAAATCTGAGGAATGTTCCAAGCTTTTCCATCAGGAGATTGCTCAGACGCCAAATATTCCGTAGCTTTCTTACCACCGGGCAGCTTTATTGGTTTGTGCTTGTTTGGGTCAAAGGGTTCAAATTCTGCCATATTAAATTCCATATAAAAGAAGGGGCGGCGAACCGCCCCATCCTAGTTAGTCAACCACATACTTGATGGTTACTTCAATAGTACCAGTACCGGCAGCGCCGCCCATAGTAACTGTGATAGCAACACCATCTTCATTGGTATTTGTCTCTGTGCCTGAGCCAAGAGCCAAAGTAGCAAGAATGTCTACCTTCTGTGCAGATGTAGACGCAGCAGCAGCCTTATATGCAGCAGCAGATGCTGCTACGGCAGAACCGTCAGCGTCTGTGTGTGCAGCATAACCAACTGACAAAGTTGTAGAACCACCAAGAGCGTCATGCGCTAATGATCCTTCTAGCAATCTTGCGCCATCTGGAAGAATAAACATTTCAATAACGTCACCAGACGCTAATGAAGATGCTTCGTATGTGCCATGAGCAACGCGGATACGTCCACCTAGCTCATTTGCTTTGTTCATCACGGCTGGAGTTGCTCGTGAATTAGTGCGTTGTGTCGAATAAACAGTAGCCATTTTTCAGTCTCCTTACTCGTTACAAGCAATTTCTACTACTTTTTCTTCTTCCATGCGTGTAGCACCGATAGACTGACAGTAGTAGACTTGCGTTGAATATGACTTGTCGGCTCGTTCATCAATACGTGCGGCTGGCTCTTTACCAACAGCAAGCTTAATACCATCTGACGCAAACGCAATAACCTGACGGTCACTGTTACTGTCTGTGTTTAGACGGTTAGATACGATGAATTGAAAGCCCACAAACGAGTTGATTTCACCCTGAGCCAAAGCTTTGACGGTATTGAAATCACTTGAAGTCACGGTTGTGTTGTTCAACAAATCACTGATTTGCTTCGGAGATACAACGATGTAACGTGGTATTGACGGATCAACACTTGCTGCATCAAGTAACTCTTTAGCGCTTACTAGTTTGGCAATAGTCAAACCAGCAGAACCATGAGCAATTTTCTGGCCTGATGGAAGCGCTGTAGAAGTGCTACCGTCTTTACCAGTGTTTGAAGTGCCAAGAGCCGCTGTGATGATTACATCATCCATAGCACGACCCATAGCTGCTGCTGCTGCACGGCTGTAGGTTGAAGTCGGATCAACAAGTAAACGCACTTTGTCCTGATCGTCGATCAAGTCAGCGTACTCATAGTCTGACATTGTTACCATACGTCTGCTGTGTGGTGTTTCCACCAACGGCGTATCCGCATGGCGTGAAGTACGTAGGACAGCAGATGCTGCACCCACTTGGTCAAAAAAAGCTTTTTCGCCATTCACGCTTTCTGAATCTACCGCTGTACGCAATAGAGAACCCATTTGCTGCGATAGCATTTGGACGTTTGAAGAAAACTGATTGACAAAAGCTGTAGTAATTTGGGTTGACATTACGTCTCTCCTTTACAGTTTCAGTTTCGGGTTTGCTTCGCCTGGTTATCCCAGAGGGGCCAATGCTACTGCTTAGGGCAGCTATTCCGCTTGTCTACAAGCTTTCTCGTGGGCCTTGCGGTTATCCACTAAACATACTCCCTGAGACGTAACACTTCTTGAATGTAAGTGTCATGCTCTGGGTGCATCTTATCCCAATATGGCCCATCTCGTCT
>Ga0070746_10001400_pt1 | contig 14422 bp, 16 predicted proteins | sample VirMetDEL_Mar_21_FD_77016 | JGI IMG/M metagenome (GOLD analysis project Ga0070746, IMG submission 77016) | Aqueous microbial communities from the Delaware River and Bay under freshwater to marine salinity gradient to study organic matter... | ecosystem: Environmental > Aquatic > Marine >... | reverse complement strand
CATAGCAAAGTGTATTAGCATATCTTTCAAATAGTCTTGTACTAAAGCTAGATAGTCACCTGCTAATGTTCCTGCTATTATATCGTCAGAAATCTTGTTATATAAAGCACCACCCAAGTAATTCTGTATGTGTATTTCCTGAGCAATTTTTATAAACTGAATAAATTTGTCTATGTCAACGTTACCGTCTACAATAGTATTCCGTTTTAAATCATTTGTTGTTATAAATAATGCGGTTGCCATAAGTTATCCTTTGTAATTTGGGTGATGTCCGTTGTTCTTCATATCCTTAGGTGCAATTTTGCTATCCTGTGTTCCTCTAGGTTTAGCTATATAAGATTGTGGTATGTTCTTCACTTCATTATAGTCATATAGCTTGTCTGATTTTTTTGTTTTGTCTTTAAGTCTATATAGTACTTGTTCCCAATAATGTCCGCAATTCACACCACCTTTAAAGCGAAATAAATCGTATGGTTGTGGTTCTGAAGCACCTTTAGGTCTATGCCCAAAACTTCTGTTTACACCCTCGCGACTTGCCTTGTCAATGTCTTCTAATCTATATACGTTACCCTTTTTTCTTCTGTTCATCATAATTTCGCAAAATTTTCTAGTCTTGTCACTTGAATATTTTTGTGCGTATCTGTATCTAATCTTATAAAAGGATTTGTCTAAGTAACTAAAACCACTTGGTTTGCTTGTAATAGCGTCAGCAAATTTTTCAACTGCACTCTTTTTTTCTTCAATCAATGTACTAGCCCATAGTTCATCGTCTTGTATATCGTAATTCACTTCCCTTGCGTCAACTTCTTCCCATTCGTCTGTAATATAGTCGTTATCTAAATGTAAAAGTATATCATTAGCCACTTGGTCTTCTAGGTGGCTTTTCATTTTTACTCCTGTTTCTTCTTCTATAGTTTCTTCGTCTGCAATTTCCTTGTCAATTTCTGTAAACTCTAAAGGTTGTAGTGTTTTAAAATACAAGTTTAGACTTATGTTATTATACGCTAAAATTTCATCAAAAGCACTCAATAGCAACTCCTGAAAAGGTCTGATAACCGTATTATCCATTAATGTACTAGCCGTCTTTAATTCATCTGCATTGTTCCCTAAGCCCGTATTGTCTTTTATTCCTAATAACATTGGCGAAATAACCCTATGTGATACCATAATTTTACGCATACTTTCGTCACTTAAAAATTGGTATTGGTTATGTGCGTCTGATAATTGTATTGCTTCTATTGAACTTTCTGTATCTGCATTCTCGTTAAAACTCAGAATAAAGCGACCTGCATTTGAACTGCCTGAGTATTTTTCTAATATCCGTCTTTCAATTAGTTCTCGTTCTTCTTCATTAGGTACACCATTGTTAAAGTTAATTAGCATACTAGGTGCAAGTCCATTCAGGATATTGTTTAAGTGATAGTTAGCAATTTCTTCTTCTAATTCAGCATATTGTAAGCCACCTTGATAGTCTACAGGCGAAAAGTAATAATGTCCTGCAACATAAGGTCTAACGTATAATATTTCTATTGGTTCTCTACTTGTACCGAATGCAGGTATTCTCTGTGGTACTTCATTAGGTTTTATTTTCTCCCAATCTGCACTATAGTAGTAACCGTTTATATTTCCGTCCTCGTCACATTTCTCCATAGCCAAAGTTTCTACAGGCATATGCTCAACTTGTGCAATAGTTTTTCTGTCTTTAGAGTATATAATCTGAATAGCACATTGTCCCATTAACTTTAGGTCGTAAGCAAGTTTACGTACACATTTGTCATTTAGTAATGTTACTGCTTGTGCATACTCGTTTGGAAAAGTACTGTTATCTGTAGCGTCAATGCCCTTTCCGTATATCATTTGTGAAATTCCATTAATGATAGCATTGTTAGTAGCACTTCCTGAATAACGGTCTATTAAGTATTGAAAGTAACTATTTTTATCGCCAAACGTTACCCATTGTTTTTGTTTGTCAATTTTAATATCAGGCGAATTGTAGTTTTGTAATTGAACTATATTAATAGCACTTGTCTGTTTCTTTTTTCTCATAATATAATGTAATCGTTATTACCACTATCAGCAGGTGTATATTGGTTAACGTTATTATCAAATTTTGTGTTTCCTGTTTGAGTTGTAGCAAATAGTTTATCTCTATATATAACCTTATTAGTGTCCGTTCTAACAACTCTAAGCGTGTAATACTTATCTTCTATAATATTACTAGTATCATTAAAAGTATGCTCTACAAAGTCCCCTACAACCGAATTAGTAATTGTTGTATAAGTGTATTCTGTTTGTGTTTCATCGTCAATTAAACGTACTTCCAAATCTGCTATACTAGTAGCATTTTTTGGTATATTATAAAAAGGTAAAAATCTTATAACAGGGTTTGCTAAATTCTTGTTTAAAACTATCATATTGTATTAACGATTAATTTAGTCATTTTTGCAATAAGGCAAAAAAAAACCCCTACATTTCTGTAGAGGTATATCAATAATTGATTTTATTAATTTACAGGTTTAAGGTATTTTCTAAATAAATTTTGTGCGTGTCTATAGTCCTTTACTTTTGCTTTCATAATATATTGAGGTACTACAAATCGTAAAGTTTCTTTTTTGAAATTTTTGTAAAGCCAATCTGTTTTTTCTACAGGTAAAAAAACTTCTATTCCGTACCATTTGTCGTTTTCGCTAATGTGGTAATCATCTACGTTGTGGTCCCAATATTCCTGTACTGCCATAGCAAAACCACTTATGCTAATATAGTCTTGGTAACTGCCTATGTAATCAGCAGAAAAATCCATTACTGTTTTTTTGATAAGGTGTCCACCGCTACCACTAAAATCGTTTGTTAAAATTGTTTTTAAAGTTTTCATAGTTTCTATTGTTTATTGTGGGGGGTTTCCCCCCCTGATTAGTTTGTTTTTACTTTGTGTATTTTAAGTAGTCTGCACTTAGTATGAAACCTTTGTTTCCGTTGTACTTTTCTAGTTCTTTTGTAACTACTTCTCCGTCTTTGTTTTCGTAAGTAATTGTGTTGTCTTTCCAAATAATTGAGTTCATAATTTCTATTGTTTTATTGATTATTATGGTATAAATATAATTAACAATTCTTAATAAAACAAGCATTAAGTAAAAAAAATTTAAAAAAAACCCCCTACATTTCTGTAAGGGTATTATATTTTGTTTATTATTTTATTAAAGGTTTCTTTGTATTAATTGGTGTTTAAACCAAGTTTCATATCTGTAGTCCATTTCTGCTTGTATTTCTTTTTCAGAGTAAACAAGTTTGTCTCCAACAGAGTGAATTTTATTTAACATTTTTGCTAATTCGTCTCCTGAAAAGCGTTCTAGTTTTCTTGTGTAATTTTTCATAGTTTCTATTGTTTTATTATACGTTTTTTTTATTATTCTGCGAAATAAGTTCCGTCAGTTTTTACATAAAATGCTTGACTTCCTTTTTCTACTAAAATTAAATCTCCTGTTTTGTAAATATATTCAAAACCCTTGTTTTCTAATCTTGTTACTGTACTTTGTTGTTGTGGTGTCATTTTCTATTGTTTTATTATTACATATCAAATATAATTAACATTTTTTAATAACACAAGCATTGAGTAAAAAAAAATCAAAAAAAAAAGAGCAACGTAATGTTACCCTCTTTTAACTAACTAATCAAAACCAACCAATGTTTATGGGTCTATTTGTGTAGCACTTACAGTAATTCCTGTAGTAGCTAAATCATTTGCTAAAAAGTTTGCAGGTTTCAATTCCTGTGCATTAAGAGTTAAAGTATAACCTGTCAAGTCACCCATAGCAGCACCTGTAACAATTGTGCCACCATTTACGTCAGCACCGTGTTCTAATCCACTTAAAAACAAATTGCCATTGTTATCCTCTACAATTACGTGAGGTCTAGCAACTGCAATTAAAGCAATTTCATCGTGAGTTTCTTTGTCTAACTTTTTAAAAGTTAAACTTAATGTTTGGTCATAAAAGGTTGTTCCGTTTTCTCTTGAACTTGTAATAGTTTGCTCAAAATTAGAGTTTCCTTTTAAATCATATTGGTATGCAGTTGGTGTTCCGCTAACCGTATCTATTTCTGCACTACTTGCTGAAACGTAAGTAATGTCCCCTAATGTTCCATAGTCAATAAAATAAACGGTCTTTAAACCACCTACCGAGTTTTTACAGGTTTCCTTTCGTCCTGAAGTAAGTAAGCAACTCATATTTTCATTTTTTATAAAAAAAGGGTAGGTAAGACTATCTCAACCCACCCTATTTTTGGTTTATAATTATGCTCCGTAATATACGATGTCAGAAGCAATTCCGTATTGAACTCCTGCCGTATAACGCATTACAAATCTAACATTTTTACTTCCGTCAATGTTAGCCATATCTATAAGTTTAACTTCATTGTGGTCAGAAATTAATCCTGTACCAAAGTATAAGTTAGACTTCTGTGCAGCTACCATTCTGTTGTCAGCTAATCCATTAGCAACTGCAATCATAACTCCGTCAAACGATAATTGTCCACCGTTTGCATACCATAATGTACCCTGAGTATTAACACCTGAATTGTTTTCGCCATTTAAGAAACTACCAAATCCGCCTAATGCTCTTACATATGCTCTTGCTACGTTTTGTGATACGTAAATTATCATATCTTCTTTACCGTATAGTGCGCTTGGTATATCGTCTACTACTTTACCTAGTTCAGCAATAACGTTGCTAGAAGTAATTGTAGTTGGTACAACTGTGTGTCCACCGTCTGTAGTAAATTGTGCGTCTGCGAATAAAGTTGTAAATCCGTCAAATGTACCTGCACCTGCTGAACCACTCCAAATTCCGTTTTCTACTGCCTGAGCAACGTCTGCTGAAACTCTAGCAATAAAGAAATCGCTAAATTTAGAAGGTAAGCTATCGTGAGCAGAAAAGCCCATTTGTTCTGCTTCCCAATCTGATTGGAAAGGTGTTTTACAAAGTTCCAAGTTTACTTGCAATTCTTTAGGGTCAAGTATTCTTTCTGTTAAAGTAACGTCACCTGTTGGTGTGAAGTCACAACTTGCATTTGCAATAGCAGAAGTATAGTCTACTTTCTTAATAACCTCTTTGTCTTTAACATTAGGTTTAATAGTAACTAAACCTTGATTAAGTGTACTCCCTGATAAAAGTGCTGCACCTATGTACTCCCCTGCAAATTCACCTGCATAAGTTGTAGTAATGTCTACTGTAGTTGCCATAATCTAATTTTAAAATTTATTATTTGTTTAATTTTTCTAGTATAATATCAAAAGTTGATTTTCTTCTGTTTGTTGCGTATTTAAAATCTACTCTTTTTTGGTTTTCCTTTTCAGGATTGTGCTTGATAGCTTTTGCAGCAGGTTTACTTAATTCTTCTTTAAGTTCTGCTTTTTCTTCTTCAACTTCATTAACAACTTCTTCAGCCATTTCTTCTTTGTCCTCTTTTTTGTCGTACCCTGCTTTTACTTCGTCAATCATTTTTTTAATTTCCTCTAAAGCAATTTGAAATTCCTCTTTGCTAACGTAACCTAAGTCTTCAGTTTCTTCAGTTTCTTCTTCAGTAACTTCTTCTGTTACTTCTTCTTCTACTTCCTCTGCTTTAACTTCTTCTAGTGAAGCAATTACTCCCTCGTCTTCTACTGATAATGTTAATCCGTTTTCAACTTCATAACTGCCAACAGGTAAAGCTACTTTTTCGTCTTCTGTAACAATAAAAACAGGTTGCCCTGCTTCAAATTTATCGGCTTCAAGTAATGTACCGTTTTCTAGTTTCATCTGCTCTAGTTTAGCTTCTAAACCTAGCATAGTTCTAACTTTGTTTAAAGTATCAGTTGCACTCATAATTTAATTTTTATATTTAACGATTAATTGTTTTTATTTTGCGTTTAAGCCTTTTTCTGAATTATAAACCATTCGTTACCGTCGCACCAAACGTAAATTCCTTCGTAAGTTTTGTTTATTTCATAGTAGTTTGTGCTTCCGTCTAGAGTGTCACTACCTGCAGGTGTTAAATATACCCTTGTATTATTATTAAAGCCACCATTTGAAATAAATCTAATAGCCCTGTTTTGACTTGAACTTGCACTAGGTAATGTTAATGTCATATTACCTGAACCACCACTCCAAGTTAGTTTAACTAATTTTATATTAGCATATTGACTATCTGCTAGGTCAACGGTTACGTCTGCTTCAACAGTTATGTTAGTAGGTATTAAAAAATTCTTTATGTGGTTAATAGTACCTTTTTTGGTAGTACTACCTTGCACTAGTGGAAAAGTTTCAGTCCCTGAAAAAGCACTAGCACTATCTAACTGTGATATTTTCTTGTCTGCCATTATTCTGTTATTAATTTACTTTCGTTTTCTTGTAATATGTAGTTTCCGTTTTCTTGTAATATAAACCTATCCACACCTGTTATTCTGCCAATACCCTGAGCCATTAAACTACCGTCGCAACAGTCTACGTGATATGTATTGTCTTTACATAAACAACCCCTGCGACTATTTTTTGGACTAGAATTGCTCCAAGTTTTTGTTTTTTTCATTTATTCTATTTTTACGCAATTAGGTACCATACGTCCGTCTAGTTCTTTTACCCCTATCATTTCGTATCCGTCCCAACAAGGGTTTTCGTCTTCTAGTTTATCTTTGTCTATTTGTTTTAATTTACTAATAGCCCAATTAACACCTGCTGAACCGCCCCAAGCGTCCCACATTAAACCACCGCAACCCTCAGTATAAGGTACGTCTTTATGTTGTTGGTGTCTTTTAAAACTAGCCATTCTTGCAATAGTTGACCTGCTGAGTTTGCCTTTACGTGCAATTTGTGCGGCTCTAGTCCACCCCACCCTTGTTCCACAACTGCTTCCGTTTTCCTTTTTCCACTTTATAGCCCTTTTAGCATTATTTACTGCCCCTTGTGGATAGTCGTTATACGTTTCTAGTTCTACTTCGTTTAAAACGTCTTTTATTTCTTCTAATAACTCTATGCTAAGTTCTTCTTCTTCATTAACTTTTGGTTGTACCTTGTCTGCAAAGTAACCCTCAATAGAAAAGCCTTTAACCTTGCCTGTTTTTACATAGTTGTTCCATATTTCATCGTTGTCTACTTTTATAGAGCCAACCCAAGTACCTAAAGGCAAGTCCATTCCGTACATATTAGACTTGTCGTTTTCTTTGTCTTCTATTATCCAACTTTCTACAAGTGTCAAGCCTTTAATTTTCATTTCGTGTTCTAAGGTTGAATTGTGTTGCATACCTTGTTTCAAGTATAGTTGACTTGCTTTCTGTACCGTATCTCTACTAAAGTATATATAATATTCCTCGTCACCGTTTTTCCTGAATATAGGTTTGTTAGGTATCAGTATTGGTCCTATCAATATTTTTTTGTCTTTGTCTTGTTTCTCAAAATTAAAATTTTGTGATTTTAAAGCTACAAAGTCTTCTTCAATAGCAGGGTATTCTACTACACTAATTGCTTCTACAAAATTGTCTTGTTCTTCGTCTAGTATTAATTCTATTATGTCCATAGTCTATTAACGATTAAATTTTAAATACTTGCATTTTCAACTATATTTCTATCCATTGACTGAGCAGAAGTAACATCGTTTGAAACTACATAGGCTTGTATAGGTTGTTGTTCTTGCCCTGCTACTGCTTCAGCTAATTGGTTAGTGTCACTTTGTCCAACTATATTAAATGCAGGTGGTGCGCTTTCTACTGCACTTGCCCCACCACTTCTGCTTGGTAAACTAGAGCCACCTGTACTAGCTGATTTTTTATTGCTTTTTAAATCTGCAATAGCTTTACTTGCACCTGCTATACTCCCTGCAATAGATAAACCTGCAAGTGCGGTATTGATACCCACAAAAGGTTGTCCTGCGGTTGGTGGACTGAGTGCAACTGCTTTCAAGTTTGCAACTGCTAAATTAGATATTATTTTTGATACTGCTGAAACTTGTTCTGTAACTATACCTGCAATAGCTAAAGCCTTACTTTCTTTGCCAAATGCACCAAATATTTTTTGTATATTATTGATAGCACCCCCTACCATTTGTATTTGTGCTTGTCTATTTGCTTCTTCTGATTTTATTGATTTTATTTGGTCATTTAATGCTTTTTCTTCAGCGTCTTTTTTAGCTTTAGTAACTTTGTTTGCTCTGTCTATATCCTCTTGTGCAAACTTGTCACGCATTTCTTTTAGCCTTTCTTCTCGTGATAATTCAAGTTCGTCTGTATTTAGGTTATTAGCTTCAGCCTGAGCAATTAGTGCGTCATACCGTTCTTGTTCTTTTTGTAATTGTAATTGTCTTTTTTCATCAATAGTATTTGCTTCTGCTTCTGCAATTTGTTTCAGTAAGTTTATGCGTTCAGTAGCTATCTTTTTTTCTTCTGCTTCTTGTTCTCTTTTTAAACTAATTTCCCTAGCGGTTAAGGCACGTTTTTTCCTTAATTGTCTTGTCTCTAAATCAATAAGGTTTGCTTCTAATTGTGCTAACTCTTTCAAGTCTTCTGTTGTAGATTTTCCTAAGGCATTTTCTTCTGCTTTTGCAGTTGCTCTTAATCTAGCATTTTTAATTTCTGCCTTAGTAATTTCATCGTCTAACTTTGCGGCTTCTTGTATAAATTTTATACGTTCTTCTGCACTAAATTTTTCTCTGTCTTCTGCCTGTTCTCTTAATTTATTAATTTCCCTGTTAGCTTTAGCCCTATCGACTAAAAGTTTTCTTTCAAGTATATCAGCCTTTGCTCTTTTATCTGCTATCTCTGCCGCCTTATTTGCTTCAGCAAGTGTTTCTTTTGCAAAATCTTTTACTGCTTCTGTAGCTTTACCTACTGTATCTTCAACCCCTGTCATTGTATCTACAAAGGCACTCCCTGCATTTTTTGCTTGGTCTAATGCACCACTAAAATCGCCACTAAATACTTTTTTAATTGCACTACCTAAAAATCCAAAAACTTTAACTGCTGCATTAACTCTATTTATTAGGTTTTGTTGTAATGCGTCTTTGAAATCAATTAATGCTTGTTTAGGGTTAGTAAAAATATCTATTATTTTTTCGCCTAAATCAGCAACTAAGTCTAAAACTTGGTTCACAACTGCACCAATAACTTCCATTAGTTTTTTAAACTTCTTCTGCCCCTCTTCGCTTCTTTTAAAAGCCTGTATAAGCGATACTACACCCAAAACCAATGCACCAATACCTGAAGAAATTATAGCCACTCTAAGCCCCTTAAAACCTGTTATAGCACCTTTTAACCCTTTAGTCAAAGAGCCTAGTGAACTAAACAACCCCCCTGTTGCTTTATCTGCAAGTGATGTTACTCCTGAATAGTCTGCTTCATTCTTAGTAGCATTTTGTACTACTTCATTAGCTTTCTGTCTCTGCTTAGTTAAGTCTTTTACTGCAAACTTTTGTTCTTTTATAAGGTCTTTCTGCTTAGTAATTTCGTCTCTTAGCCTTTTTTGTTCAGCTAAATTGTTTTTTGGTACATTCTTTAACTGCTTTTCAAGTTGAAAAAGTTCCTTTTCCCAATCGTCTGTTAGGTTTTTTGCTTCCTCTAATTCCTTGTTTAGAAATTCTAGTTGCTTAGTAGCTTGTCCTAAGTCTACGTTTATTTCTAGTTCTCTTTTAACCATAGCTTTTTTATCTCTTTGTACCCCTCTTTCAACGTGGTTGGTAATTTATATTTCCCTTTTGCAATAGCAACGTATTCACTATCTGTGCTAAAGTTATATTTCAATGCAATAAGTATGTCTTTTATCATATTAAACAGGTTTTACTCCGCATTTTTCTTACTAAATCGTAGTATTTACTATTTGCTCGTCTTTTGTCTATTTCTATATTAACGAAATAAGGTAAAATATTTGTAAATTTATTTTTCATAAATAATTTGTCGTGACTATCTGTTACACCTGCATTATGGTATATTAGGTTCTCATTCCATTTGTCAACCATATCTGTAGCCCACGTAAAATTTAAATATTTACTAATCATTGTTCTGTTTCCTTGCTTCCAAGCCACAAAATTTAAAGCCCACATATCAGCACACCAAATTTGTAGAGTATGGTATTTAGGGTTTTCTTTTTTCTTTTTTCTATTTAATAAACTTACTTGCTCAAAAAGTTGTTCACTCATTGTGTAAACTTGTTGCCAAAAGTGACTATCTACGTTTTTCATTATTGTCTGTGCGCCACCACTATTAAAATTGTTCTGTTTTAACGTTTCTTCACTAATTCCACCAATTTTGAGCATAAGGTCTAATACGTCCTGTCCCTTAGACTTAATGTAATCATAGTTTAAGTAACTATTGGTGTCTGATTGATACCAAACGTTATCTGCTAAAAAATCATTCAACACAGGTTCTCTAGTGAATAACATATCGCAATCGTGATAAAATATTGTCTTGTATTTTAACTGCCAATTTTTTCTAAAATACTTCATTAAAATATATGGTCTTATGCTAGAAACGTAATTGCACATTTTACGTCTTTCATAAATAAAGCCAAAATTTACTTGTCTGTATTTTTTTCTTAGTTTTTTAAATTGTGGCGAAATAGTATCTCTGTAACCAACTACAATATGTATGTCTTTCTGCTTAATATTTTTATCTAAAAAATTTTCTAGCATTACTTCTACTTGCCAAGCGTAGTAAATACTATCAGGTTGTGCGCATAAGTATATCATAATTTTTAAAAATTAGGTGCAGGTTGAAATAACTCAAAACTACCTGTTGCGTATGGTGGTACAGTTAATACACTATTTGTTTGCAATTCTAAAAGTATTGTAACTTCATATACACCTGCTTCGTCTAGTGTAAATGTTCTAGAGGTTGTAATTGGCGAACCTGTACAGTCTCCATTGTTTTCTATAAAGCCTGTATTATAAATCTGTCCGTCTAGTTTAATTTCGTAAGTTAATTTTGCATAATTAAAACAAATTCCACCAACTCTAGCACCAAAGTTTTCAATAGCTAATTTTATAAATTGGTTTCCGTCTACAAGTTCAAAACTTCTTGTCTTTGTATCTAAGTTAAATGTAACTTCAAAATAGTCTGCGTCTGAGTTTATTACCGTAGGCAAAGGTGAGCATAAAACTTCCATAGAAGCAAAACCTGCTAATGCGTCGCAATTCACAGGGTCAGGGTTAGCTAATTGGTCTAGTGAATAACTAAATAATTTGTTACCCTCTGCACTATCTGCGTTACCCTGAATATAATATGTGTATGTTTTGTCTCCGTCATTGTTAATAGCAATATCAGTTGAATGTACTGCTGCAAATCCTCTTGTTGCCTGTGGTACAGGGTAATCGTTTGGATTGTCTGCGTCTAATACTAAAACCGTATTACCGTCTAATTGTAAAAGGAAGTCTCCGTATGTAGCGTTACATTGTGGGTATGTTAAGTTTTCAGGTATGCTTATATTAATAGTCATAACTGCAAATGCGTTTGGTGCAACTTCAAATGTGCCTGTTGTAGCAGGGTCACTCCAAAAATGTTCTGCAAAGCTATCTCCTGAAACGCAAGGTGCTTCTGTTGTTGATGAAGTACTTGTAGTTATACCTAAACAGTCGTTACAATCTTCAAAACCTATTATGTCAAATTCTACTGCGCTAGGTGTGACTGAAGTAGGTTGTTTAATTGTAGCACAAATTGTACTGCTATTGTAAACATATTGTATAACGTCTCCAACTTGTACACCCTCTAAATAAGTAAATACTGCCTGAGTAGTTGAACTGCCACACCAATTTGCTAAATAGTAATATACAGGTCTTTGAGTTGTACTTGTACTTGGTACTGAACTAAAGCAATCTAAACAATCTAAATAAATATCTGCAACGGTTGCGTTAGGTTCTTCAATTGTGGTTTCTAAAACTAAATAACACCCATACAATTCGTTTAGTTCAACTACTGATACGTTTATAGTTAAACTTGCGTCTACTTCTATGTACCTGAATATTGTCACATTAGTATTACATAGTGGCTCAAATAATTTAACAACCTTGTATCTAAATGTAGGTGCAAGTGTACTTGAAGTAGTTGTGGTTGTTGTAGTAGTAGTTGTTGTCGTGGTTGTAGTTGTTGTAATCGGTATTGCGTTACTTATGTCTAAGTCAAAAAGGTTAATTAATTCTACAGTTGCTTCCCCTGTTTGTAGGTTAGCATTTATTGAGTTAATATTATATTGTCTGTCTCGTATAAGTACTTTGTCTTCTAATCCAAAATTTAAAAGAAACTTCAAAGGTAGCCTTGCCTTAAATTTAAAAATCCTATTACGTGGGTCAAAAACAGAACGTATGTAATTAATGTAAAACTTCTGAAATAAGCTATTGTTGTTCCCCCCATAATCTGTAAAAGTAAAAGGGTTTACTTCTGAGCCAAAATTTAAGTTATAGTCACTAGCTATTGTGCTACTAGAAACGTCTGTAGAATTGCTTGGTATCATTACCCTACTAACTTTGTAAACTGTACCTGCCTGTATAGGTTGGTCGTCTTCAGGTCTAAACGTATCTACATAGTTTATTGGGTCACTAGCTATGTCTTGTTCCATAGCATAAAATAGCAAAGGCGCACCAAAAGCAGGGTTTAAATCATCGTCAATAAAACTACCTTGTTGTATCTGAGTAAAATTAGCACCGTCTGATAAACGTTCAAATAGCATATGCTCAAAAGGTACACTAATTTCGTATTTTTGTTCTTTAGTAGCTTTAGCCGAAAATGTTAAATTTCCGTACTCTGCATTGTTTCTTTCATTGAACTGAGTTGCAAGTATGGATTTTGGTTTTTTATATTTAAAGTCAATATCAGTAAATGGTAATGCTTCATTAACTTGGTGACTTGCACTTTCTACAATATCTGTTAAGTCAAAGGTCTGTGTGCTACTAGCGTAAAAATCGTCTAAAGGTTGAACTATTATTGTATCTGTAATTTCATCTACATAAGCAGTTAAATTAAATAGCTTAAAAATACCTGTTAAAAAATCAATGTTTTTAATTTTAGGTACTTGTAGAGTAGGTGTAAAATCTTCTAATAAATCAATATTGGTTTGTGTACTACTAAACCTTGCACCTGCGGTTGTTCTTGTACCATTAATATCGTTGTAACTCCATTGTATTTCCAACTCATAACCAAAAGCAAAATCGTCTAAAGAGTTTACTCTTGCAAAAGTTTCTATTAAATCAACGTTAGGTGTAAAAGGTCTATCTGTTGCAGTAAAATTATCCCACGCAACCTCTATAGTTGTTGTTCCCTGATTTTCATTTGTTTCAGCTATTATTTCTTCGCCTATTCCTTGCTCTTGTAATATTACTCGTATATCATATCTCGTTGACAAATAACCACTTGCAGGTACTATTGTCCACTTCATAAACAACCGTTCTGTGTTCTGTTGAGGTATCCAAAACATAAAACCCTGATTGTATTCTAAGTTTCCAAAACTCCAAGGGGCAGGTGGGTTAAGAATTGTGTTACAACCGCCACCACTTATGTCAGTACAATTCTCGTTAAAATTTACTACGTCCCTATTGCCCGGTCCCACCTCTTTGCCCTTTTTTCTGTGACACCACAAGTATAAGTTTTCTAGTGCAGGGTTCTCTTTATAAAAAAAATCTTCACTAAATACTAGGTTTTTTCTAAAACCATTTGCAACTGTGTATCTTTTTTCTAAAGCCTTAATTATTAAAAATACTTTTATTGCGTATTTTACGTCTTCAGGAAATATGCCCCTTTTGTCTCTTAGTGGGTCTGCTACAGGTCCTTTCCAAGCAATATTGTCTGCCCTGTCAAAACTACCTGAACTATCGTAAAAAAATCTTTGTGTGTGGCTTATTAAGGGTATTATAATAGCTTTATCGTATGTTACTCCGTCCACAGTCTTAGTTTGCCCCTGTTTAAGCGAGTTTAACCTAGATTGAAAGTTATTTATATGTGAAAAATTATCTAGCCACGCAAGGTCTTGTAATTCTTCTTCACGCAAAAATGTTTTAAGGTTTATAGTTTCCCCTACAAATGTTACGTTATAAAATTCAGGTATTCCATTTTTTAGCTTTACGTCATTGAGTTTTATTAGTCCCTTTCTGAAAGGTAAATAGTTTAATTCAATAATAGCGTCAGGTTTATAGTTAGCATTAAAACCGTCTATGTCAGGATTGTACCAATGTTTGAATAGTCCGTTATTGAGTTTACTAGCAGGTAGAGTAAAAGATTTTGTGAAGTCAGTAAATATTTTTTCAATATTTCTAACATCTTGTATTTTACTTGTTAGGCTTACTACTTCGTCCTTGTATAAATCTACTTTTACATATTGGTCAGTGTCTTGTATGCCTGATTTTATGTATAAAATTAGTTCCTGCATTATCTTATGTTGTTTATAGCGTCAAAAGCGTACTCAAAATTGATAGTGTAATT
>Ga0070746_10001399_pt1 | contig 14423 bp, 22 predicted proteins | sample VirMetDEL_Mar_21_FD_77016 | JGI IMG/M metagenome (GOLD analysis project Ga0070746, IMG submission 77016) | Aqueous microbial communities from the Delaware River and Bay under freshwater to marine salinity gradient to study organic matter... | ecosystem: Environmental > Aquatic > Marine >... | reverse complement strand
TTTCTTCCAATAGTTAAATTGTTAGTATCAAAAGTTCCTGCATAATCTATGAATGAAATAAAATCACCGATCGCTGCTGATGTTGGAAGAGTTATTGTAAAAGCTGCACTTGTTGTATTAACAAAATATCCATTACCTGCTACAGCGTTCGCTGGATCTGCAGTAATTACTGCTTGCCAAGAAGCTCCACCAGAAATATCTCCAAATGATGCAGTAGTTCCATCAGTTGTTAAAACTTGTCCTGCAGTTCCCATAGTGATTCCACCGAAAGAAGTTCCACCATCATTGAATTGAATTTGTTTGTCACTTCCTCCTGGAGGAGATGCTAAAGAAACATCTTCTACATCAGTACCATTTGAATAAACTAATTTGTAACCTTTATCTGTTGTTGCAAAAGTAGGTCCTGTTCCAGAACTAGTTTTAATTTGAACTGTAAAAGAACCAGTAGTTCCATTTTCAAAAATATATGTTTTTTCAATTCCATCAGGAATACTAACTGTAATATTATCTGTAATAGTTCCTGTTAATTTTATAACAGCGTTTTTACCATTTGATAAAACACCATTAGTAAAAGTTAAAGCTGTGTCACCTGTTCCGCTAACAGTAACTGCTTCGTAACCACCGATTGCTTGTTGTAAAATATTTAAATTGGTGTTTGTAATATCACCCCATTCGCCAGCTTTTTCGCCGGTTACCATTAACTCTAGTTTGAGATCTGTAGAATAACTTGATGCCATAATTTTATTTCCTTAAAATACTTATTTTTATAATATTATGCGGCAGTGTCAACCTCATTCCAAGAGACACTTGTTCCGGTAGAAACTTCAGTATACGCTACTGAAGTGCCTGTGTCAACTTCTGTCCACACTTGAACGTTATAATTTCCAATAGCTATATTTAACTGATTTCCTGTTAATTCAACACTTCCAGAGATTGTAAAGGTAGCTGTTCCAACACCTACATCTAATCCTAATCCTGTTGGAGTAACATTTGCATCTGCAGTAATTGTTTCATTACCTAGACCAACATTAACTTGAACACTTGGTAAAATAACATCTGGACTTGGGTCTAAAATTCCTTCATCAACGGTTAAACCTAATCCGGTTACAGGGACATTAGCAACGGCCCCAACAAGAGTATTGCCTTCAGCAACATTTAATTGTGAACCTGTTATTGCTGAAATAGTATTTGCATCTAAAGTAGCATTACCTTCATCAACAGTTAAACCAATTCCAGTGACACTTAAATTAGCATCTGCTAAAATAATTGGTTGACCTAAATTTATATTAAGTTGTTGACCTTCTAAAATAACATCAGGTCTAGGATCTAGAATTCCTTCTTCGACAGTTAATCCATTACCTGTAACAGATGCAAAAGTTTCAGCAGCAGAAACTGCTGTACCTAAATTTGTATTAAGTTGTTGACCCGATACACCAACTTGAGTTGATATACCTACACCACCCCAATCTTGAGCGCCCCAAGTTAATCTTCCCCAACCTGTATTGATTTCAGTTGTAATAGTTTCATCACCAAGTGATGAATTTAATTGTAGACCAGTTACAGAAATATTAACGTCGGAATTTTCATTCCAAGCGTTTTGACCCCATGTGCCTATTCCGTATTCATTGGCCATAATAGGTTATCTCCTATTATGCGTTGCCGATTCTTAGAATAGCTGCTGAAGTTGTGTAAGCTGGAAACTGAATTGTGAAAGTTCCAGAAGTTGCTGTTTTATCAGAACCAAAATCTAATACTGCAACAGCTGCATTTGCAACTGTAGCTGAAGTATTATAAATTAAAGCTCCTCTTGCAGTTAATGTTACACCTGTGAAAGATAGATCGTTAAAGTCTGTAATTGCAACACCGCTAGCAACAGAAGTTCCAACATTTACTAATGCTCCACCACCTGCAGTGTATTGACCAGAGTTAGAAACTTCTCCAGTTGCAGTGTAGGCAGTAGTTGCTGAATTTAAAGTTGCAGAAGAAACACACAGAGCTAATTTGAAAACATCTCCTCCAGAAGATTTAAAGTTGTGCTCACCTTCAATAAGTTCTTTTTTGAAAGAATTTGCAACTGCTTGTGTTATAGCCATAGTTTACTCCTTAATTATTGTTTTGGAAGTCGAGGTGAACCACTATCGTATTCATCTCTTCTTCTTCTTCCCATTTGTTCTACTGTAAATCCTTCAAGTGCTTGCTTATATTTTCCTTCATAAAATTGGATCATATCAGCTGGACCTTTTAAGAATCCATAAGCCTCGACGAGACACGCATACAATAAGCCATTTGGGAATTCTGTACTTAAGTATGTAGTTGTATTTGTACTCGATAATCCATTTGGTTTCAAGATATAATTTATCTGCATATTATAATTTTGATCTGGTGTTGGAGCTATCACAATTGTGTTTTCATCCCAGTAACTGTAGTATTTTGGTAATCCTTGTGTTCCTGTTGGATTATACTCAGATATAAAATTAGTGTCTCTATACTCTAGAAACGAGCGGCTAGAGTTATCTGCACCACCTGTAGAATTAGTGATTTGCGCTGATCTTATAACTAATGTTTGGTCATTTACTAAAGGTGTATTTACATATCTTTGACCATTAACAATATCTGCTTGTGCATATTGTCTATTATTGTCAGAATCTACATCTCTTAAAATTCTAAATTCAGCATCTGATAAAAAACCATTAATAATAGTAGCTGTAAATACATTATCATCTACTTCTGTGTAATCTCTAATTTTTTGTACTAATTCATCGTATGTCATATTAACCTTGTAAGTTTACTGGACCAGCAGAACAATTGTCTCCTCCGCCACTTATATTACCATTTGTCGCTGTATTAGAACTTTGAAAATAATAATAATTTGTTGTGTTTGTTACATTACCACTTGAATCTATTTTTCCAACAGTAATTGTAAATCCATCTGAGTTACTTATATCTGATACATTATCAAAAGTAGGTACATTTTGATATCCATTAGGACTAGTAGGTCCTCTAAATCTTACTGTGTCTCCTGTTGATCTACCGTTGTTTGGTGAATAAACATTTACGTAAGTGTTTCCAGAATATTTAATTGTTTGAAATGGATTTGTTTGTAATAAAATTAAAACAGGAGGTTCTGTTCTATCAGGTCTAGCTTGAGCTAAGCCTTGTGGATCAGCTGTAAAAGGTTTTGGTTCTAGTTGAGGCTGCTTAGGTTCAAATTCAGAAGTGTGAACTCTTGCACCATTCCATTCAACAACCATTTCTTTATATGGAAAAGCCACACCTGATCTATCTGAAATAAATTGTGCATATTTTCCTTTTGATAAATTAGACATTAAGTTCCTGGGTAATATGTTTTAGGTGTTATAAAAGAACTAGAAGAAGAACCATCTTCTTGTAATGCTCTATTTAATTCATCTTCATATAATAATTTTAATTCTTGAGTTCTTTGTGGTGCTTTTTTAATTGCTAAATAATAAGCTAAACCTGCACACATACATGGTACAAATCTATAAGGAACATCAACTGCATTAGTGTAATCACCTGCATCTTGAATTCTACTTACATAATAATAATTAATAAAATTACCTGCTTCTGTACTTCCAGGAGTTAAGTATAAAGTTATAGTTACTTTATCAATAAATCTTTGTACAAAATATTGACTAGGTTGACCTGTGGAAGTTTTATTTGAAAGAGCTTGATATGCAGATCTATCTATTTTAGTTAAAGGTGAATCTACAGAAGATGCATTCCTATAAGAGCACTCCAGTATATCATCAACACCATATATACTAGTGGCGTCCGAAGTTCCATCAGAGCTTGAACGATACATTGTATAAGTTTGTTGACCATCGACTAAAGTAATTAAATTATTACCTACTTCCCAAAAATGTAATCCTCTATTAGACCATTCTTGGAACATGATGTTCAAAGATCTTCTTGCTGTTCTAATGTCGTAACCTGAATTTGTTTGTAGACCAATTCGTTCATACGCCTCTTCTATGATTTCGTCAATAGAAAAGTTTTTTTCGAATGTGGTTGTACCAGAAGTAGTGTTAGCCATTTAAGCTCCTTACTCTGCTGTTAATCCAGGTCCTGAATATTTGTCCGTCAATAAAGTAACTGCTGCTACAGTAAATGTAGAAACAAAAACACCTTTTGGAAATAATATTCCATCTTCAGGAAATGAAAAGTTAATTATATCTCCTGCAGGAACATCACCTTGAAATAAAGTTGTTCCAGTTGCGCTTGTAGTTTTTAGTATAACTGTACCAGATGTTGCTAGTCCAGCAACAATAATACCTTTTAATCTTACAGGTGGTGCAATAACTACATTTGAAGTAGCTGCTGCAATTCTTGTTGCTTGTATGTCCGCTTTAGCTGCCATATTTTTTCTCCTTAAATTTTGTAGGAGCCCCGAAGGGCTCCATTAATTATTATACGCCGTCAATGTCACTAGCTGGAGCATTCATTTGCTTCCAAGTAGTTCCATCAGAAAATACATATCCTGCTGCTGAAGAAATACAGTCGCTTGTGTAAACACAAACTCCTTCATTCTCAGTTGCTATTAAAACACCTGCAGAACTTGTAATTGTAGTAACATTTGTAAAAGCATATGGAGTTGATCCACCTTGCCCTGTGTCACTTTTGTTTACGCTAGGACCACCAATGAAACCGTTTAAAGCTATTACTGGACCATTAAAAGTTGTTTTTGCCATTTTATTATCCTCCTAGTTATTTGAATACCGTCTCTAGGCTGTCGACTATACGCGTCGATATTCAATTTTATGTATAGTGTTTATTTTATATATGAATTTTAAAAAAAGTGCAAGAAATCCCTATGATAAAAAGATCTTTTTTAACAATGTTAAAGTCCTAATTAACCAGCATAAAGATGGATTTCACCATCTCTAGGATTGTTGTGGACTTCCTCTTCTTGTTGTCTGATGATTGATCTAATAACTACTTTGATCTCATCACCTAAAACAGACATTTCTGGTGTTATTTGTCCTCTGTTTTCAAGAAACAACTCGTTCCAATTAGATTCGAGTTTCAGTTTCTTTGCGAACAGTACCATGTTGTCCTGAGCCATCATTAACCTCCTCATAGGTTATATAAAAACCATTTGAAGTACTAGTGTACTGCAGATCGTTTTTTTCCCATTGTATATCATTTTTTCCTATAAAGTCAATGATAGGTTTATGTAGTTCTTCAACATCACTTATCTCTGTTTGACTTTCTGTTTCAAACTTAGTTTGAAGGTATTTAGTATATATTTTTATTAAGTATTTATATTTCATCGGTTTCTCTTTCTAACAAAAAAGAAAGGGCCCGTAAAGGGCCCCTTCAAAATAATTATTACAAATAATTATGCTGCTCCTGGAGAACCGAACATACCTCTAGGGTCAGACCAGCCGAAGCTGTATCTTTCTCTAGCTTTGTATCTTACGTTTCCAGTATCAAAATCACCTTCCATAGAAGTTTTGATTGGTGATCTTACGAACATTTTCATACCATTAGGCACGTCTGTTTTGATAAAGAACGCATCTGTGTCTGTTAAGTAATTGTTAACAGTGTACCCTTGAGGGATCATTCCCATAGAGCCAAGTGCGTTAATATCATTATCAGCAGTACCAACTCTTTGAGATGATTTCATTAATCTTTCCGCTGTGAATTGTAGTTCACTTGGAATAATTAATTTCATACCTCTAGCTGCGATCTTAAGACCTCTTTCATCAGTGAAAGCTGCAATATCAATAAGAGATTGCTCTAATGAAGTTTCGTTTAAGTCCGCTGCAGTCGCTAATTCATTTCTGAATGAACCAGCAATTGTTGGGTGTGATTGATCTAATAATGGAACACCGTCACCACCTTGGAAAGATGTTGAAAATGCATTATTTAGAACGTTCGCCGCTTTTACTTGCTTAGTGTTTGCCATAGATCTTGCTAACGCTTTTGTATATCTAGAAGCTAATCTATCATACAAGTTGTCTTCAATCGCTTCTTCAGTGATTGAGAAAGCAAGTGCTATAGTGTCATGAGTGTATCTAGCAGTGAAAGTTTCTTGAGCGTTATCGAAAGTTACGCCTGATCCTTCAGGTTTAACCGCCGCATTAGCAAATCCAGATAACATCACTTCTTCTTCAAAAGCTCTGTCTGAATTTTCGCTGTCGAAAATCTCGCTGTGTTGATTCTCATATCTTTTGTACTCCAGACCGAATAAAGCATTCAAACCTGGTTCTAGTTCTTTAACTAGTTGTCCTCTACTTATCGCCATAGTTATCCTCCTTTATTAGATTCCGGCTGTGCCTTTAGCTAGATCATGTTCATTGATAGAAACAACTAAATTAACGTTAGCAGCAGTCTGATCACTGTTAGCGATGTCTTTTGAGATTCCTAAGATTCTCAAAGTAACATCTGCATCAGCAGTTACAGTTGCTTTGTTTAACATTACTTTAGAAACATAGTTAGCTGAATCACCAGCTAGGTATGTAACGTCTCCGTTTAAGAACACATCCGCTTGAGCAGCAGTTGAGTTACATTGTATTTCAAACCTTTCATAAGGGTCATCAGAAACGAATCCAACGATATCAGTAGCTGCATTTCCTGTAGCTAAATGATTTGCCCATCTAGGTTTGTTTGTAGTGTCAGTATAGAACACACCATTAAGTGATCCTAATATTGCTCCGCCTGCTCCCGCTACTGCTATAGTACCAGTTGCCGCCATTTTCACGGGGTCATTTTGGTAAATAGCTGTTGCACTCGCTGCAATACTATATTCACTTAAACCTTGGTTGTCTGCGTTCTGACCAACTTTTCCAATCGGTTTAAGACCGAAAGGTGCGTTTTGGTTTGCCATAGTTTTTTCTCCTTGGTTTATAGTTTAGTATCACGGTAGATTGGTATTGCTAAAAAATTATTTTTTAGTACCACCAAAAGTTACGCGACTCTGTCTATCACTATTGATAGGCATACTTGGGTGCTGTTCCTTCATAAGATCGTTGTTAACTGCTTCTTCTCGGTCATGAACCTGCTTAGCGTAGTAAGCATCTCTTGCCGCTGCAATCTCTTCCGGTATCCTTGCCAGCAATAGGCCTCCAACTCCGATCACTCCTGCGTATTTTCCTTCATTAACTGATGGATATTGTTGTTCAGGGTATTGGTCTGCTCTTACAAGCTCCCAACCACTTCGCAACTTACCTGACATGTTCTTTGTATCATCAAAGCCCATAGTCTCGGCTCTTATCCACCTATGTTTAAATCCGTCTGGCGCAGGTGGTGCGTCCAAGTTAGATGGTGGAGTCCAAGTCTGTGGTCTAACATCGTTAGCTCTTGACTGACTCGCACGAGGGGTCTTTATTTTATTTTCTTCACTCATATGCTTAAACCTCCTTCATGATTTTTTTTTGTTTTGCATAATCTTCCAATGACACTCCTAATTTTTTGGCGATAGCAACCTCAGTAGGGGTGAGCCTGATGGTTTTGCGACTTGTCTTCGTACTTCGCGTCGCCGACGCTACTTGCTGTACAGGTTTAGTCGTATTTTCTTCAACCTTACCTCCAGTTGTAGCAAATTTATGCGGAAATTCAAGTCTTATTCTTTTATCAATTTCAGCATAATATTCATCTGAGTTTGCATCGTACCCTTCTGATTCCAATTTACCATGGATGTCAAAAGCGGTGTATGTCATTGCACTATCAGTACCAAACCACTTGTTTTTAGCTCCCCATTCTTCTGCTTTAGGATCTACTTGTTGTGTTTGTTGCTGATAATTGTTTAAAACAGGCACTTCTCTCGAAGGTGCTTCTATTTTACTTTTTTCTTCTGCCATAAGTTTTGCTTCAGAAAGTCTAGCTTCCTCATAACCTAACATGGCAATTTGTTTATTTGCTTCAACTTCAGCAGCTATATCATTGTTTTCTCTAGCTGATAAAAGTTTAGCTTGTGCTGCATCTAAAGCGGCTGTTATCCTAGCCTCTCGATCCTTAACACCTGCTGCTTCAACAGAAGAATATTTTTTCTCGATAGCTTCTCTTTGATCTTTTTGAGTTTTAGCAAAAACAACAGCTTCATCAGCTTGTCTTTGTGCTTCTCTCCATTTCTTAGTTAGCTTCGCTATTCTTCTTTGAACGTCTTTACTATAATTCTCTAATTCTTCTTTCTTTTCGTTATCACTTTTTTCCTCGCCACTCGTCTCTTCAGACTCGGGGCTGGTAGCTTGTGACTCTTCTACTTCTTCCTTAGTTGTTTCGATTTCAGTTTCCTTTTCTTGGACATCGTCTTTTAATTCGATTTCCGTATCGGGTCCTGATGAATCAATATCAACCATAGGAATGTCTTTTTTGTTTTCTTCTTGTTCTTGCATAGTTCCTCCTATGTTATATGTGATGCAATACAGATTCTGGATCTTTTATAGTTCCAAGAACCTCATCGTCGTTAAGAAGACGGACTTCTCCACCTTCTATTGGTAAACGTGATCCAGCGTATCTTGCAAAGATAACCCAATCACCTTTTTTGCACCATGCGCCTGTAGGAAATTTATCTTCATCCTTATAAGCTAATGGTCCCAATTTTATTACGTAACCACAGTTAACTGCGATTCTTAATCTGTCTAATGTTTCCTGGGCAACTAGTATACCACCTTTAGTTTTTTCTTTTGGTGTAAAAGGTAAAACTAAAAGCCTAAAACCAGCAGGTTCAGGTAATTCATCTTGAATAGACGCAACGTTTGTTTCGTCAACTCTTTTTTCTTTTTCTTCCTTTTTTAATACTTCTTTTTTTTCGTCGTTGTATTTTTCTTCTAACGCAAGTCTAGTCTTCGGGACTTCCTGGTTGGAATTGGACGACGTTTTCTCTGTCTTCAGTTTCATTTTTTTGCTCCTTTGGATTTAGCAGGTTAGAGATTTCCTGATCTATTGTTTGATAGGCATGCGCCTGACCTAAAAGATATTTATAATTTTCCATATCTTTTACTCCACCAGCAACCATAGTTTCACCTACGGACTGATAAGAATTTCTTATAATTTTTCTTAATGTTGGTACAAATGTTTCTAACGTATTATAATCTGACATTTAACAATTCCATTTTCTAAGTGATTTAGATAATCTATCTTCACCTGTATTATTACTAGGCTTTTGTCTTTTTCTCATGCCTTTCATTCTTGCACAAAAAGAAGCTCTACGTTTAGCATCTTTTGAACCTTTTTTCAACTTAGACGGCTTAGTTGTCACAGCTGTTTTTAACTTGGAACCTGGGTTAGCTGCTCTGTAAGATGCAACTCCTTTAGCATTTAAGCCTCCAGATTTAGACTTACCTTCTTTTCTTTGCCATGCAGCAGTTCTTGCCATTATTTTTTCTTTTTAGCTGTCTTAGCTGCTCTTTTAAAATTAGCAGCAGTAGGTGCACCTTTAGTTCCAGGTTTTCTCATCTTCTCACCTGAACCTGCAGCTATTCTTTTTTTCTTCGCATGAATATTTGCGTACAAACCACGTTTAGCCATTATATTTTTTCTCCGTTTTTATTTTCTTTTTATCAGATCTGTTGCTTTAAGTCCATAGACGCTCGCTATGACCCCTACAAAAATTGTTTGATACCAAAATGGAAGTTGTGAAAAATATTCAAAGAATAGTTTCATTTTCTCCATTGCACTTGGGTCTTCTGAAAAGACTGCCCAACTTAACATTACGATAGGAGCCGACAATAAAAGCAAAATAAATTCGTCTTTCCAGTCCGAATTTCTAGATTCTAATAATTTACCTTGATATTCGGCTTCACCATTCGCCATTTTTTCTGCATGACGCATTTGTGCATCCGCCATTAACATTTTTGTCTTTTGACGGTTTTTAAATATGTGAGAGCCTGCTTGTGCAGCTAATTTAATAGCGCTGAACCACATAACTTAGTACCAAGTAGCAGTTTTCTTTTTATTAGCTAACATTTTTCCCATACCTTTAACTTCTACTGTTTGAGATTCATTAGGTTTAGTCATCTCAACGTCTTTAATATTAGAAGACATAGAATTAGATACAGATTTAGAACTTTTATTAGCTTTTGATTTATCTTTTTTCATATTAACCTTTTCTTTTTGATTTACCGGCTTCAGAAAGAGCTATTGCAATCGCTTGTTTAGGATTTTTTACCTTTTTCTTCGATTTACCGATGTTGAGTTCACCTTTTTTAAACTCCTTCATCACCTTTTTAACCTTTTTTTGTGTTTTTGTCATTGATTTTTTCATTTTACATGTCCTTTTTTAATTCAGCAGATAAAATTGTCTTTTCAATTGATGTATCCGCTCTTAAATTAGCTAAATCTTCGTTTTGTTGCATTTTTTGTTGGTCAGTCATTTGATTCATCATTGCTTTCATCTTATCAAGGTTAATTCTTTGATCAGATTCTTCTTTTTTTCTAGCATTTTCTTGTGCTCTAATATCTAACTCTCTTGCTCTTAGTGTAGCAATAGGATCATTATCAAATTGACTTGTTATTTCTTTTTCTTTTTTCATAAAATCTTCCATCATCTCAGCAATTAAAACTGCTTTTCTAGATTCAATTTTATCTACAGTCATTTTTATTTGTATTTGCATTTGTTGAGCTGCTTGAGGGTTTTGTTGCATTTGAGGATTTTGCATCATCATTTGCATTTGTTGAATCTGTTGCATCTCTTCTCTAAATTCAATTTCAACTTGCTCTTGAGCCATTAATGAAATGTGTTCAAAAATATTTTTTTCTAATGATGCCATTACAACTGGATTATTTCTAGCCATATTAGTTGCCATGAAGTTCATGTGAGCAGTAATGTGTGCTCTATGATCTTGTCCTGGAAAAGCTTGGAATGGTTTCCCTGCCAAAGAATCAATGTGTTCTAAAGCAGGGTCCTTTGGTTGTGGGGGTTGTGGTCGAATTAAAATTTTATCAATATCTTTAACACCTAAAGCTTCATACATATTTCTATAAACTTCATATTGATTATGAATTTGTGGGTTAGAAGTTGCCAGCTGCAACTCTGTCTGAGCGAGAGAGATTCGCTGTGTTTGTGAGAAAATGTTAGGGTCAGCAACTGGCAAGATATCTACTCGGTCATCAAAATCTGATTGTTTGATTGTTCTCTCTCCTCCAACTACATCGTAGGGATATTCTTCCGGTAGATAAAGTTTAAATACTCTTGCTAGTAATTTAAATTCATTTTTAAGTGATGAATAAATTCTTTTGTGAATTGCAGACATAGTTCTGCTACCTCTTTCCAACAAAGCTACGGTCGTTCCCACTGCTGCTTGTTGATTCCCATCACCTACTTGCATGTCGGCAATAGATGCAAATCTTTGCCCTGCGTTTACAACGACCCCCATTAATTGTAATAAAGTTTGAGAAGGCTCTTTGAATGGAAGCATCATAAATGAATCTCTGATATTTCCTCCTGGAGCATCAACGTCTCTAAATTCGCCTGGTTGGATTGATTGCGCATCATCTCTAATTCTTATACCTCTTTGTTTGAATCCAGCTGGCAGATTAGAAAGCGTTCCCGCATCTAAGAGCTGTCTTAAAGCTGCGGTTGCTGTTCTAGACAGTCCACCTATCATGTGGATTAAACCGAAACCATAGAAACCTAAACCTGGTAAAAATTTGAAATGAACAAAATAATTTATTTTTGTTTTCTTTGGATCATCTACTTCATAGTTTCTTTTAATAGATAAAATACTTCTTGAGCTTTCTTCTAATGTTACAATGTATGGAAGTTTAATTCCAGTAGGTTCTAAGTCTTCTCCAACGTCTTCAAAACCTTCTAAATCTAAATTAATGTGGTATTCTAATATTGTAAATACATCATCTTCTCTACCTGATTTAGTTCTACCTTCCAATTCCATTTCTTCTTTTTCAACTTCGGATTCATTGTCTGTTCCTGAAGTTAATTCTATATCTCTATAAAAACCTGCAACTTGTTGTTTTCTTAATTCATTACCTGATATTTTAATTCTATGAATAATAGCTTCAGCATCATCTAATGATGTTGCAGAATAAGGTACTACTAAATCATCTGCTGGTACAAATTTAGAAACTGCTCTTCCTAGTAATTCATCGTAGTAAACTTTTTTAAATGAAGATCCTGCTAGTGGTAGATAAAATAACATTTGATCAAACTCAGGTTCATATTCTTTCATTTGATCCATCAATTGATAGTTCATGAAATTTTTAACTCTTTTAGATTGTTGTTCTTTTTCAGGAGTTGGAGAACCCATAACTTGAGTTCTAACAGGTCCTTCTGCTGGTAATAATTCTTTATAAGCTAACGCTTGAAACTGTGTAACCGCTTCAGCTAAAACTGGATGTGTTGCACCTGATGCACCACTGAAGGGTTCTGTTCTTTTATCATATTTAAATCCTAAAAGATCTAAACCTTCTTTGTAAGCTCTTTCCCAATCTTTTCTTGAATTATTATATTCTTGGAAGTCTTGATAAAGATCACTTCCTAAAGTTCCTAATACTGAATCTGGTAAATGCTCAGCTAAATTATCATAATGATTTTCTGTTCCAGCAACAGACGCAATAGCTGGATCATAGTTTATATCAACTGATCCATCTTCGTTTTCTTGTATGTCAATAGGCTCACCAACTTCTGCTAACTCTTCTTGATCCTGTAATTGATCTTCAGCTATCTCAGCTTCAGAAGGTAGATTAAGTTCTTTTTCTATTTTGTTTGGAAGACTCTTGTCTATCTCTGCCATTTATTTTCTCCAGTTTTATTACTTTTACAGTATTATAATTAATATTCAACCCTTGTGATTGAGGCCCAGACTTTGGTGGTAGTAAATTAGTTTTAGGGTATTTATTCATTATTTTTTTCTAATTGCTTCAGGGACAGGAACACCTGCTTCTTCAAATATATCATCAGCAATACCAGACATCTCATCAACAACCTCTCCTGCATATTCTCTATCAGTTCTTAAATAAGCTGTGCCTTCTTCATACTCATCAGGAATTGGTCCAGTCATTTCGTCAGCTTGACCTTTTCCAGGTTTATAACTCATGTGAGTTTCTTCAACTAAAGGGTTACCATAGTAACTAGGTGCATCAACATCATCAACCAGTTTCATTCTTTGAATATCAATTTGACCTGTAGCTGTATCTTCCACTAATTCAAAATCTTTATATTTTTTAACAGATTGTCTTTCTGCTAAAGCACCTGTTCGAGTCACATCATCCCCTAATAATTTAATTTTATTAACTAGATTCCAGAAATGTGCTGGAGCTCCTGCAATATTTTCTTGAATTACAGGTGCTGCACTTTCTACCACTTTTGCTACAGGTTTTGCAAATTTACCAAGAAAAGGAATAGATGCAATACCACCCATTAATTTCATAAAAGTTCTTCTATTCATTTTTGGATCTTTAGGATCACCACCATCAGCGAAACCAACACGACCTCCTGCTGCTAAAAAATTAGTGGTTTGAATAGGTGTTCCCATTATTTTATTTTTAATTAAATTCATAATTCCTTCTCGCTCTTGCGCTCTAATATCATCAGCTTGTTTCATTCTCTCATCAATAATTCTTTGTTCATTAGCTAACTGTGTTAGTTGTGCTTCTGTATTTTCTTGTCTGGGTGCTAATCCCATTAAACTTTCATCTAAAGGATCTTGTAACGAAGCTTCTAAAGATTTTTGGTAGTTAATATTTTTTTGAGCTTCTTGTGCTTCATCTGAAAGCGCTGCATATTGTATTCCTTTTCTATACAAAGGATCTAATCCAAAAGTTCTTGCAAGTAGTTCTAGAGCTGATCTTCCTTCCTTAAGTCCAACACCTGTATCATAAACAGTATAAGCTGCTCCTGCTATTGGTAGTGATTTTAAAGCAGCACTACCTAATCTTAGTTTCATTAAATCTTCAATTGTAGATGAAACATAATCTGCAGCTTTATTCATTCCTGGAATAAATTCACTTTTAAATTTTGGAGCATTGTTTACTAGTTTTTGAATATCCGATGTTTTAACATCTCTAGTTGGTAAACCTTTTGATCCTGCAATAGATTTTTTATAATCTATTCCTACAGGTTCTGCAGTTAAATCTAAAACTGTTCCATACTCGTCGAATACTGGAGTAAGTTTATTAAAACCAATTAATCCTTTATATTTTTTAGGTAAATCTTTTTTTATTGTTTTAAGTAAATTATTTAATTTTTCATTTATATCATCTAATCTATCCAATGAATTTTTTTTACTAAAATCTAATAGAGTTGCTTCAGTAGTTAGTCTGTTTATTTGTTTGTCATATTTAGACATCTTAACATTCATCTTTTTACTAATGACCGCAAGATCTCCAGTATTAATATCTACATTTCCTGCAAGGGGTAGCATGTGGTGAACTTGGTATCCTTTAGGGGCTTTGACATTGTATTGTCTTCCTTCTTGTCTTAGTATTGATTCTTTTCTCTTAGT
>Ga0070746_10001396_pt1 | contig 14441 bp, 9 predicted proteins | sample VirMetDEL_Mar_21_FD_77016 | JGI IMG/M metagenome (GOLD analysis project Ga0070746, IMG submission 77016) | Aqueous microbial communities from the Delaware River and Bay under freshwater to marine salinity gradient to study organic matter... | ecosystem: Environmental > Aquatic > Marine > Coastal... | reverse complement strand
GCGTGATCAAGCTATGCAGCAACAAAATATACAAGCGCAAGCGCAAGCCAACGCACAGTCCCAACAAGTTGCAGCTCAAGCTGAAGTGCAAAAGAATCAAGCTCTTATGCAATCTAAAATGCAAATGGAGCAGGCTAAATCTCAATTAGATCAACAAAAAATGGCATTTGAGGTTAACGCTAAGAAAGAGCTAATGGCGCTAGAGTTTAATTATAACATGCAGCTAAGAAATTTAGAAGTAGAAAATCAAAAAAGCAGAGAAAAAGAAAAAGAGGACCGCAAAGACAAAAGAACAAAAATTCAAGCTACTCAGCAAAGCGAGCTAATTGATCAAAGAAAGAAAGAAACACCTCCAAAGAATTTTGAATCAGGGGGTAACGACGTACTTGGCGGTGGTTTCGGTTTAGGAACCTTCGATCCTAAGTAATAATAACAGTATATAATTATATAATATTTTATCATGAGTGAAGAAAAGAAACCTGTGGCGTCTGTTTTGGATGACGGTACAATAAAATTAGATTACACTAAAGATGCCGTTCAAGAGCAAAGCACAGATGAGGTTCCTGTACGCGACGAATCCGACACTAGCGAAGGAGTACAAGAGCAAAACGTCGAAAAAACAGATGCAGAACCTACCGGAGAAAGCACCGACGAAAATGTTCAGGATGCCGAAGAAACTAAAGAAAATGAATCTGTATTAGTAGAAGTTACAGATGAAGAAGTTGAAGAAGCAGCGGAAGAACTTCAAGAAGAAGTACAGGACGCTATTGAAGAAGCTAAAGAAACAGGCGTAGAACTACCCGAAAATATTCAAAAAGTTGTAGACTTTATGAATGAAACAGGGGGTACATTAGAAGATTATGTAAAACTTAATACAGATTACGCTTCTTTAAATGAAAGTGCTTTATTAAGAGAATATTATCAAAATACTAATCCTAATTTAGATAACGAAGATATTAACTTCTTAATGGAAGATAAGTTTTCGTATGATGAAGATGTAGATGATGAGCGTGAAATACGACGCAAAAAAGTTGCGCGCAAACAAGCTTTATCAGATGCTAAAAATCATTTAGAAAGTCTTAAAAATAAATATTACACTGAGATTAAAGCCGGATCGCGCTTAAATCCAGAACAGCAAAAAGCGGTAGATTTTTTCAATCGCTATACAAAAGATAGTGAAGAAGCTGCTAAAAAGGCTGAGCATTTTAACAAAGAAACAAATAAAGTTTTTACAGACAAATTCGAAGGTTTCGATTATAATGTAGGTGAAAAAAAATATCGTTTTAAAGTTAAAGATGCTAATAAGATTAAAGAAACTCAAGGCGACATTAATAACTTTCTTAAGAAGTTCTTAAATGAAAAAGGTACAATGTCAGACGCCAAGGGCTATCACAAATCATTATTTACAGCAATGAATCCAGATCAAGTAGCACAACATTTTTATGAGCAAGGCAAAGCTGATGCTCTTAAAGATAGTATAACAAAGTCTAAAAACGTAGATATGAATCCGAGAGGGGCTCATGAAAAATTTACGGCAGCAAACGGAGTTACATATCGTGTTCTTAATCCTGGAGAAAGCAGCTCTAAACTTAGGGTAAAATTAAAAAATAAATAACCATTTAAAAATAATTAAAAAATGGCTTTAGCAGGAACAGGTGCTGAATTAAATCACCTAACACCACGTCCTACGAAAACTCTTTTCGCGGACAACTATATCGCGGCTGATGGCTTCGATTTTCAAAATCAATTCTTACCGGAAGTATACGATCAAGAAATTGAGCGTTTCGGTAAGCGTACTATCTCTGGTTTCCTATCTATGGTAGGTGCTGAGATGCCTATGGCTTCCGACCGTATCATATGGTCTGAGCAAGGACGTTTGCATATCGCTTATGAAGGCGTAACTGTAGACGCAGACGGAAACGCTTTAACTTTACCATCTAATCACTTAGTTGTGGCTGGTATGACTCTTGTTGTTTCTAATCAAGCAGGTACTACTGTACACAAAGCTTATGTTACTTCTGTATCAGGAACAACTGTAAACATCGAAGTATATGATACTGCTGATGCAAACCTTTCAGGAGGTTTTGACGGTGTTTCAACTGCAAAATGTTTTGTTTACGGTTCTGAATACAGTAAAGGCGCTGCTAGTGTTGGCGGTACTTCTGATGCTCCGTTTACACGTTTTGTAAACAAGCCGATTATTATTCGTGACAAATACCGTGTTAGCGGTTCTGATGTTGCACAAATCGGTTGGGTTGAAGTTGCTACAGAAATGGGAACTAGCGGTTACTTATGGTACTTAAAGTCTGAGCACGAGTCTCGCCTACGCTTTATGGACTATTTAGAAATGTCAATGGTTGAAGCTGAAGAAGCTACTACTACTATGACTCAAGCCGACGCTTTCGGTCTTGGTGGTACTAAGTCTATTACAGGTTCTGAAGGTTTATTTGCTGCTATTGAGTCTCGCGGTATTGTTTACAATGCACCAGACTTTGATGGCGCAGGCGGTCTTGGACAATTTGATGACATCTTAGGTGAGCTTGACAAGCAAGGTGCTATTGAAGAAAACATGCTTTTCTTAGATCGCGCTACTTCTTTGTCAATTGATAATATGCTTGCAGCTCAAAATTCTTACGGTGCTGGCGGTACTTCTTATGGTGTATTTAACAACGAAGAAGAAATGGCGCTAAACTTAGGATTTACAGGATTCCGTCGTGGTTCTTACGATTTCTATAAAACAGATTGGAAATACTTGAATGATGCTACCACTCGTGGTTTGGTTGGAGATATCGAAGGTGTATTAGTACCTGCGGGAACTTCTTCTGTATACGACGAAACATTAGGTCAGAATATTTCTCGTCCTTTCTTACACGTACGTTACCGTGCTAACGAAGCGGAAGATCGTAGAATGAAGTCTTGGATTACAGGATCTGTCGGTGGTAACTTTACTAGCGACGCTGATGAAATGAATGTACACTACTTATCGGAGCGTGCACTTTGTGTTCAAGCAGCAAACAACTTCGTATTGTTGAAAAAATAATACATTTAATTAATATTGTCCTCGGTTTCGGCCGAGGGCATTATTTTTCTTTTATTTAATTATATAATATTATGGCACAAGCTAAAAAAGCACCGGCAAAAAAGGCACCGGTTAAAAAAGAAAAGCCTGCAGCAGTAGAAGCGCCTACTGTAAATATTGGAGAAGAATCGTATGCGACACCTCCAATGCCTACAAAACCAGAAAAAGCAAAATGGGAATATAGAGATAGACTTTATGAATTATCATCATTACGTAAGCCTATTGTATTTGTATTGCCAGCTATGCATTCAAGAAGAAAACCTTTATTATGGTTTGATCCAGAAAAAGGTTATCAACGAGAATTAAGATACGCAACAAATCAAAAATCAGTATTTGTTGACGAACAACAAGGACCTGTTACATTAGGTCGCATTGTATTTAGAGACGGAGCACTAACTGTGCCAAAAGAAAATGTAGCACTTCAGCAGCTACTCTCTTTATATCATCCGTTTACTTTAGATAATAGAATACAGGAATATAACCCTAAAGCTATTGCCGAAGAACAAGTTGATAATATTGAGTTAGAATTAGATGCTATGAATTTAGCTTCTGAAATGGACATTGATCAAGCCGAAGCAATTATGCGTGTAGAAATCGGATCTGAGGTGTCTAGAATGAGTTCTAAGGAGCTTAAACGGGATTTGCTTGTATTTGCACGCAATAATCCTTATTTGTTCTTAGAACTAGCGAATGACGATAATGTACATCTACGTAATATTGGTATTCGCGCAACAGAAGCGGGTATCATTGCTTTATCAAAAGATAATAGAACGTTCACTCACGCTAATACTGGACGAAAACTTATGACAGTACCGTTTGATGAACATCCGTATTCAGCACTTGCAGCTTATTTTAAAACAGATGAAGGCATGGAAGTTTTGAATAATATTGAAAAACGACTATAAGTCAATTAGTAGTTAGGCTCCTTTTACAGGGGCCTAATTACTATATAATAAAAAATAAATATGAGCGTAAACGTAAATACTGTTTATACAAGGGTACTTGCAATAATAAATAAAGAGCAAAGAGGATATATTGGTCCAACGGAATTTAATATATTTGCTAATCAGGCGCAAATGGATATATTTGAGCAATACTTTTATGACTTAAACCAATTTATGCGTTTACCTGGCAATGATACTGGTCACGCTGATATGGTAAGTATTTTGCAAGAAAAAATAGCAATATTTAACAAAAGCAAAACTGGATCAAGTGATTTAAGTATATCCAGTAATAAAATTACAATTGACTCTAGTGATCTTTATAGAACCAGCGCATTGTTTTTATCTGGAGCACAATGCCAACGCGTAACTAAAAAAGAAGCTAAAGAAATATTAACTTCTCCTTTATGTATACCCACAGCCGATAGACCGATATATTATGAAGAACAGGGCGGGTATTTTATATATGCATCGTCTTCTTTACTTTCTACAGATGCTAATGTAACTATAGATTATATTAAAACACCTACTGATGTAAACTGGAGCTATAGTACAGTAAGCGGTGCCGCTATATATAATTCTTCAGCCAGTACTAATTTTGAATTGCACGAGTCAGAAGAAACAGAACTTGTATTAAAAATATTAGAGTTAGCAGGTATAGCTACAAGAGATATTGAAGTATCTCAATATGCAGGAAGAGAAGAAGCTATAAATATTCAACAGGAAAAAAGGTAATAAATGGGATTATTAACACAAAACGGAGAAACTTATTACGGCTCAGCTAGTAATTACGGCAGCTATCAATTTATTACTATTAAAGATATTATAAATAACTTTATGGTAGCTTATGTTGGTGAAGGCAAACTTATACCAAAAGTTAAAAGAACAGACGTTGATTTTCATGCAAAAAGAGCAATACAAGAATTTAACTTTGACACTTTGCCTAGCACTAAAGAACTTGAAATTGATTTGCCAGCTACTTTAGCATTTATATTACCTCAAGACTATGTTAACTATGTTAACGTTTCTTTTGTAGATGAAGATGGTAGACAACAAATAATATATCCTACGCGTCACACATCTAATCCATTAGCGCCAAATCAAAATGCTGACGGTACTTATCAGTTTTCAGCAAATGAAATAAGCTTTAAAACTAATTCACAGTCTTTAGATAAATTTAAGGTGGCTACCGATGATGCAAACGTTAGTGACGAAGATGAAGACGATTCAGATATTTTTGATTTGTATAGATACGGTAATAGATACGGTATCAATCCTGAAACGGCACAAACACATGGTGTATTCTATATTGACGAAGCTGCGGGTGTAATTAGATTCAGCTCTAATCTTTCAGAAAAAACTGTAGTATTAAAATACATCAGCGACGGTTTAGCCACCGATGCAGAAATGCAGGTACATAAGTTTGCTGAAGAAGCAATGTATAAATATATTGTACATGCTATTTTAAATACTCGCGCTAATACACCTGAATTTCAAATAGCTCGTTATAAAAAAGAACTAAGAGCTGCTAAGCGTAATGCTAAAATGCGTTTATCTAATATTAAAATTAGAGAACTTGCTCAAGTTATGCGTAATCAATCTAAGTGGATTAAACACTAAACTATGGCTCAGTTAAAACAGACTTTTACAAGAGGTCGCATGGTGCGCGATCTCGATGATCGACTAATGCCTTCAGGCGAATATAGAGATGCTTCTAATATTCAGGTAACAAATTCATCTGGTACTAGCGATGGCGATATAGGAGCTATTGAAACGGTATTAGGCAATAATAAACAAAATTTTCATAGCGCTGACGGCGCATCTATATGGGCTGACAATTTCGGCCTAACTTCTCCAACTTGTATAGGCGCGGTAAAAGATAATCAAAATAATAAAATATATTGGTTTATTACAAGCAGTACCGCAGATTGTATTATGGAATACGATGAATCAACATCTGTTATAGCCCCTATTATAGTAGATTTTGATAGCATATTAAATTTTAGCACTTCTAATTTAATAACCGGTGTTAATATATTAGAAGATATGCTGTTTTTTACCGATAATTTAAATGAGCCACGTGTTTTAAATATAGATACATTTAAAACAGCTAGCGCTGTTGGCGAGGGTGGTAGATTAAACCCTGTAGTAACTTTAGTTGCAGGTACAACAAATGTACACCAACTTTCAGCTACAACTGTTGTATACGATACTAGTACTAATCTAGGCGGCTCTGCAACCGATAGAGATAGAAAATTTAGTGCTGAAGATATAGAAGTAATAAAGCAAGCGCCAAGAAACGTTTTAACTGTTAATGTTAGTGTTACCACCAACGCGGAAGCTAATGCTGCTGGTAATTTTAATGGATTAGGCGTAACACCAGTTATTACCGCTGCAACTAGTTTTGATAATAAAGCAGCGGGAGGCGCTAAAAGCGATGTTACATGGACAGGTGCAATTGCATGGACCAGTGCTACAGGCACTAGCCACCCTGTTGTACTTACTCACACTGTGCAAAATGAAGATTTAACTGAAGAAATATACGAAGTTAGAGGTTATTTTAGTAATTTTGATAGTTCTACTCAAGGTGATTTAGCAATTACTAGCGTTACCTCAAATATAGCGGAAGATAGTTTAGGTGCTGTAGCTTGGTCTATGCTTAAAGTTGAAGATGAGCCTATATTTAAAAATGATTTTCCTAGATTTGCATATAGATACAAATTTTTAGACGGACAATATAGTCCTTTATCACCGTTTTCAGATGCTGCTTTTATTCCTGGTCAATTTGAATATAAAGGAATGAAAGGAGAAAATTCAGGAATGGATAACCAAATAAGATTAATACACCTAGAAGGCATTCAAAGTTTTAGTAGCGGTAATAATGGTGATTCACTTCCTAGAGATATTGAAACAATAGAAATAATTTATAAAGCCGCTAATAGTACAGCTCTTTATGTAGCAAAAGAAATAAATGTTGGAGATTCTGCTACATCCAACTTTCAACTTACAAATTCAATTGGATCGGGTAGCCAAGATCAAGGAATTGCAATAGGTGATACTCTTACAGAAGTCGTAATTACGTCAGATGCTTTAGGAAGACTAATAGAGGACGCTCAGTTATTAAGATTATTTGATAATGTTCCTAGAAAAGCTTTAGCGCAAGAAATTGTTGGCAACAGAGTTGTATATGGAAACTATTTACAAAATTACGATGTTGATTCAACTAATCAAGAAATTACTGCGGGTGTAACTTCTACCACGCATTCTAGTGTAGGTTTAGGCTTAGAAACAGTAAAGTCAGACAGAACATATCAATTAGGCATAGCCTATATGGATCAAAGAGGACGTACATCGCCTGTATTTTCAAGACCTGAAAGTTCAGTTAAAGTTAATTTTAAAGAAGCTTCAAAAACAAATCAAATTACAGCACTAATAGACGAAGTTAATGTGCCATCATGGGCTGCTTATGGTAAGTGGTATATAAAAGATAATTCAGCAGAATATTATAACTTAGCTTTAGATAGATTTTATGAAGCTGAAGACGGAAGTACATGGTTAGCATTTCCATCGTCTGAAAGAAATAAAGTTAAAGAGGGCGATTTTCTTAAGCTTAAAAAGCAACATGATTCCGCCACAGCGGTAACCGCTGATAATAAATTTAAAGTATTAGATATTTCAAATGAAGTACCTAATACAATAAGCAATGTTAAGCGTGTTATTGCAATTGCTGACGGTGCTGCTATTGACTCAATCAGCTCAGCATCTAAGGGGTTTGTTACAGGCAGTAACGTAATTAGATTTTATGGACCATTAAAAGAACAAGATAACGATCTAAATACAGGCGGTAATGAACAGTTTTTTAAAGGTATAAAACAAGGTGCGTTTATAAGATTTGATCAAGCAAGGGGGGTTCAGGGTTCAAGTACCTATGAAATTGAAACTGGAGGACCTACCGGAGAAGAACATGTTATTGGTAGCAGACACTATTTAATATATGAAATAACATTAACGGAAGCTATAAAAGCTACTGACGAATTTTTAACTAATTTAGCTAGTGAGCAAGAAATTAAAATCAATTTATTTCAAAAAGAGCGGGTAGCTTTACCTGAATTTGCTGGTAGATTTTATGTTCGCATAAATCCCGACGGTATATTTAAAACAAATGTTAAAGATGCTTATGCTACAACAACATCAAACTACATACTTGATACCACCGTTATATTAGGGTATGATGATGACAGTGATTCTTCTACTCACCGAAGTACAAATATTTCAGATGTAGGCGATGAGCTAGCCTTAGGTTTTAAAGATACTAGAAGTAACGGTGATGGAAGCAGTCCAATCTCCAGCAAAAGGCCGGGTACTGATAATGGTGCTGAATTTACTTTCTTTATAGCCAAAAGTCAAACTACCGGATTTGAAACTGCAGCTAAATATAGGTTTTTTCACGATAGAATAGTCGCAGGAGCCCATATAGGATTTACATATTTTACTAATACTGACGGCAATAACCCTACAACCATTTCAACGCCGGTTGAAAGTATTTATAGAATACAAAATGCAGTTAAAACCACTGAGTATACTAGAGATAACGATAGCGATGGTTCTAGTGGGGGCCACGGGTTTACAGTAACGGTTACATTAGATAGGGCTTGGGACGATAATAGCCTTTCAGGCGTGGACGCTAATCCGGGTTTTAGTAAGTTTGCTCAAATGTCGTTTTATAGAGAACGATTAGGTAGTAATAAAGTTTCTTTATCATCTGATAATCCAGCTATATTTGAAACAGAGCCTATAGAGGTTGCTGACGTTGATTTATTTTACGAAGCATCAACACCTAAGAACATACTTAAAACAGGAATGAGCGTGGTAGCGACCGGTGTAACCAGCAACAGCACAATAAGCAGCTTTGACCTTAGTACTAGCCCACCAACAATTACATTAAATCAAAATATTACCAGCACCGTTACCGCTGGGCGCCGGCTACAAATTAGATCGGCAGATAATGCGTATCAATTCTTTTTGAATACGCATGGCTCGGATATTACTAGCGGCGCGGTATTGAGTTTAGCTACAGGGCAAGATGTATTAGGTATGACACAAACTTTATCATACCATAATGCTTATTCATTTGGCAATGGCGTTGAATCAGACCGAATTAGAGACGATTTTAACGCTAATAGAGTCGGTAAAGGCGTTAAGGTATCTTCAACCATTCAAGAGCCGTTTAAAGAAGAAAGAAGAGGCTCAGGGTTAATATTTAGCGGTATATACAATTCACGTGTAGGATTTAATGAATCTAATCAGTTTTCAATGGCTGAAAAAATAACTAAAGATTTAAATCCTGTATACGGAACAATACAAAAGCTTTCTGCTAGAGGCGCTGCTGCTCAAGGCGATCTTTTAGCGTTATGTGAAGATAAATGTTTCCGTATATTAGCTAATAAAGACGCTTTATTTAATGCTGATGGAAACGCTCAGCTTACTGCTTCTACAAATGTATTAGGGCAAATAGTACCTTTTGCTGGCGAATACGGTATATCAACAAATCCGGAATCTTTTGCGTATTATGGGTTTAGATCTTATTTTGTAGACAAATCAAGAGGAGTTATATTAAGATTGTCACGTGATGGATTAACAGATATATCCGCTAAGGGTATGGGTAATTTCTTTACAACACAGCTAAAAAATTCCACAAGTATATTAAACGGATCTTATGACGAAGACAGCTCAAGCTATAATATTAGGATAGGTGACGAACAGTTTGCTTTTAATGAATTATCAGATGGATGGACTAGTAGATTAACTTATACACCCGAAGTTGGTATTTCATTAAATAACGAATATTACACATTTAAAAATGGAGAAATGTGGAAGCATAATAATGCCACAAGAGGTAATTTTTACGGCACTCAACAAAATTCAACGGTAACTACTAATTTAAACACAGCCAGAGATTCTGGACAGATTAAAAACTATAAAACGCTTTACTATGAAGGAGATGTTGGGTGGACAGCTACAATGCTCACTGATCAGCAAGAGGGTCAAGTAACTTCGTTTGTGGAAAGAGAAGGCAAGTATTATAATTATATAAACGGTGTTGAAAAAACATGGGACAATAATTCACAATCAGGAACATTAGATTTTAAAGATTTTAATATACAAGGTATTGGGCAACCTACATCTGTGACTGATCAAGGCACAAAAATAGTTTTAAATTTTGCTAGTTTGCCAGATTTTGCATTAAACAAAACAGAGGATCCTCTTCCGCTTGGCACAACAACAATTTTAGGAGGCGACATAATATTTTATGTTAACGAATCTACTGGACTTATATACAAATTAGGTAATATACAGACAACTTCTTCTAGCGCTATTACATGCTACAATATTACAAGCGCGCCCGCGCCTACAACTAATGATTTAGTTTTTGTTTCAAAAGACAATACGGTAAATACATCGGGTATAATTGGGTACTTCAATAGAGTAACATTGACAAATACAAATGCAAGTAAAAATGAATTATTTGCTATTGGCTCCGAAGTATTTATAAGCAGTTAATAGCGTGTGATTATTAATGTATGTCTAAAAATAAAATTGAATCAAATAAAAAAGAGTTAAGCAACTTTACGGCGGAATTAGAAAACCTTCAAGATTTAATGATTGAAAACAATCATATTGAAGGCATATATGGTGACGGCAAAAGCTTGGTTAATAATAAAGTATTTAGGATTGAACATGACTTTGCAGATCAGTTATACATGCGTAAAATGTATATGCCCGCAAATAGTGTTGTTGTAAGCGCAGTACATCATACAGAACATTTTTGGTTTCTATTAAAAGGTATAATATTAGTAACAACAGACGGCGAAACAGTGCAGCATATAGCGCCTTGTTATACAAAGTCTATGAAAGGTGCTAAAAGACTAATAGTAGCATCTGAAGATGTTTTATTTATAAATGTGCATAAAAACCCAACAAATACACAAGAATTAGAAGAAATCGAGCAGTCATTATATTCTATGACTGTTGAAGAATACAATAAAAAAGAAAAATTATGTCAGGAATAGTAACAGCAGCTATTATTACAGGTTCGGTTGCGGTAGCATCAGGCTTAGCGGGGATTGGTACTTCATTTATTGGCGCTAAAGACAGAATAAGAAGAGAAAAAGAAGCTAAAGCTGAATATGATGACATTATGCGGCAATATAGCCAGCAAACATTTGAAAACCCTTATGCAAATCTTCAAAACACTATGGAAGATTTAACAGTAAATCAGCAGCAAGCTCAATTTCAAGCAGAGCAGCAAGCTCAAGGTCAGGCAAATATAATGCAAAATTTAAAAGCGCAAGCAGGTGGTAGCGGTATTGCTGGTTTAGGCCAAGCATTAGCTAACCAACAAGCACAAGCAGCTAGACAGGCATCAATAGATATAGGAAGGCAAGAAGCAGCAAATCAACAAGCTGCAGCGGCACAAGCAGGTCAGCTACAAACTTTATTTGTACAGGGTGAAGATACTAAGCAACAGCGGGAAATGGATTTATTGGCTACGCAGCTAGGTATGTCAGCGGAACAATTAGCTGGTGTTAGAGCGGAAAAAATGGCTGCTCAACAAGCAAGAGCTGATGCATTTAAATCCACTACGCAAGCAGGAACTGATTTAACTAAAATTTATCAAAGTACGCAATAAATTATGGCAGCAGACGCACAATTAATACAAGCAGCGCGCAGAGTAGCGCAGTCTAGAGTTGGTTTAAATGTTGGGGCGGGGTTCGCAAAAACCGCGGAAGGATTGGCTTCTGATTTAAGAAAACAAGTAAAAGAAAAAGCCGCAGCAGATGCTAAAAAATCAGAAGAGCTTAACAAAAAATTACAAAAAGATTTTGCAGAATTAACAGTACCTGATCTTTCTAAACTTACAGAAGCTGAATCTGCAGTAGTTAGAAAAGCTGTTAATCAATTATATGAAGCTCATAACGATACAAATGCTCAATATCAAAGAATGTCTCGCAAAGAAAAAAGAAGTGAGCTGGGAATACAATTGCAAAATAAGTTAGTAAATATTAGTAGAGGCATTGATGGTATTGAAAAAGCTGTAAATCAAAGATATGAGTTAAAAACTTACTTTGCTAAGAATAAAGGAGGTTTTTCACAAGACCCTTATAATCTTCCGAATTTAGAAAAAGCAGAAGATTTTAACCTTGCTGGAATTACTGGTTTTGCGACCGATAACGACGGGCTACCTACAGGTTTATTATTTGGAAAAGATAAAGAAGAAATTACAAATTTTACGCTACCCTATACTCCCGAAATAGTTAATGAGTTTATACCCGAACTAAATAAATCACTTAATGCAATTTCAAAAGGTGGTAAAATAAATGAAACAACAATTCAAGTTGAAAAATTAAGATTAAATAACCTGCTTTTAGGAGATAATGGAACAGCAATAGCTAATGCTTTTCACTATGGTTTAAAAGGTGGTCCATTAGGTGTACAAAAAGATTTTGGTAATAGTTTAGATACTAAAGAGGGTAAAGCAGAATTTGTTGATTTTTACGTAGATACTTATGTTAATAATTTTGGTTTAGATGAAAACGCTAAGGAATCCGGAAATACGACAGCAATACAAAGAAGAAACCAGGAAAAAATAGTACAATTAAAAAATAAGGCACCAGCCCCTCAAAAAATAGGGCTGTTAACATTTAAGTATAATGCTGAAACAAAAGAGTTTGAAGCAGAGTACCAGGGGCAGCAAATAATATTTACTGAGGATCAATTAAATGAATATTTACTTCTTCCGAATAATGAAACTATAGAAGATACTACTGCTGAATAATAAAATATAATAATGGCTGAAAAACAATTAACAAAAGAACAAGAAGAATTTATACTTAATTCTTTAATGGAAAATAAAAATGACCCGCCAGAGGGAAAGAAAAAAGGATCGACGACATCAACACCACCGGCCGGTCCAAGAATAAATATACAACCGAGTGGGGCATCCGCTTCGGGAGATACTTCATTGGTGTTACCAAAACCTATAGTTCCTAATTTTTTACAAAACCCTGATAATTATTTTGATGAGGACGGCAATTTAAAAAGCATCGTATCTGGAGATGCTAATTATGAGAATTATCAGGGACAGCATGGGGATAACGAAAATACTAAATTAGCTCCTGGGCGTGCTGCGAAAAAGAAACAAGAAAGAGACAATATAAATGCCGAAATTAAACAATCAAGTTTTGATGAATCAGAAGAAACTATAAAATTACAGCAATATCAACAAAATAATGCGGATAATTTATCTGTAAATAATATTACTCCTGAAATTTATAATCTTGTTGTTAATCCTGTACAGTTAGATGTAGAAAATGACTCTGAAGATTTTGGCGGAGCGGTAAAGTATAATCCAGAATATACAACGGAAGATTATAAATTTGATCTTGATAAAAAAAATATAACAACAGCTGACGATATAGAGTTTACTGCGCAAGAATTAAATCTTAGAGGTGATGTTAAATCTTCTAACATGCAATTTAATGCAGAAGGGGACATCGATATAATATCAAAATATTTTGGTGACTACGGATATTCTAAATTTAAAGATTTTGGAATAAACGCTATAGATTTTGTTGGATATTTAAAGCGTATAGGCGAATATGAAGATTTAGTTGCTGATTATAATGATGTTTATGAAGGAGAAGAAGATGATAGCAAATTAGCTTTAGATAAAGAAAATCGTATTATACCTTTTTTAAGTAGCTATTTAGCATCTGTTCAAGAAGCTGGTGGCTATAAGCTTTTTTTCGAAGACTATACTAAAAACCCTTCAAAATATAAAGACGCTTATGGATTTGGTGGTGCTTATGCTATTTATTTAGATAGCACAAAAGACAATCCAGTTCCTGTTAACGTTTGGGATTTAGACGAAAATAAAATTAAAAAGCTTGATAATTTTGCGCCTTTAAATCAGATGGAAAATAATTTTCGCAGAAATGCAGAAGAGGCGCAATATAATAGAAGAAAAGAAAATACAGGTTTAGAACAAATCGGTTCTTCTACTTTAAGCGGATTATCTCGTTTATTACCAGGTGCATATGGGGCGGTTGAAGATCTTATTGATTTAGCAGGCTCTTATATACCAGGTACAGATAATTTTTATAAGAAAAAAAGAATAAGAGATAAATATAACTGGAATGCGTATAGTTCTATTAGTTATGCACGAGCTGAAGGAAAGAAAATTAAGTACTCTGATGGTATTGAATATGTATTAGATGACGATGGTTTTTTATATGACGTTACTAATGGTGCCCGAGTAGATAATTTTTTAGACTCTAAGAAAAAAGCCGCTATAATAGAAGAAATTCAGGCTAACGGTACAGACTATTCAGACTTTTCTTCTTACGGCATGAGTGAGCAAT
>Ga0070746_10001394_pt1 | contig 14457 bp, 19 predicted proteins | sample VirMetDEL_Mar_21_FD_77016 | JGI IMG/M metagenome (GOLD analysis project Ga0070746, IMG submission 77016) | Aqueous microbial communities from the Delaware River and Bay under freshwater to marine salinity gradient to study organic matter... | ecosystem: Environmental > Aquatic > Marine >... | reverse complement strand
TGCTGTTGCAGTAGCTGCTAAACCTGTTGTATCTTGGTTAAGTGTGCCAATTACAAAGTCTAAAGTATTGTCTGAATCATCATAAGAAACTGTTATATTAGTTTCTGTATTAGAAGATACCATAGCACCTACAGTATCAGAAATAGTTTCTGCTAAAGTAACTCCACCAATAGTAATAGCATCAGCTTCTAATGTACCGTCTATGTCTGCATTACCTGATATATCAAGTGTAGCTGCATCTAACTCACCACTAATCGTAATGTTACGACCACCAGTTATATCTTTGTTTGAATCTGTTATAATAGCTTTACTAGCTATAACAGTTCCATTTGTAATTCCATCTATAAGATTAATGTCTGTTGCACTTGCAGTAACACCATCTAAAATATTTAACTCTGCTGCAGTGCTTGTTACACCATCTAAAATATTTAACTCTGCTGCAGTGCTGGTAACACCATCAAGTATGTTTAGTTCTGCTGCAGTACTAGTAACTGCTGTACCATTTATAGAAAGTGCATCTGTCTCAAGTGTACCGTCTATATCTGCATCACCACTTACATCTAACGAACCTGCATCAAGTTCTCCAGAGATAGTAATATTTCTACCTCCAGTTATGTCTTTATTTGAATCTGTAATTATAGCTTTACTTGCTATTACTGTTCCGTTTGTTATCCCATCTATAAGGTTTATATCAGTTGCACTAGCTGTAACACCATCAAGGATGTTTAGTTCTGCTGTAGTACTTGTAACACCGTCTAAGATATTAAGTTCTGCAGCAGTAGAAGTAACACCATCAAGTATATTAAGTTCTGCTGTAGTACTAGTTACTCCATCTAATAAATTTAATTCAGTTGCTGTAGATGTTACTCCATCTAATATATTTAGTTCAGCAGCTGTTGCTGTAATTGTTGTTCCGTTAAAGTCTATTGCATCTAAATAAGCTACACCATCAATATAAATATCTTTCCATTGTTGTGAAGAACTACCTAAGTCATAAGTATTATCATCATCTGGAATAATGTTAGAATCTACATCAGCTCCAAAGACTACATTATCAGTAGCAGCATCACCCATAGTAATAGTACCACCATTAAATGTTGTAGTACCTGTAACAGTTAAATTACCACCGACAGCTACGTTACCTGTAGTAGTTATTGAATCTATATAAGCATCTTTAAAATATAATGAACTTGTTCCTAAATCTAAATCACTATCAGCATTTGGTACTAAAGCACCATCTTGTAAAACTAATTGTTTAGCTGCTGCACTAGAAACTTCTACATAGAACTCCCAAGTATTACCATTAACTGTTATTTTATTTAAAAAGTCTAAGTCACCTATCTTACCAATGTTACCACCACCACCAGCTGTTCCGTCATGTTGGTGTCCAGTACTAGATGAACTACTAGAAGAGTAAGCAAAAGCATTAACTAATTGATTAAATTCATTATTAAATAATGCTGCTGTTATAGTATCGCCATCTGCAAACGAACTTTGTCTAGTATATGTTTGTGCCATTTTTATAATCTCCCTGAAGGTACATAGTCTATATATAGACCATTAATTGTGTATGGTGAATTTTGATTATCACTAAATATTTTAAAACTGTTTGTATGTCCACTGCCTTGTAGTGTAACTCTTGTAATTGGTTCTGTTGGTGCTCCAAAAGTAAATGATGAATTAAACACTGCTGTACCAAATAATGAAGGTTTAGACATGTCTATATCATAAGCTTCTGGTTGTGGTGTGCTTGGTGAATTGTAATCATAAATTACTTTTATTTTAGTATCTACATCTCCTTCTGGAGTTGCTGATACTTTTACATATTGTAAAGTTTTTAATGTTCCTAAGTCTCCATAATCTATATCTGGAGTTGCATAAGAAGCATCTATGTTTACTGTAGCTTGTGAAGCATTAATAAAACTATCACCTACATCATGATTAAATGTAAAACCTGCATAGTTACCATGATAAAATTGTTCAACTCCGGATGAATCAAATCCAGAAGTAGCTGCAGCACTTGCATCTATTCCACTTGTTTCAGACCATTGAAACTGTGTAAAGCCTTGTGCATTAGTTCTAAGAGTTCCTATAATACCTTGTGAAGCATCACCAGTTGTAGAACTACCATAGTATAAACGATACTGAGATTTATCTCTTATTACAATCGTACTTAAATTAAAACTTCCTATACCATCTGCTATATTTTTTATAATAGGTTGTATAGCTCTACTTACTGTTCCTAACTCAACATCACCAATTCTTACTGTACCGGCTAATGTTCTTATTCCATCTGGTGCTAAGAAAACTAAGTCACCACCAATCTCTTGTATACTTTTACCATCTAAACAACCAATGTTTTGTGTTATTGGCTCTATAGCTATTGTACTACTATTATTGATGTTTGTCAACTTATAAATACTATTTCTACAAAAAATAATTAAATCATCCCTAAAACTTCTGATACCTACTACTTGGTCATCTAGTACAATACTACCTGAACCAGTAGAACTAAAATCATCTATATCATTTGTACCACTATAAAAAATAGTGTTTGGAGCTGTAGCTGCACCAGCAACTACTAAATGTTTATCATGCACAGTACAAAACTTAGGAAAGGTAGAACCACTTACTGTTATTTCTTTAGCAAAAAAAGTTCTATTACTTAATGCTCCTGTACCTGTCATTTTAAAATAAAAAGGTTTGACACCAGAACCTTCATCAGTTATAATTACTTCACCATATTGTGTATCACCTTCGTGAGTTACGAAGTGAGTAAAGCTTTGTGAAGTTCTAGCAGAAGCACTACGACCATCAAAGGTACTAAAGTTATCTCCACTACTAGCTACACTAGCTTTATTTATTTGTAACCAAGTTACTCCATCTAAACTAAAATAAATATTAGTTCCTGATGAAGCTATTACTCCATCAGCATAAACATGTAAACCTAAAATAGCATTAGAACTATTAGGTCTAGCTGCATTACTGCCACCAAAAGCAGTAAAGCCATTAATTCTTCTATAGCCACCTGAAACATCAACTTCAAAGTTTGTTAGCTCTTTGGCAAATCCGGGTCGTTTAATAAGTTCAAAAGGACTAGCACTAGTGTCTAATCCACCGTCACATGCTATAGCGTATGGTTGAGATACTGGCATTAGAAGTAAGTCCTATCGTCTGTCATATCTCTAGGAGCAGGATTTATTAAATTTGATTTCATTTGTCTCATGCCTCTTTTGTAATCATCCATTGCAAAAGCTGCTTGTTGTGGGCTTTCTTTAAATTGCCAAGTATAGTATCTAGCTCTAGCTGTAATAAGATTACTATATTGGTCTGGTAATGTTATGACATCACCAAAAGCACTTAATTCTGTTGGTTTAGTAAATGCATAAAAATGTACATTATAAACTTTATCTGGTATTGGACTTAAACCAAACTTTCTATTGTCTGGAGATTTAATAACATAAGTAGGTTCTCCATAGCTTTGAGAATCTGCATCATCAATATTTTCTGAGTCTCTGTGATATCTAGTCCAATCAGCTAAACTTAAAAATTTTAATCCTTTAGATACAAAAGGTGCTGTTTCCCCACTAACATTAATTGTTGTTATATAAAAATCATCCCAATCTATAGATGCAAAATCATCTATAATACTTGAGCTTCCTGCTTTTAAAGTATACCATCTTGTTCCTGCTACTGAAGCTACGGTAGTATTCCCATAAAAAGGGTCAGTACCACCACTTACTCCAGCAGAAAAGAAAGGTAATTGAGGTTCTTCATTAGCTATATCATTAATAGATTTATTAATAACTTGTTTTACAAACTGCTGTATTCCTGTAGCACTTGCAAAATTTGATGATGTAAGTACTACTTCATTTAATTCTCTTAGTACTTCATTAGTTAATGTTAAATAGGTTTTAGCCATTATGCTGTTCCTTTAGCTTTTTTTTGTGCTTTTTTACTTAAGTCTTTAAAATGAAATAATTTTACACTTGTTTTAGTATGAGTTTTATTGGTATGTAAATCTCCGTTAGGCATTTTATGAGAAGTACCTTTATGTAATGTACCATCTCTTTTGTAATGTTTAACTCCTTTAGCCATGATTAATTAGGTTTAGCTACAGGCATTACACTAACGTCACCACCAGCACTATACATAGTTCTGCCACCTTTCATCATTTTCTTTTTAGCCATACCACCATACATCATTTTCTTTTTAGACATTCCGCCTTTCATCATTTTTTTCTTTTTATCTTTTCCGTACATCATTTTATTTTCCTTTTAATTATAAAAAAAGGAGAGGTCCGAAGACCTCCCCAAATTTAGTATTAGTCAATACCATAGAATGCAGAAACTAAAGCATCGTCTCTTAAGACGTTTGCTCCGTATACATGCAATCCACGAACTATATCACCAAACGAAGTTGGGTCTCTCAACACTTCTGTTGAAAGAATAGTTTGTGCAGTAGCTGTAGATGACATATGTCCAGCCAAAACTTTACCAGCAGCATTAGATGTTGCAGCAATGTTGTTTGATTTGTACATATCAAATCCACGAAGTTTACCACTTGATACTAAACCATTTCTGATTGAGCCTTGACCTGCATTGAAGTCTACAGACAACAATTTAGAAGATGCTTGACCTAGTACTTCATAGAAGTCAGGACTAGCAACGAACCATCTGCCTTCTTCAGGTACGTTTGCTTCATCTAATAATCTAGCCATTCTAGCCATTAAATCTAGAGGGTCATGTTCACTAGAACCAAAACCTATGTCTAAGTTACCAGTTCCATCAAAAGTTCCAGCTGCTAAATCAGTAGCACTGTCAGAACCTAATATATGGTCAGGTGATGATGAAGAAACTCCAGCAAACATTTCAGCTATAACAGCAGCATCGTATGCATCTTTAAGAGCATAAGCAGCTGATGAAGTAGCAACTTCTTTAAAGTTAACGTGAGACATATTAGTTTCAATATCATCAACGATGAATTTGAAAGCATTAGCTTGGTCAACTACTAAAGATAGTTCAGCATCTGTTAGTTTAGTTTCAGTTGTGTCAGTATTTCTAGTATACGCTGATACAGAAATTACTGGCTCCTTGATAATCTTTACAGAGTCTCCAAACGCTGATATTTCTCCAGCGTAATCAGTGTTAGTAATAGCTTCAACTACCGAAGATTTTCTGAAAAAGTTTAAAACCTTTTTAGAATAAATTGAAGGTAGGAAAAAACTATTAGTTTGTCCACTTACAGAGTTTGCAAAGTTAGCATTAGTATCCGTTGAGGGTTCAAAAAATTGAGCCATGGGATATTCTCCTGTGTTTTATAGTTTATTTAATGATTCTGCCTTGTTGCATAGCCTCACTGATTTCACTTTCGTACTTATCAAATTCAGCCATACTCATTGCAGCAATCTCCTTTTCAGACCATATTTTCTCTTGCGTTGGTTCAACACTTGTTGTTTTAGTTGAAACCATATCCGCAGCAGAACTAGTCTTTTTAGAAGATGACCTTTTCTTTTTCGGAGTATCTAAACCTATATCCTTTTTAAACAAATCTATAGCTCTACTAGCTAAGTCGGCATCGTTAGCATTCTTATATATCCAATCTTGGATAGCTTCAGGTTGCTCTTTTGCCCATGCATGAAAGTCATCGCTGTTTCTGATATCATCAAAGTCAGGATGGTTTTCCATTAACCTTTTTTCTGATTCTTGTTGAACTATTTGTTGTTCTCTTTCTTGGAGTTTACTAAGACGTTCTTCTAGAACTTTTGCCTTAGATTCACTTTGTAGATGTGCAACAGTTTCAACAACTTCATAAACATCAGGATATGAGTTTTTAAATTCTTCAAGTTCTTCTTCGGTTTTAGGAGCTTTATATTCAGTTCTATTTTTAGTAGCTTCATCTAATAACTCTTCTTCCCTAGACTTAAATTCATTAAGTTTACTATCATAATGTCTTTTTAAATCATCGTAACGCTTTTTGTAATCAGGTTTTTTATAAGGAGTATTACTTTGTTCTATTACTTCTTCCTGTTTAGCCATTTCAATTTCGTCACTTTCGTCAACTTCATTTGATGGCTCTTCAAAAAACATCTCATTACTAGATTTAAAAGGTTTATCTTCACCAGTATGCCAAGCTTTTTTTTGGTTATAAGGATTTGCTTGTTCCTCTTTTAAGACTTCTTCAGTCATTTTCTATCCTCCTAATTGGGGCTTTTTCTACAAGGTAGCTCTATGTCGACTAGAGGGCTTGTTTGTAAAGGTAGCCTTTCGGTTTTTATAAGTAATAGAGTGCCTAATATCTTAGGGTAGCTCTATCGTAGTTTATCGCAATCTTGGATTAAGATTTCTCATCTGTTCATTTAATGCAGCATTACGAAGTTCTTGTTCTTCTGGGTCAGCCCCAAAGTCATAATCATCTTCTTCTTGCCTAACAGTAGTTGTAACAGTTCCACCATTTGCGACTGCTTGTCTTTCATCTGCTTTAACTTCAGCTTCTTTCATCATAGACATTAAAGTGTCTGCTCCGATTTCTTCTACAGCTTTAGCAGTAAAAACAAACTCACCGTCAGATAACCTTGCAGGTATACTGTCGGAGACTTCTGAGCCCGGTCCTTCTACAGGACCAGACCCTGAAAATTCTTGTGCAACATCCATAACCTTGTCAAATAGTAGACTAAGTTGTGGGTTGTTTTCTAATTCGTTCATAAGCATTTCTTCTTCTTCTTCTGAGAGTGCTTGATTTATTACAAAATCTAAATACTTATCTTCCATTACATCATCAGAATCCATTTTAGATTCTTCTGACATCATAGGGTCTTCCATAGGTTCTTCTGGAAGAGGTTCTAATTCTTCTTGCATTTTTTCTGATTCAGTTTTATCAGACATAGGGTCTTGCATTTCTTCTTCATTATCTAGAGGCATACCTTCCATCATGCCACCCATTTGTTTTTGTGTTCTTTCTCTAAGAGCTTCAAAATCATCAGCAGTTAATTCACCATCTTTATCTGCATCTAATTTAACTTGACCACCTGTTAATTTACCTACTCTATTGTCAAGTCCTGCTTTTTCAAAAGCTTTATTAACTTTTTCTATTGCTTCTTCTTTTGACATTCCTTTATTAACTTTCATAATTTCATTTACAACTCTTTTGCCTTTTCCAGAATCACCTAGAGATATTTTTAAATTAGAAAGAAAACCTGTTCCAGAATCAAAATAATCTTTTCCATATTCTTTTATATTAGATATTTCTTTATTAATAAAAGCATTAGTTCTTTTTTCAGAAATACTTACTTCTTCTCCGTCAGCATAACCCATACGTTTTTCATCTTCATCTAATAAACCACCTTTATTAAGCTTTATAGATTCTAATGTTTTTGCTTGTTCCGCATGTGTATTACTAGCTTTTTTTAAACCTTTTATAACTTTTTTTAATTTCTTTTTAGCCATAATATTATTCCTCTAATCTTGTAAGTGCTTCTTTAACTTGCTGCGGTAGTGTTATCAATCGTGCCAGAGAAGCTACTCTCCCCTGCAACCGGAACATTTCCGATTCCGATGTTGCCACCGCCAGTGCCTGTAACTCCAAGGTCTTGAGGTCCTTGAGGTATTCCTCCAGCTGCACCCATACCTGCTGGTTGTTGACTATTGGGTTGAGTTTCTTCGCCTGTTGTTTGTTGAGCATTTTGCATTCCTATAATTTGTGCCATCATTGCAGCTTCTTCAGGGTCATTCAGAATTTCATCTGGGTCTAAATCTAAGCTGTAGGCAAGTTCACTAACTAATTTAGAAACTTTAACAAATGGTGCAATAGTTGGGTTTTGTGCAGTTTGTAAGAACATTGTAAGTCTTTGACTTCTAACTTCTTTTTGCATTAAACTATTAGTTCCAGTTGCTTTAACTTCTAAATCACCTACCACATCTATGTCACCTTCAAAGAACTGCATGTTCCATTGGAAGTAAGACTCTCCTAGTGGCTTTAATAAAAAGTCATCAAGATTCTTAATGACTGTTTTAATATTTAAACTTGCTGCACCTAGTAACATTGACATACCAGAAGCAGTTCGTGTCATACTTTGTACTCCTGTTTGTCCGTGAGAATAACTAGGTATTCCTGTTTGCTCATCAGCAAGTTGTCTAAATCTATCAAACATCATCATATTTTCAGGTGCTGTGTTTGGAAACTTAAGACCATATATAGATTGACCCGGCATTCCTGCTTGTCTTCTAAATATTTTGCCGGGGTATATTTCCATATTTTGACCACCAACTAAAGCAGATTCATCAACATCAAATACTAATGAACCAGCCATTGCTAAATTATCAATAGCCATTCTTGCATGACCATTCATAATCTGTTGAGAATCATCCATATTCTCAGCCACTCCAATACCAAAGAAATTATAAGGATTTCTTTCGTAAGGGAATGCGTTATAAGGTATACGATATGGTGTAAAAGGATTTATTACTGCTCGTAATAATTTACTACCTGATACCCAAGCGTTTATTTGTACCTCATCTAAATCATCTACAGAGTCTGGTAAGTCTATACCAACTTGTCTAGCATACTCTGCATCCATTATTCCCCAATATTCAAGCACTTCAAAGTTAGGAGCATAAGTCTCATCAACATTGTAGTCATCTTTTAACTGGCTTTCAAAATCTTTTTCTTCGTAGTTTGGACCCATTTGTATACATTCTCGTATAGCATCCTTATCAAAGTAAGGCATGTTTCTTAACTGCCTTAACTGACTACGATTCATTTTATGTCTGTGAACTACAAATTCACATTCATCTATATTAGTAGCTGCAGGGTCTGGGTAAAAATCCCAACAACTTACAAATTCTATTCTAGGTACTCTAACTTCAAGAGGATTATATTCTCTTTCACCATTCTGATTAGTAGTCCATTGATTTAATCTTTTATTAAAATTAAATGGTCCTTTAACAATTCCTGTACCTAGTAAAGCTGATTCAAGTAAAGCGTTTCTTATTTCAGCTGAACCATTAGATTCTTCTATCTGGTCGTGTACTAGCTTTTCCATTCTTCTTGCAGCTTTTTGAGCTGGAGATATTTCTGGAATTTGTGGTAATGGTGATGTACCTTCTGCTAGTAATCCTTGTTCTGCTAATTGATTCTCAATAGTTTCTTCAAACATACCAGTACCATAAGTAGCACCAGCTTTTAAAACTCTACCATCTCCTTCATAACCTACATCATATGGATTTTCTACTATAGGGTCTTGTAATCTATTACCAATATTATCAGGTATACTTGATTCTATTCCTACTGTAGGATTATTAGCATCAAGGTAAGCATTTTCTTTTTCACCTTCTGGCATGTTTGTTTCCGAAATTCCTATCGGAAATTTACCTGTACCAAATATAACATCAACTAATTGTCCAAAAGCTGCTAAGACTTTTGTTTTAGTTACTTTAACAAATACTCTAGATTTTTCAGATTCTCTAAACTTTACTCCTTTATTGTAAAGTCCTCTATAGTTTTCGTAAGCTTGTAGCCATCTTCTCTCATCAGAATCTCTAGCTGTTTCTGCTAAAGCATAACGACTTTTTATTATGCCTACAAGATTTATTTCTTGTGACTCTTCTAAAGTTAAAGCTTTACCAGCCTCTCCTTCTACTTCTTCGTAGATGTTGTCAGCTGTTAAAAATGTATTTTCGTTTTCTGCCATTTTAATTAATACTCTACACCAAGTACTAATTCTAAATCACCAACTGAAAGTGAAGGTGTAACATCTGTTCCTGCAAGTAAGAAGAAACAATATACACTTGTACTTCCAGCAGCTGCTTGTAATAAGATAGGGAATCTTGCTTTAGTTACATCATCACCAGCAGTCTCAGCAAAACCTTCTTGGTTTCTATCAAATCTCATAATACGACCACCACCATAGTTGTAGTCATCAGCAGAGCCATCAAGTGTTAAAGTTCCCATTACTTTAGCTGCTGCAAAATCAGCATCAGATATATTCCTTGCTGCATTTACAGTTCCTACAGATTGATTTACTTGACAAAAGAAAAGCTCTCCATCAAATACATCATTAGATTTAGAAATAATCATAGCTGATACAAGCTTAGAACATTCTCCGGGTTTACCAACAGCTAAAGGTATTTCAGTTGTACCAAACAAAATATCATTGTTTGCATACTGAACTCCGGTAACAGTCGGTGTTATTCTAATAACTCTTCTAGCATTTATATTCATAGTCTTTCTCTTTTTAAAATCTTTTAGTTAATGTAATTTTGTATTCTGGTCCAGACTTTTCAAAATCTAAAGATTTATTTTTTTTTAATTTTGTAGTTACATTAAAAGTTTTATCTTTGCCAGTTTTATTCATATTAAATCTAGTTTGATTTGTACCGGTATTAATATTATAATCAACTTTTCCGTACTTATCAGTACTAAATTTAGTTTGTGTATTTAATTTATCAAAATCTTTATAATAAACTAACTCTCCACTATTAAATTTTAATCTTTTATTTTTCATATCAATAACCAAATTTACTATCTGCAGGTTTAAACATGTCTCGTTTAAAACCTCGTAATCTTTCTAAAGGGTTTTCCATTCTAGGTCTACCCATTATAAGATACCTTAACGCATCATATGCGTGGTCTGAAGCGTTAGTATCAACATCTTCAGGATTAGTTTTTGATAACGGTATACTTTGTAATTCTCTTATTAAGTTAGGACAAGTATTAAATATCTGTAACTTAGGTCTACCATTTTCTCGAACCTTTAAATACTCGTGCATTTGGATTTTACCTTGTACTCTATTTTTATCAGCTCGTCTTAACTTATGACCAGCTCGTAATAAAGCTTCACCGACAGTTGGACCAGTAGTTCCTGTTCTAGCCCATGCTGCAGTATCTAATACACCAGTTACGGAAAATGGGTCTACCATCTCCATATCAGTTATTATACTGCCTAATTCTTCTCCTGTCAAGCCTTTTTTATATAATTCTCTATATATTATTAAAGTATTATCATTTACATCTATAGTTCCCCACAAACAACAGCTCTCTGCAGCATAACCATAGTCTACTCCTTTTGTTCTTTCCCACACTAAAGGTATCTCAAATGGAGGTATTATATGCACTTCAGGGTCAAACTCAACAAAAGCTGCTCCTTCAGCTACATCCCAATTACCTTCTAGTAGTTGTCTTCTTTGTATAGGAGGTAACGAATTTAACATTTGCTCGTATACTCCATCATCAGATAAGTATGGATTATCTGCTAACTTTGCCGGAATAAATTTTCTAGTTAATCCGTCTTGTCCTAAGAAACTTTGATTGTGTTCAGCTGGTTCTATATATCTTTTCTTTACCCAATGCGACCCAACCCCTCCGGGGTTTGCTGTACATCTAAGATAAGTTTTTATTTCTGGGTCAGTTGTTCTAAGACGAGAAGCTAAATAGTTCCAACTAAATTCTGTAGGTAAATGAGTAATCTCATCAAAACCTATCCAACTATATGCTTGTCCTTGATATCTATACACATCAGCATCTCGTTCAAGGAAACCAAACTCTATCTTTGCACCGCTTGGAAAGTTCCAAAGTTTTTCTACTTCTCTAAATTTTGCACCCGGAAATGCTTGAGGATATAACTCACGAGACTTATCTATCATCTCTCTAAGTTCTGGCATAGACCTTCTTATTATTAAAGCCCTATGAGCTTTACGATGAGCATACCTTAGTGGGTCAACCAACATTGCGTATGATTTTCCACCACCTGCTGCACCACCGTAAAGAACATCTTTCTCGTCTGCAGCTAAGAAATCTGTTTGTGGTCCATCGTTAGCTGAGAACAAGACATTAGCATCTTGTAAATCTTTTTGTACAGCTTGTGGAAGACTGTTTAAGTCTTCAGAGACTGTAAGGTTTTTTTCTGAACCACTTAAATCTTGTAAAGTATCTTTTTGTTTTTTAAAAGATTGTTTAGCATTTTTAAGTTTGCTTTCAAGTTTTTGAATGTTTTTTTGTTTGCGAGTTATAGTTCGTTGAGCAGCTAACTTAGCTTGGTCACGAGTATTAGGTCTACCACCTTTTTTACGAGGAGTACCATCTTTTTTTAAAACAAAGTTACCTTCGTTATCTTGCAAGTAGAGATGAGGATTCTCTTCCCAATCTTTCAATTCTTGGTCCATACTTTTTATCTATATGTTTTTTCAAACCCGGTGTAGAAATTTTACGACCTGTCGAAAACTCTAACCAGTCAACAGCAGCTTGTAAAGATACTTCTTCGTTAATTATCATATTCTCTACAGTTAGTAAAGCTTCTAATTCTTCTTCAATAGGTTTTAAATAACCAGTCTTGTCATCAAACTCATACCCAAAAGGTATAGTTGAAGTAGTTCTTTTTTTATAACCATCAGGTAACATGTTCATACTGTTCTATATTTTTTAGTTTTTTTAGAAACTTTATCTGGTTGTTTAGAAAATTGCTTACCCTTTTTAGTATCTTCTCTTTTCTTTGCAGTAGTAGCTGCATATTCTGCAGCACTTAAAGACTTAATAGCTTTTTCAGGTAGATAGCGTTCTCCAGTCTCAGCTGATTTTTTGCCAGACTTAGTTCGCCATTTCTGTTTAGTCCAAGACCTAAGACTTCTTTGTGAATCTTTTAATGCCATGCTATCGTTGTAAAAAATAAATAACTGCTACTGCTAAAGTAGCCGGTATGATAGACATACAGGATGGTAAAATTACTGCATAGAGCAAAGGTCTACGCAATAATATATCATTTATATCTTCTTTAGCTTTCAATAGTTACTACTCTTTGTGCCAGTTTTTTAAATTAGTTTTTATTTTTTCATATAGCTTTGGTTTCTTATCTCTAATAAGAACACCAATTACTATTGTTACTATAATTAATATTGCTATTTCTTGCATATTATACTCCGTTATGATTTATAGCCACCACCGGCAGCTTTATATTGTTTAGCTAACATCTGAGCTTTACGAGCTGACCATTGACCAGCTCTACCACCCTTTGTTCCAGCTTTAATTTTATTAAATAATCTTTTACGCATAGCAGGTTTTGTGTAGTTACCTGCTTCGTTTACTTTAGATTTACTTTTCTTTTTATTTGGTTTTGGCATTGTTTTTCTTTTTGTTAAATATTTTATCCCAGTTATCAGCAAACTCTTGTCTTGAAACTGCTGAAGGTCTAACTCTAGAACCTTTTCCTATACGATTAGGAGTTAGCTTTAAAGGTTTTTCATCGCTTCCTAGTTGTGGCATAGCTTTACCATTTTACCTTGTTAGCCCAATAAGCAGCCGACATTTTGCCTTTGGCAATGTTTTTACTATGACGAGCTTTAAAACTTTTACGTTTGTTCTTTATTCTTTCAGATTCTCCTGCTTTTGGTTTACCAGCAGTACTAGCTCCTTGTTGTCCAAACCTTATGAGTTTTAAAGTATGTCCGTCTTGAGCTAATACCATGTGTGATTTAGTTTTATGAGTAGGAGTTTTTTTAGGCTTGTTAACTCCGGCTAAGTTATGCTTTTTTAGTAAAGCTTTTTTTCTATTCTCGTGTGCCATATTAGTGTAATACTTTGTCGCTTAGTTGTTCGTCTAAATAAGACATTAAATCATTATGTATAAATATTTCTTTGAACTCACCTAACAAAATTAAGTTGTTAGATTCAGCAGCAGCTTTCGCTTCTTCAACACTTTCGGCTATTATATTAGGACCGGGATGGGTTATCCCGTCTTTAGTCATCTCCGTTAGAAATATTTTCATAGTCATTACTCTCTATTATTACCTCATCCTTGGCTGGTAAAACAAAAATCCCGCCCTGCACATTATGATTAACCTCAACTCTATCAGTCTTGCTAACACCTACTCTATCTAAGATAGTTTGAGCTGCAGCTAACTTTTGACTAGCTTGAGGTACAGGTCTATCTGATTCAACCATCTCTATCAACTTAAACGCTGCTTTCGGTGCAGAACGAGCAAGTACATCCGAGGCTAAATCTACTACTTCCTGTTTAAGAGATTTCAATATTTGATAGTGATTGCCTGAGTATCCAGCTAATTCTGCAGATTTTTTAAAGTCACCTTCAGTGGCAACTATATTATCTAAGAATGATTGTTGTTTTTCAGTTAAGTTTCTTTTCTTGGTTTCTGTTAAGTAAGACATACTTTTATATTATAAGGATACTTTGCAAGTTTGTCAAGTGTTATAAAATATATTTAACAATTCACACAAAAGTACTTGACAAAAGCTGTAAAAAAGTGTACAATATACTTGTATGCCCCCCCGGTGAATACCTATAGAACATACCCTATATAATTTATAAAACCCTGCAGAGAACCTGTGGGGTTTCTTACTTTATAAGACCGGAAAAAATAGTAAAGTACTCATCATAAAACTTTATAAACTTGATAAGATTGCGGGTCAACTGGTTAATGTTGTAAAGCTTTGTGAAATGTATGAGATTTA
>Ga0070746_10001391_pt1 | contig 14474 bp, 21 predicted proteins | sample VirMetDEL_Mar_21_FD_77016 | JGI IMG/M metagenome (GOLD analysis project Ga0070746, IMG submission 77016) | Aqueous microbial communities from the Delaware River and Bay under freshwater to marine salinity gradient to study organic matter... | ecosystem: Environmental > Aquatic > Marine >... | reverse complement strand
TCTTCCAAGGCGTAAAGGCCGCAGAATTTTTTGACGGCAAGCGGTTCAATTGCTGCGGGCCAGGGGACGCCACCAGAGCGCGTATTCTAGCTTCGCATGGGGGTATGCTGGCTGTTGAAATAACCGACCCTATGCGCCATCCTACTGCCCGTAAGGGCGACGTGGTGACTGTCCCGCGTCGGCTGATCGTCAAGCATCCCGTAGCGCCGGAGGGGATGGGTACAATCCTGTTCCTGAGCATCGATTCGAAGGCGGAGCACAGACGGCCATATTGCCTTGTCCAGCAGCGGGCAGGTGGCTGAATTGCAAGAATTCGTTTCATGGTTGACTGGTCTTCTCCTAGCCGGATTCGCTGGGCTCGGCGCGGCCATTTTGTCCGGCCTTGACGGTCGGCAGGCGTTGGCTGTGGCGTGTCTGGGCGGCGCTTTGGTCCATATGGTGACAAAAGAACACGACAGCCATTGGACCCGCCTAAAAACCATAATCATAGGCTCCGCAACGGGGTTCGTCGTCGCTATTGGTATGGAGGAATTTTACCCGGCGAGCCCTGAGCCTTTGATTGGCGCAGCGTTCGCATATGGATACCGCGGTACGTTAGACTTAGTGGATCGCTGGTTCAAAGACCCGTTTAGTTTCGTCAAATCGTGGCGGGGTAAATGATGGACTATAGCCCGGTAGATTTGCTGGCGTTTAGTAGCGCCATTCCACCGGCGGCGTGGGGGTATGTCTGCCTCGCCGGGTTGATCTTATCGGCTGCTGGTTCGTGGTCTTTGTTGTCCGTCAGGCGGTACAGGCGGAAAGTGAACCCCCATCCATGCCGCTCGGTCCGGTTGGCTGTCTGGCTGGGGCGGATTGGCCTCGTGGGGTATTTGTGGCTGGCTGTTGACCAAGCCATAAGACTGCTGAATGCCGGTTTGGATGCTGATCCATCGCGGGCTTTGTTGTGGCTGGCTACTGCGATTGTGCAGGTTGCTGCTGTCGCCACAAGCCCCGAGTTTGACGAATGGCGGAAGCAATATCTAATACACTAATTCAGCCATTCCGGCTGGATCGGGCACTAGCAATGCCTTGCGATCGACTGCGCTCCGCGTGGTGATCTCCTGAAACTGACTTAGCCCCGCCCGGTGATCCGGCGCGGGGCTTTTTTCGTTTTGGGCGGCCTTTCATTCGACAATCTTAAACGCTGCCCTGCGCTTCTGCGCGGAGAGTTCTTTCGCCAACTTTTCGTCGTCTGCATTTCCTGCGGCCCTTGCCAGCAAAATCTGCGGGTCACTCCACTCAATGCCAAACGCTTCCTCCGCGATAACAAGAAACGCGGCGCGAAACCCCTGCTGGAACTCAGTGTCGGGCGGATCGTGGATAAAGCCTTGTAGGCAATTGCGAACGTATTCCTGGGCGTCCATGTGCGGCCTTTTCTATTGGTCTGGGCAGAAAAAATTACCTCTTCATGGGCTCGGAGGGCGGCGGTAAATCAGCGGCCATTGCCTACACGCTGATCGAAACAGCCAAACTCAATGGTGTCGACCCGCAGGCCTGGCTCACCGATGTTCTTGGCCGCATCGCCGATTACAAGATCACCAAACTGGACGAGCTGCTGCCTTGGCGTTACGCTGCAAAGGCAGCGTAACAAACGTAAGATCCCCCGCGCCAGAGCACCCAGACCGACCGCTTACCCCATTCCGCACCCGCACTGTGATGATCGTCATAGGTATAGGCAAGCTTCATGTGCCTCCCTTTGCATTCGGGTCGTAGACAGGTTTGTTCATTGGGCGGGTTCTGAGTGTACCGGCGCGGAGCTTATGAATCCGATCCCAGGCAGTATCGATATAGCCTTTATCGAGATCGCAGCCGTAAGCGCAGCGGCCATGTTTAAGCGCCGCAATCGCGGACGAGCCAACGCCAAGATAGGGATCAAGGACGCTTTCACCTTCATTCGTCAATGCCAAGACCAAGCGCTCAACCAGTCCGATCGGGAACTGGCAGGGATGATCGGTCTTCTCTACATGGTTGGATTTGACGTTCGGAATATCCCAGACATCGGACGGGTTTTTGCCTAAGGGATTGCTTGATAGCTCACCCTTATTCGGACCCTTGAAATGCTTTTTGTTGGGATACTTTGAAGGGATGCGGACGGGGTCTAGGTTGAATGTATAGTCCTCGGACTTTGTTAGCCAAAGAATAGTCTCGTGTCTGCCTGAGAAACGCTTTTGGCAGTGCAAGCCATGGCCAAATGTCCAAACGATCCGGTTGCGAAGCTGAAGTCCGTGATTTTTGAACAGCGGGTAAAGCAAAATGTCTAGCGGGAATATCTCCCCGCTGTCAATGTGATTGCCAACCTGCCAGCAAATGGAACCCTTCGGCGCAAGAAGACGTACCGCTTCTGCGATACATGCGGCTTGATCCTCGACATACTTCTCCAATGAGGTGCGCTTCTCGTAGGCCTTGCCAATGTTGTATGGCGGCGACGTGACGATCAAGCTCATGGACTTATCCGGCAAACGACGCATGAACGTCAGATTATCCTCGCAGACTATCTCGGCGTTTGCATCCCTTTGGAGGCGATGAACTTCGCTATCATGATCGTCATCTGAATGAAGAACCGCAAAGGTTTGATGTCGCGTCATAGAAAAAGTCTCGATGATTTTGAGGCCGCAGCGAGGCTACGGCACGACGTTCAAAAGAGCAGCACCTGAATAATATCTGGTACTATCCACAAAGAGCAACCCTACATCTGGTACCGCTTGGGGCCCATGGGCCATTGAGGTCATATTAAGCTCAGGTTAACAGCATCCAAGGCGCGAAGGATCATTTCCGCAACAAGCAATGACACGAGGCTGCCCAGTGCGCGCCACATATTTCCGATAACCAAACAAAACTGACGTATGATCACGGCCAATGAACCGGCCAATTTCCGCAAATGACATTCCTATTTCTTCTTTTAAGCGGAAGTACAGTTCCCGGCGAGCCAAAACATATTTTTTCTTGCGCGATTTTCCGCAAATTTCATCAATTGCCACGCAATGTTGTAGCGCTACATCGCGCAATATGGTTCTGCGATTCGGCTTTGTGATGATTTCCGGTAGCGGGCCAATTGGGAAATCGTATTGTCGGTTCTGTGGGCGTTTTAGTGCTGCATCGCGCAATATGGTTTTGCGATTCGGCTTTGTGATGATTTCCGGTAGCGGTCCAATTGGGAAATCGTATTGTCGGTTCTGTGGGCGTTTTAGTGCTGCATCGCGCAATCTGGCTTTGACGGCTGCATAGTGTTGCAGCAATTCTTCGGCTGTTTCAAACTGCATCGGCTTTCCCTTTTTTGTATTTGCGTTTATAGACACTGTATTTTGCAGATCTGGCTTCTGCTCTGGACTTTTGCTCAGCTTCCACAAGCAGCTTTTCGTTTTCCCAAGTTGGGAAAAATTGCCAATACTTGCGCTGCAAATCTGCGCGCATGTAATGCCCTGGTCGGCCTATCTCAACCAATTTCATCGTAAAACCCTCCGTCTGCCACATCCCTTGTACCACGTCTTAATTCGCTGGCCTGGGTAACTCAAATGCTCGATGTGCAGATGACGCATACGCCCGCAATACCAGCCGACACGAAATCCAGCCCGGTGCGCTGCCCGCTCGATTCGCTTACGGCTGACGCCGCGGGGCGGGTGAACGTCAATCGCACGGCCGCTGGCGTGGTTTGACCTGTGGCGCGTGCCGGCTATTCTGGCATTGCGCCTGTATCCGCTTATGACGTGCAATCGGTGACGCTTGGCGAAGGCGCAGAGCTGTTTCGTTGCGCCTTTGCAGCCGCCAGCCAGTGCCGGTTCTGGTTCCGCCGTACAGCCGCCGATCATGAGGGCGGCAATGATTGGGATGATCGTTCTTAATCGCATTTTTGCAGTTTCCAACCGTGAAAAACAAGAGCACCGCTAAGATTGGCCTCGCGAAGATTGGCCCCGCTAAGATTGGCCTCGCTAAGATCGGCCCCGCCAAGATTGGCCTCGCTAAGATCGGCCACGCGAAGATCGGCCCAGCTAAGATTGGCCCCGCTAAGATTGGCCCCGCTAAGAGAGGCCCCGCGAAGATCGGCCCAGCTAAGATTGGCCTCGCTAAGATCGGCCCTGCCAAGATTAGCCCCGCGAAGATCGGCCCAGCTAAGAGAGGCCCCGCTAAGAGAGGCCCCGGTAAGAGAGGCCCAGCTAAGATTGGCCCCGCTAAGAGAGGCCCCGCTAAGAGAGGCCCCGCGAAGATCGGCCCAGCTAAGATTGGCCCCGCTAAGATTGGCCGCGCGAAGATCGGCCCAGCTAAGATTGGCCCCGCTAAGATTGGCCCCGCTAAGAGAGGCCCCGCGAAGATCGGCTCCGCTAAGATTGTCTGCATCAACTTCTTTTATAACTGCGCCGGTGTTTTTGTGTTTAATCTGTATCATTTTTCTACCTTCCCAAACGGCGGTCGCCGGTCTATTCGATCCGCCAGGCGTTCCAGCCTGTAGGCCAACCGTAGTAACCAGCGCCGCGCAAGTTTTCGCATCAGTTTTCGCATTAGTCGTCCTTCGGATATGACGCACAGCAGGCCCAAAACAAAACGAACAGGGGCAGCGCAATGCACAGGTATGCGATAAAATATTTCATTCTGTGATTTCCTGGGCGCGCTTCGGCGCCTACATTTTTGCAATGTCTGCCGCCATTGCGTCGAGCGGATCCGCTACAGCGTTTGAGGCACCGGCAAACTCTGCACCGAAGGCCATGTAGTTGATTGCGTCGGTGTAGCTGTCCAGCTTGGCTCTGCTAGTGTGCAATCGGCCCAGTTTTACCGCGACCATCATCATCGCCACATCGTATTCGGTGATCGGCCTGCTCAATATCACCGTCGCAATGTCTGCAATGCGCTTGAAGTTTTCGGCGGCTTCGCCGTATTCTTTGCCGCGTTCGCCAATGAGATTGGCGCAGGTGGTCAAAACGTCTTTGTGTCCGGTCATTATCTCGATCCCATCCTGTGTGGCGTGTAGCATAGGCGAGAGTGCTGCGGGCAATAAGACGCGCCTAAGCCGGTGAACCTCCCGCAACACTTAACATCTGGATTACGCGGATCGCCAGCGATGTACGCGCACTGTTGCTGCTGCCGCTCGCTAAACAATATGCCCCCACGCAATTCTGGCCGGTTGAATAGATCGTCATTGCGGCGTGCGATTTCGCGGCGGGTCGCCTTGTATTTCAAGGCGGGGGGCTTTGGCCGGTCTGGCTTTTTCACCTTTCCGCTACCAAGTTTTGCGCGGGTGTCGAGATCGACGCCCTTGTTGCGCAGGCGAAAAATTTTACCAAGGACAGCGTTGCGGGTTACGCAAATCTCTTTTGAGATTTGCGTGGCGGTTAATCCTGACCGCCACAGCTCAATCAATTTGCCTGGATCAATTTTCATGTTTTGACCCTTTCTATTGCATTGAGGCAATCCGCAATCGCTTGGCGGTAGCCCTCATACCACGCCAGTTCCCTCTCGCTTGGTGAATGAATCAAACCTCCCTTGGGTGGGTCCAACAAACTAACCGCAAGCCAGAGTTTGTCCAGCTTGTCTTTCATCATGCGCCGGTTGCCCTCGATACGAGCCTCTTCGTTCAAGATGTACGAGCTTGTCATTAGTCTGCCTCCCTCTTCGCTTTATTGTAGCCGTCTTCGTAAGCGAGATCCATGTATTCGATCAGGATGTCAGCCAAAACGGTTTCCATGTTGACCAGTGGATCTCCGCTCTTGTCAGCGAGAGCTTCGATAATTTCCTTGGCCAGAGCCGAAATTTCGAGATTGGTCATTTCAAATATCCCCTCTTTTTCAACTCAAAAATAGCGTTCTCATTCATAGGCTCGTCTATCGTGCCGCAGACAATCCCATCGAGCAAGACAATTTCCGTCGGCCCGTCTAGGTAGTCCAGATCTGAAATGTCAAGACATTCAACCTGGCCCATGTGGCCCAGCTCTGCCTCAAGCTCTGTCTCAAGCTGGTGCCATGACGTGTAGTGGTCAGAGACAGGCAGTTCATCGTCTTCTTTCCACCAGTGAACTCTAAATGACATTTTGTATCTCCTCGTTTTGTTATGATGATTACATACGATACATAACGAAACGTGTCAACTGAAAAATGAAAAATAAAGTCAGGCGCGCTTTAGGGCCGATAACAAGCTGTTCTGCGTGGCATCTTTGACGCTGAGGACATCAAGGACTCGTTGATCAATCGTTCCGTCGCAGACAATGTGCAAGACGCGAACGGGCTTCACCTGTCCCTGCCGGTGCAAGCGGGCGTTGAACTGCTGATAATACTCAAGCGACCATGTCAGGCCAAACCAGGCAATCAATGAGCCACCATTCTGAAGGTTAAGGCCATGGCCAGCTGATTGTGGATGGGCGAGCATCATCTTGATCTCGCCCCGGTTCCACCTGTCGATCGTCTCCTGCGTTTTGTCGAGCACAACCGCGCTCGGAAAGCGTTTTTGCAGGCGCTCAAGATCATGCCGGTAATTGTAGGCAACGAGGATCGTCTCGCCGGGATTATCCTCGACGACCTCGGCCAGGGCGTCGAGCTTTGCGGTGTGGATTTCTGACCAATTCTTTTTGTCATCGGTGTACGCCGCACCATTGCTCCATTGCAGCAGCTTGTTGGCGAGCACGGCAGCTGTTGCAGCCTCGACTTCCTCGCCATCTGGCAGCTCCGCCAGCAGCGTCTTCTCGAAGTCCATGTACCGGGCCATAATAGGCGCGGGCAACTCCACAAGCTCAGTCAGGTTGATGCGCGGGGGTACGTCGAGGTAATCCTCGGCACTCATGTGGATGGTGGCAGGCTTCATCAACTCGCGAATGGCCTCGGCTTCCGCGTTACCGCGGATCTTCCAGTTGAACCCCGTGTAGTCCTGCTGGAAAAACCGCTGGCGGTAGCTGGTGATGGTGCGGCCGAGTGCCTTGCCAAAATCAATCAGGAACATCTGTGCCCAGACGTCCAGCAGGCTGTTGGGCGAGGGCGTCCCGGTCAGCAGCAGCATGTAGTTCGTCTTCGTCAGGACCGAGCGCAGGGCCTTGAACCGCTTGGACGAGGGGTCTTTGAACGAGCTGCTCTCGTCGATGACAACCATGTCGAATGGCCACTTGGCTCCAAGAGCCTTCACCAACCACATCACGTTCTCGCGGTTGATGACGTAGACATCGGCAGAGCGTTGCAGCGCAGCAAGGCGATCGCGAGCCGACCCTGTGGCGACCGACACGCGCAGATGCTCCGTGTGGCGCCATTTGCGGGCCTCACTGGCCCAGACACTATTGGCCACGCGCAGCGGCGCGATAACAAGAACACGGTGGACTTCCAGGTCGTCGATCAGGTCAGCAATGGCGGTCAGACTGGACGCGGTCTTGCCGAGCCCCATGTCGAGGAATAGGCCGCAGCGTTTGCGTTCCTTGATGAACTCAACGGAGCGGTTCTGATAGCCGTGCAGGTCCGAGCGATCAAGCATTACGGAAACACCCTCACCGCTTCAAGGTCATCAATCACCCGCACGTCGCAACCGAGATCCTGCCTGCGCCAGTGATCGCGCATTTGCAGGAGCGTCGGTTGCTTGCCCGGGGCTTTCAGCTCGACAAAGATGATCCGGCCGCCGGGCAGGGTGACGATCCTGTCCGGCACCGAGCGGCGCCCAGGGCTGACGAACTTCTCGCACAGGCCGCCCAGCTCTTTCACTCTGGCGACGAGCGCCTTCTCGATATCGCGCTCAAGCATCCTATTGCTCCTTGTCCCACGTATCTTCTGTATCAAGATATGCGGCGCAAGACGGGTCGTTCTCGTTGTAATAAGTACTCACGACGCGGCCCCCATATCTTCAAGCGCCTCGTGCGCCAGTTTGACGTACCGGTCGTAGTCCACGTCGTCTGGAAACTCCGCCGGAATGTCTTGCAATGGCCGTGCGCCATCCGAGCGAGGCACCTTGTTGCTGTTCTTGGCATAGCTGATCTGCTCGTCCGCGCCAACCTCCGTGGAGTAGTAGAACCGGATGGCTTTACCCTGAAAGTCGTCGCGCCAGACAGCCCCGCCCTGAACAGTTCGCAAGTGAACAAAACTGGTAATATCCATGCATTCGCGGATCGTCCGCTCCATCGGTGTCCCGGTCGACAAGTAAAGGGCGACTGCGTCTGCAACGATTTTGAAGTCAGGGTTCTTGGCGAGACCGCCGGTGGCGTACACGCCCTTGCGTTTGACCTCGCCGTCTGGTTTGACAGCGATGTAGTTGTTGACGTCTCGACTGTGCAACGACCGGTAGTCCGAACGCTCCAGCTCGAACGACGTGTCGAGCATCCAGTCGAACAGGACATCGTTCAGCTCGTTTTCCCTCTTCTTATCACCCAGGGCAACCACGCCGTCGGTATTGGCGCTGACGACCCGACAACCTATTGCCTCAATGCGCTCGATCAACATCAGCAGACAGAGCTGCCCGGTGATCGTTGTCTGGATCATCAGCTGCGGGGCGTAGAGTGCCGACCATTTGCTGCCAAGCTTGCCGAACGAACCGTTGACAACAATCTTCAGCGTGTCAGCGGTCAGCTTGTCGCCCTGCGCCTTGGCCTTCAACCTGTCGGTTACGATCTGCTGGTAGACCCGCAAGAAGCCGTCACCCATGCCGCCTGGAGACAGTTTGAGCTTCAGAATGATGCTCGGGTAGTAGCTGGCGACGTCAAAGTCAGCAAGGAACTGGTCAGGGCCGGGGCGGATGGTACGGCTCTTCTCGCAGCTGTGCAAGCCGCCAATCCCCATTTGATAGGTGGACCCACCTATGGCGATCTTCGTGTCACGCAGCCACTTCGGCAGCTGGACAGCGCCGTTGGTGCCGACCGGAAACCCGCCGCGCAGAATTTTTGCGTACATGACCTCGAGCGGCCGCGACTTGAACGAGACGATGCCCGGATCACGGTAGGGCAGAGTGGTCCCGACCTCGATCTCCTGCGGCTTGTAGCTTTTCCCTGTCAGTAACGTGAGTTCGCGTTTTATGACTGTCTCGGCTATCTGGGCGTCCGACTTCGAGCGCAGATCAATACCTCCGCGCCTGGCGCCCATCTCCTCACGTAGCTTGATCGCCGGTTCAACAGCAAAATAGAGCTGCTCGGTGACTCTGATGTCGTTGCCGCAGTAATCCCGCATCATCTCCAGCTGCTCGAACTTTATGATAGAAGTGGGGTCGAGCGGCAATTCTTGCAGTCTGCGCCAGCCGAGGCGGCCGCCATAAATCTTCAAGCTGGACCGGCCAGGTGTCACCTCGAACAGGTCAATGTGATCCCAATTGTGCGGGAGACTGACGTTGTTGTCGCGGGCGACGACCCATCCGGGAGCGTTTGAATTGATCAACTCGTCGGAGAGATGTTTCAGCTTAGCGCAAGAGTAACCCGAAAGCGCGGCTGCAATAATGTACAGGTCGTAGTTGTTCCCGTTAAAACTGATTGTTGTTGATCCGCCCATGAGCCGGGTCAACTTTTTCTTTTGATCGTCAGTGAGGGGGACGGCGGCCCCTTGATTGTGGACCTCAATATTAACCCACTTTTCTTCGGACAGTTTCTTTGCCCGGAACAAAAAATAATTCTCGTACACTTCTGTGTCGATTATAATTTTTGACATACTGAGGGGTGTCCTCTTGTGTAGTTATGTGCGTTTGCACTTAAAAAGGTGCCCCCGACAAGGGGAGGTTCCTGCCGGGGGCTGGCTGCGTGATAAACGGGAGGAAAAATCACGCAACCAATTCTTACATGAAGTCCTCGTCATCATCAGCGATGACATCAAAGTCATCAACCGAGGCTTTGGACCCATCCGCGAACGGCTCGCCGTCCTTGGCGAACTGGACAGCCAACAGGTTCGCGTTGACACGCTTGCCATAGTTGTTGTTTTGCGCCCACAGCTCGATCGTGGCGTTGACGTAGCAGCCGCTGTAGATGCGGTTGTCGTCTTCAGTCAGGGGAGACTTGTCACGATCGACAACGAGAGGTCGTTTGTTGCTGGATGCCTTGGCGGACATCTTGCCCTCATAACCAGCGTACTCGATCTCGTCGCCGTCCTTCAGGAAGATTTTGTCGGGCGGCAGCTTGGGAACCTTCAACGTCTTGAAAGCCTCTTTGATGGCGTCCTTGATCTCGTTGATCTTGGCCTCGTGCTCAATCTTGTCGAGCAGGAAAGTGCCCTCAAACTTGGTCTCTTCACCATTGAACACCGCTTTGCGGAACAGGCTGGGGAAGGACAGACGGACGTTTTTCAGCAGAATTTTTGTCATTTTACTTTCACTTTCATTCTGGGTTTTGGTTTTATTGCTGGTACGTATTGCAACAATTCGGTTTGTATCAGACTTAATCGTCGTCGTCAACCACATCAAAGTCATCCGCAGACGCTCTGGTGAGCGGCGGGCGCGGGTCGTCTTCCGGGGCGACGGTTGGCGCTCCAGCTGGCTTGGTAATGAGTTCCTGGAGAGCAGGGCGAATGTTCTTTCCAGCCAGTTTTTCTGCCTGGGATGGGCTAATCAGGGAGCTGGTATAGATTTTGTCGTCGGGCCACATCCATTGTTCGCGCATCAGGAATGCAGCTTTGTCTTCATCCACCCATTTTCGGTTGGACCGGCCCTCGACCAGTTTGAAGCCTGGAAACCCTTCCTCACCGTCGAGGCGATTCCTGACAATGTCAGAGACAGCCTTCAACCACGCCTCGATCAACGGTTTGTTTTTCAAGGCGCTCGCCAGCTGCTCGTCAGTCAACGTGTCCGGCGCTGGCGGGGCGTCGAGCTGGTCGAAGTCAACGAGCAATGTGTCGGCGGTGAGTTTGGCCAGGGCAGGGCAGGTTGTCTTGGCCTTGCAGAACCTGCATTGCTTCTCACCCGGTATGCGCAGTGCGTTGGGGTCTTCCGTTGCCTCGGCGGCCGCACGGGCCACTTCACCAAAGCGCAGCAGATCGTCAACACCGATCTCCCACTCGTCAATGTGATCGAGGCGGGGCTGGACAATGCTGACGTGGACGCGCTCAATATCGAGAAAGCCCTCATAGAACGCGTAAGCGCCGAGCGCGTAGAGCTGAGCCTGCGGGTTATCCTTGGCAAAGACCTTAACGCCCATACCATACTTCAGATCAATGACGTGCAGGGCGCCGTTGAGCAGGACGATCGTGTCCGCCGTGCCAAACCCGCCGGGCACCCAGTCCGAGTAGTCCACCCGCCGCTCGATGTCGATGTGGGCCGCTTCCGAGTTGTGGTTATGCGCAATCGCACGCACATAATCCACGTACATTTGAACATTGGAGGACATCTCCCCGTCTTCCGTGAACTCCTCCGCCGGCCTGCCTGTGCGCAGCGCCACCTCCATGATGTTGTGCGCTTCTGTTCCTTCTACTGCGAACGGTGAAGAGACATCAGGCAGGCCGTCCTCCGCAGCGACCGAGCCTGGGCAGGCCATCCAGCGGTGCGCGCCGGAGGCCGAGAGTTTAGCGTGCGCTGTCATCAGGCTGCTTCCTCTTGCTCGGCAGAGACATCAACCGCCAGCTTCAGGAGATCGCCGTGCAGCGGGTGGCGGTTTGCCTCGGGGACGTCGCGCAATCTCTCAGCGCCGTGGCTGTTGATGGCGGCCATAACACGAGGTTTGGCCCCGGTGTCCATCCGCACAATAGACAGAGCCAGCTTTTGCAGCTCGTCGATCGTCGGGATGGGTTGTGCGTCTGACTCAGGCTCGGGCGTTGTCTTTGGCTCAGGCTTTGTCTTTGCCTTTGCCTTTGCTTTTGTCTTCTCGGGCTGCTTCACTTGCTCGGGCTCTACCGACGCCGTTTTATTGTTCCCGGTGCGAAGCTCCTCGACGCGGCTATGCTGCGCGAGGGTTGTTGTCAGCCGCTCGATGGCGCTGATCAGGTCGTCAATCTTCTGCTCTAACATGATGTCTCTCCGTTTGTTGTAATTGACAGTGACGATCAGATACGATATATGGTGATTTATGTCAACCCATGAAGGAGAAAAAGATGTTGTTGCGTAGTTCCACCTTGGCCGAAGAGCTGGGCCTGACCAAGCAAACTGTTGTTAACCTTGCCAATGAGCGGAAAATCCCCTGCATCCGTCTACCGTCGGGTCATTACCGGTTCGACCTGGATGAAGTAAAAGCCGCCCTTGCGTCCGGTGAAGCTGAACCAAAGGTCGAAGAGAAAGAGCCTGTCAAAAAATGAGGAGGGGGTATCATGTTAACGCAAGAAAGGCTGAAAGAGCGTCTGCACTATGATCCCGACACAGGAATTTTTACGTGGCGGGTCACTTTAAATAATGCAGTCAAAAAAGGATTTGTGGCGGGGTACAAACGAACTTCCGGCTACAGGTCCATAGTGGTCGATGGGAAAAAGTATTTCTCCCATCGGCTAGCGTGGTTATACATTCGTGGCACTTGGCCCGCACACCAAATTGATCACATTAACAATGTCAAAGACGACAATCGGATTTGCAATTTGCGCGAATCCACGCACGGGCAAAACCAACATAATGTTGGTAAACGCACCGACAATACGTCGGGTTATAAAGGCGTGACTTTTTGCAGAGCTCTAAAAAAATACAAAGCTCAAATACAAATTAATCGGAAGAACACTCATCTTGGCTATTTTGTTTGCCCAAAAGAAGCCCATGCGGCTTACTGCGCCGCAGCGGAGGAGCACCACGGTGAATTTGCGAACGACGGGACGGGAGACAATAATGAGTGAGATGAATGGAACGGCAACGCCGATGGTGGACTTTGTCTACTGCCCGGACCTGAAGTCAGCGGAGCCGAGGCAGTTGCCGTGGGAGCGGTTCGCCGGGGCGTTTGCGAAGTCGAAAGAGTACGGGGACAAGGCCGCCAGTGTTGGTCGTGCGGGCTTTATTGGTGGACAGTTGGTTGATGAGCATGGCGGCCGCAAGGACAACGTCGAGCGCCGTACCATCGCAGTGTTAGACTATGACAAGATCATTGTGCCGCTGGAGGCTGTTGAGCCTGCTCTGGAGTGGGGCGCTGGAACAGCTGCCGTGGCTTACTCCACATACCGCCACACCCCCGAGAAACCCAGGTTGCGCGTGGTTGTGCCGCTGGACCAGCCTGTTGGGCGTGAGGCGTATAGAGAGGTTGTGGATAAGATCGCCGGAGCACTTGGCATCGGCACGCCGGACGCGTGCTCGTACACAATGAACCAGTTGATGTTCCTGCCCTCCCACGCCCCGGGAGTTGAGCCTTACTTCTGCAAGGTGGATGGGCCGTTCTGGCCAGTCGGAGAGGCCGCTGGAAAAAGGACAGTCCCGGCACTGTCCCATGATGACGACGGTGACGATGACGGCGACGATGACGGCGACGACCTGCTCGAACTGGTTGCCCAGCAGCCCTTGGACCTGACAGGGGGTGAGGTGGACCTGTTGCTGGAGAATTACCCGGCGGAGGGGCTGGATTACGATGATTGGGCGCGGGTCGGTATGGCGCTGCACCATCAGTACAAGGGTGGTGATGGTGGTTATCGGCGGTGGCTGGAGTGGTCGGAGAAGAGCACCAAGCACGATGACCGACAAATGCCAATGAAGTGGCGCTCGTTCGGCAGCGCCGGCAGGGCGGCGCCGGTTACACTGGCCTCGGTGATCAAGCTCGCCGGTGGCCTGGACAAGGGGCTGGGGGTCTCGCCAGAGGGTGGTGTCTTTGCCCGTCTCAAGGCGGCGGCGGCTGGAGTGGACAGCAGCGGGGCCTACCTCGACTTCGTCCAGGAAGTGCGTGCCATGGGCGACAGGGCGTTGCCGGAAGTTCTCCGGGCCGAGCTGCGCCTGGACGTCTACAAGGTGTTTGCCAAGGCCGCCGGAATGACCATCGGGGCTGTCAAGAAAGACATGACCGCGAGCAAGAAGACTCGTGAGGTCGATCTTGAGGCGGCGGGAGCGCTGCCAGACTGGGCCGCGGACTGGGTCTACTGCGAGGAGAACGCCCGGTTTGAGCGCGTCTCGGTGCGTCATTCGATGAATCGCGAGGCATTCAGGACGGTGTACGATCGTATGCCAGAGGTCGTTGGCTCGGCAACCAACGCCATTGAGTACCTGACCCAGATGTGCGGCCAGGGTCTCGGGTCGGTGGCATCGAAGATGTATTGGCCCGGTGAGGAGAGGATCTTCACGACAACCGACGGGTTGAAGAGGCTCAACACCTATGTGAATGACGGTATCGCACCTGCCGAGGGGCGGGTCGAGGATGACGAGGACGGGGCGGCGGTCGTTGAGCTGTTTCTGGGGCATCTGGAGAAGCTCGTGCCAGACGATCGTGAGCGGCGGCTGTTGATCGACTTCCTTGCCCATGTCTACCAGAAGCCCGGCCAGCGCGTTCAATGGGCGCTGCTGCTGTACGGCATTGAGGGGAACGGGAAGTCGTACTTGGGGCACGTCATGCACATGATCATGGGATCCTCCTTCAAGACCGTGTCCACCACAGCCATCAATTCCGAGTTCACGTCATGGGCCGA
>Ga0070746_10001388_pt1 | contig 14487 bp, 9 predicted proteins | sample VirMetDEL_Mar_21_FD_77016 | JGI IMG/M metagenome (GOLD analysis project Ga0070746, IMG submission 77016) | Aqueous microbial communities from the Delaware River and Bay under freshwater to marine salinity gradient to study organic matter... | ecosystem: Environmental > Aquatic > Marine > Coastal... | reverse complement strand
TTCGATTTCCCTGATGGAACTTTAAGAATTATCGAAGTTAACACGACTGAGGACTGGGCTGTTGAGGGAAGGCAAATTGTTAGTGATGCCGCTGCTCCTTTGCAAATTGTTTACATTGAAAGAGTAACAGACCCTAATTTGTTTGACGCAAAGTTCATAGAGGCTTTTTCGTTACGCCTTGCCGCTGATATCGCCTACGATATCACAGCATCTCAAACAGTTGCCGCAACCGCAGAACAGAAATATTCGGCTCTATTACAAGAGGCTCGATTAGTAGACGCTCAAGAGAGCTTGTCTGCTAGTGAACAATCCTGGCTGACGGCAAGAAGCTAATGAGTCGTGTATCAACGATACAGACAAATTTTACCGCTGGGGAATTATCCGAAGAGCTTTTTGGCCGTGTTGACATTTCAAAATATGCCAATGGTGCGGAAACCATTGAAAATTTTATTGTGCATCCTCATGGCGGGATTTCAAGGCGTCCAGGAACTAGATTTGTCAAAGAAATAAAAAGCAGCGCAGCAAAGACACGTTTAATTCCGTTTGAATTTTCAACTACTCAAGCGTATGTCCTTGAATTTGGAAATTTATATGTGCGTTTTTATAAAGACCAAGGCGCAATATTAGAGGCTAATAAAACTATTAGCGCGGCGACTAAAGCTAACCCTTGCGTTGTTACAGCTAACTCGCATGGTTACAGTAATGGTGATGAAATATATATAGCGTCTGTCGCTGGCATGACTGAGCTTAATGGTAAATATTACAAGATTAAAAATAAAACCACCAACACATTTGAATTAACAAATATTGATGATGTAAATATAAATAGTTCTTCTTTTACAACGTACACTTCGGCTGGAACGGCTGCTAGAGTATTTACATTAACCACCACTTTTTTAACGGCCGATCTTTTTGACATTCAGTTTGCTCAATCAGCGGATGTGCTTTATCTAGCCCATCAATCTTATGCTCCTAAGAAAATCTCACGAACTGGGCATACAGATTGGACTATAGAAGATATTTCATTTACTGACGGTCCTTACCAAACAGAAAATATAACAACGACAACACTGACACCGAACGCGACTTCGGGCAGTTCAAAAACAATTACGGCAAGTGCGATTACAGGAATTAATGGTGGAGCCGGATTTCAAACAACTGATGTTGGTAGAACTATAAGCATTGGCCATCAGGCTGCAGCCTGGGCGGCAAGCACAACATACGCCGTGGGTGATGTAAAAAGAAACTCAGGCAATGTTTATGAATGCTTAAAAGCTGGCGATAGTGCCGGGTCAGGTGGCCCTTCAGGCGAAGGCGATGAGATTGTTGATAACGAAGTTACGTGGAAGTTTTTACGTGATGGTGGAATTCAATGGGGTTTTGCTACTGTTACTGGAAGAAATAGCACAACCGTTGTTGTGGTTACAGTAAACGCTACTTTCGGAGGGACCACGGCAGAAACAAAATGGCGGCTAGGGGCTTGGTCGGCAACAACGGGATACCCTGCCGCTGTAGCATTTTATGAACAACGATTATTTTATGCGGGGACCAGTGAACAACCGCAAACTTTATTTGGGTCTAAGTCCGGTGATTATGAAAATCATACGCCAGGAACACTTGACAACGACCCTGTAATTTACACTCTAGCTACCGACCAAGTAAACGCGATCCGCTGGTTGTCACCTGGTAAGGTAATGGCGGTTGGAACGGTTGGCGGTGAATTTATTATTTCAGGTTCGACAACGGCTGATCCTCTTACTCCAACAAACGTCAGAGTGGTTAGAGAAGGAACCCGCGGATCGGCACAACATAAGCCGATTAGAATTGATAATGTTGTTATATTTATTCAACGTCAAAAAAGAAAACTTCGCGAATTTACATATGCGTTTGAGCAAGATAGTTACAAGTCACCTGATCTAACAATTTTATCTCCGCAAGTTGCCAAAGGTGGATTAACAGAAGTAGCATTCCAACAAGAACCAAATGCTACTATTTGGGGTTTAAAGGCCGATGGTCAACTTGTCGGCCTTACATACCTACGGGACCAACAAGTTGTTGCATGGCACCGTCATAAAATTGGAGGCGCGTTCTCAACTACGGCTTGGGGCATTGTTGAGAGCCTCGCTGTTGTTTCGGGAACTGGTGAAGATGAATTGTGGATGATCGTTAAACGGACCATTAATGGTGCCACCAGACGGTATGTAGAACTTTTAGAAAGCACTTTTGACGCCGAAGAAAGTTCGACCAAAACAAATGCTTTTTTTGTTGATAGTGGATTAACGTATGGGGGGTCAGCTACGGCCACAGTGTCGGGTCTTGACCACTTAGAAGGGTTAAGTGTTCAAATCCTTGGCGATGGAAATGTGTACGCAAATCAAACAATTTCGGCTGGCGAAATATCTGGTTTATCGCCAACTATTGAGGCTGCTCAAATTGGTCTTGGTTCAACGGCCTTAGTAAAGACTTTACGGCCTGAAGCCGGGGCTGATGACGGCGCAGCCCAGGGTAAAAGCAAAAGGGTCTTTAATTTGGTAGTTCGCTTTATGCAAACACTAGGAGCAAAAGTTAGCTCTAATGGTGTTGATTACGATACAGTGCAATTTCGTTCTGGTTCAGACCCAATGGATTCGTCACCGCCGTTATTTTCTGGGGATAAAGAAATTAAATTTAGAGATGGCTGGAGTAAAGATGGTCAATTATTTATTAAACAAGACCAGCCTTTGCCCATTCACATTACTGCAATTATCACCAGGCTGGTGACAAACGATGGGTGATAAATAATGTGTGAACCTGTGATGCTTGGTACGGCAGCAAGTGCCTCGCTGTCATCTGCGTCTGTTGCGTCACTTGGAATCGGTAGTGCGGCAATTGGGTCAGCCACTGCCCTCGGCACTGTGGGCGCAAGTATAGTTCCTGCATCGGCAGGGCTATTTGGGTCTGGTGGCTTGTTCTCTTGGGGTGCAACATTAAACACCCTGGGGACGCTAGGAAGCGTAACAAGCGCGCTCTACACTTCAGGCGTCCAGCAAGCCAACATGACTTACCAAGGCCAGATGGCAGAATATCAAGCTAAAATTGACGAAAACAACGCCATAATGGCAGAGCGTGCAGCGGAATATGACGCAGATATTATTGACGAAAGACGGGCTAGGTTTATAGCTGCTAAAACTGCCAGTATAGGTAAAAACGGAACGGTAATTTCTGATGGTTCAAATCTAGCAACCACTATTGATTCATACGAAGAATTTACGTCTGAACGTCTTGCCCGATTGCACCAAGGCGATGTTCAGGCAGCGGCACATAGATCAGGGGCTAGGGGGCAAACTTTTGCTGCTCAAAATGCTAGAGATAATGCATCACGGGCAGAGCTTGCTGGTTACATTAACACGACCACTGCAATAGGCCAAGGCGCGTACAGATCAGGGTTGTTATCATAATGGCAATTGTTCCAGGGTATCTTCGGCAAATTGGTCTTCCTCAGACAACTAAGGAACGTGGTTTGCCATCTGTTCAAATTAACGATTACATTGGTCAGGCCGTAAGTAAGGGGTCTGATCTTATAAGTTCTATCGGTAGTCAAATAACCCAGATACAAGCTGACAGTGATGTTTCTCAAGCAAAAGTAAACGCCACTTTAAAACTTAATCAACTTGAAACTCAAATGTCCACGGTAGAAGGGTCGCCGGCTGCTATTGATGAAATGTTTCAGACAGAACAAACAAAAATCTTTCAAGAAGCTGGGTCACATATTACTGACAAACGTGCGCAAAAAATATTTTCTGACAATTTCAACGTGTTATCAGCGCAGTCTCAAGTAAAAATTAAATCAGCCGGTATTAAACGTGCATTTTCCAAAGCAGAAGCTGATCTTGAAATGGCCTTAGAAGCGTATGCTCTAAACCAAACTCGATCAACACCAGGAACACGCGCAACAAGCATAACTGTTGAAACCGCAATAAGGATGGGAACAACTGATATTGAAAACGCTATTAAGAGCGGCGTAATTTCAGCAGATGTAGGTGCTAAAAGGGCAATAAAATTTACTAAGCGGTTAGCGGATAACGCTGTAGTCGGGTGGCTTAATAATCCCATGACAGGGACCACTAGAACTAAATTGAAAGAAATGGAATCGGGAGTATTTAAAGATCGTGATATTCAAACATATTGGCGACTATATGGTAGCGATGAAAGAAAAAAAGCCAGCTTAATATCCCAAGCTATTACGAATATTCAACGTAAATTGACGTTTGATAAAAAAGCCAAAACAGAAGCTACAAATAAATTACAGTCAAGTGCTAGGATTTTGCAGTTGGAGTTCTACAGGTCAGTTACAACATCAGAGCGACGAGGTAAAATTTTAGAAGAATTATCTAAAAACACAGAAACAAGCCCATCTGCTTTTGATGCTATGACGCAAGATTTTTATAATCTAACCCCCCGCTTTAATGACAGAGACACAGAAAGTGCTTTAATGGTTCGAATTATGAGGAACCCCAGTGAAGTTACTACTGAGCAAATTATTACATCTGGTTTATCAACTGTTAACTCATTGCTTAAAATGCATAGCGCAAAAATTGATGAGCGAACCGCTAGATCAAAGAGAATTCTTTTGTCAGAACCAGCGTTTATACCTACCAACAGCCGTGATAAGCGTAGTGATGTTTTAGGTGTGGCTCAAGCTGGAATCTGGACAATAATACTTGAAGAGCAAAGTGCTGCAAACGATAAAGGCGAAGCATACGACCCTATTAAAAGAACTCAAGAATTGATTAAAGAATTTAAAATTAAAGCACCTGATCGTGTAGGAGAATCTGTAGATTTTCTTGAAACTCTTGGAATTGTAAAAAAAGAAGACGTTGATCTATATATTACTGAAAAGATGGGTTCTTCTGATCCATTAAGCACATCTGAAGTAAATAAAATTCGGACAGCGGGGAGAATAGCTTTTGGCAACTCTAGATGAAATTTACAACGAACGATTAAATCTTTTAGATAACCCACCAAAAGCAAACCCGATTGGGCAACCGATATTGCCCGAAGCTGGTGTTCAGTCCGGTGTAACCTATACGTTGAACGAAACAACCAACCAGATAGTTCCAGTTCAGGAAGGCGTTGGGACTGGAATTCAGTTGCCGGGCCGTAAATTAATGGCAGAGGATGAGTTCTTTAAAGTAGCAGATTCTGAAGGGGATGTAGGAGTCGTTGGAAATGTTTTATCTGGCATTGGCAAAGGCGTTGTGCAAGGCGCACAGGAAGCTGGGACACAGATTGGAGACACTTTAACTAGCGGTTATTGGTCTTCAACTATTGCCCCAATGTTAAGAGAAAATGTGCCTGGTCTTGATGCTGCTAATCAATTTGCTCAAGAAAATTTACAACCAGAGGGTCAGGTTCAAGAGGTTACAGCAAGTATTGCGTCACCCCTATCCCAGATACTTGTCCCCGGTGCGTTAGCTACTCGCGCAATACGTGCGGCTGGTGTGGGGTCAAGAATTCTTGCCGAAACATTTGGCTATAGCGCGGCTGAAGTTGCGGCTGTATCACCAGAGACAACTACATTAATGGAAATGGGTTTAGAGGCTATTGATAACGACCCTCAAGTTCAATCTTTAATTGAAAAAGCGTTTGCTGTTCAAATGGATGAAAATGACTTTATGATGAGGCTAAAAAACTTACCTCGTAAAGTTATTGAAGGCGGCGTCACAGGCGTAATTGCTGAACGAGCCTTTGAAGGCATCGGGATGTTCTATCGTGCCATGAAGAATAGTCCAACGCTAAAAGCCGCCGCGGCACGTTATGCAGAAGGCAAGTCTCCGGTGCCGGTTGGTATGAGCATTGAGGATGTGTCTCCATCAAAAGCTGAACGTGAAATGGCTGTGGTGGAACAGGTTGCGACTACACCGGAACAGGCGCAAAACGCTGTTGATGTGATTTCACGAATCCGATCCAATTATCCAACCGGCACCAGTAAAGATAAGTTTGTTCCGATAGAGGTTACCGGTGGCAAGTACAACAAGAAGGGTGTGTTTATCCCTGTCGTGAAAAAGATCGCTTACAAGTTCGCCGCACCGAAAGGCACTGACCCTAAGAAGTGGCGTACCAAGATATCAACGGCGATGGTTAACGATGTTGAGAAGATTGTCGAACGGGCCAAGGCAGGGGACCGGGCAGCAGTCGATATCCTTGCGGAAGCCAGGTGGTATCGTGATATGCGTGTCAGGTTGCGCGCTGAGTTCGGCGGCATGGGTGACATCTTCGCTGACCTGTTGGGAACAACTTCCGCTCAAACAGATGTGAAGGCCAACTGGGCCAACGCTGTGGAGATTATTCGCCGGTTCTCCAGGGGAGAGTTCGACACAGAGATTGCAGCCTGGAACGCCAGGTCAGCCAGTGGCGAATCGATGAGTCCGGTAACGCTACAGCAAATGCATAAGGGCGGAGAGTTCCCGTTAATCACTAATGCATCCGGTGCGCTGTTTAATGCAAACAGCCCTGCATCGATGAAAGCATTACTCGACACGTTCAGGGATATTAAAGCTGGTGTGGCACCTAAGACGCCAAACTTCACAGGTAACCTGATCGGTTACAGTGACGCCGCTACGGTCGATGTGTGGGCTGGCCGGTATCTCCGCAACAAGTCGGGGCAACCATACATCCCGCCACCGGCTGAACAGGCTGTGGGCGGCCAGCATGGGGCCGGTTCGACATTCGATGAGCCGCGCATCACCGGCGACTTTGGTGTGGGCCAGGACATCTTTGCAGAAGCGGCAAGGAAATTAAACAAGCGCGGTTCCATTCAGGCGTTTAACCCAGCGGTGGGGGATATCGGGGCTGACGATCTCCAGGCTATTGTTTGGTTTATGGAAAAAGAGAAGTGGACGAAGAACGGGTGGACATCGAAATCCGGTGAAGGTGGATCGCTAGACTTTGAAGCATCGGTTGCCGGTGCGTCTGATCCCGCTCGTATGGAGATGCTTCGCTCTGAGGCCACTAAGACGTTTAAAGCCCCAGCTAAACGTAAAACAGAATCACCAGAAGATTACAACCTTCGGGTTCAGGATGCGATGTCAGAACATATAGCTAGGACGGTTAATGCATCTGCCGCTGTAGGCGAAGACGCCGCACCGCTGGATCGGACGGTCTTGGGTCTTGCCGGGGAGCGGCCAGGTAAGCGGCCATCCAATTACGAACAAGCTGAAATGGCGGCTGAGATCGACGATGTTCTGCGTAATGACCAACAGGTCGTTGCATACAAAGCAACCAACACTTATGGAAACTTCGCTGGTGTAAATGAACGCGCCATCGATGGTGAGATTATCACCAGGCAGGGGTTCGACCCAACGGCCCTGGAAGATCGGATCGTTAAACTTGGTATCGAAAAAGACCAGGATGCCGTGTTCACCTCTAAAGTTATCCAGGCTGGTACGCCGGAACAGATCGCAGCGGCTAACCCTGGGATGGAGTTGTATTTCGTTAAGAAGCAGTCCACAGACTTTGCCGCTGACCTAGCTGAGAAGTTAAGGCAGAGCGGCATCGATGGATTCACGTTCGTTACAGATGCCAGACAGGCTGACCGCATCGATGTCCAGGCGGTCGCTGGCGGGGCAGACACAGCCGGTATTACGGGGCTTCGGGTCCAGTATATCCCTGAATTCAACAGCGACCACACACCGGAAGCGATGCAAGAAGCCTCAAATATATATTACGAACTTGTTGAAGAATATTCTCAAAAGGGTTACATATCGTCAGCGAATGTTGTACACTATGAAACCAAGGTATTCCGTAGGGATACCGATACAGATTGGATGTCTGGAGGTACTACTTATGGCGAACACACTGGAACAAGACCTGGTAATTCAGGAGCAGCGTTTGGGCAAGGACAGCTTCGTAGCCAAAATGCTACGCAACCAGATCGCGGCACAGGCCAGCGGGAAATCAGCCCATGACATTTACGTCACCGGCAGCGTGAAGAAAGATACAAGCAATGGCAACTGACCCACTGGCTTTTGAGACACCTAACCAGATAGCCTCGGCCCCAGTGCCGGGGCTTTTTGATGGGCAAATGAACGCTGCAGGGATACCATCAAACGATATGATTGATGCTGCCCCTATGGTTGAGCCTATGGTTGATCCTATGGTTGATCCTATGGTTGATCCTATGGTTGAGCCTATGGTTGATCCTATGGCTACGCCCGTAACTTCGCCTATCACCCCACAAGAAGAAACTGATTTACAGCCTGAAACACAAGTTGCTGGTCTTCCCGCAGAAATTCTTAAAGCTATTATGGGACCAGCCGGTAAGAAGATGGGGACTAAAACTAAAATCCCCGGCATCCGTGATGTTATCCCTGAAGGTTCCCTTGCTGGCGTACTTGATAATCATGTAATTATTAGAGAGGCTACACCAGAAGAGGTGGTGGAGTTCTCTTCTTTAACAGGTAAAACAGAAGGCGTGCCATCACCTACGGCGACACAAAGGGCTGAAGGTATGCCTGTCGCAGAATTTAATTTGGAAAACATTACCGGTCCTGATGAGCTAAAGGCCACTATTGATAGAGTTTCAAAGATGTGGACTAATGCCGGTCAATCCGCTGGCCGCGGAAAGATGTCTTTTGACGAAATAAAAGAACTTGCTGATGACCTGGGGTTTGGAGAGACTGTTGAACGATTATTGCGCCGTACTCCTTCAGAAGCAATGAATGCGGAAACAATAACAGCATCCTTACAGGCTGTAGCAACATCCGGTATGGAATTAAATCGGTTGGCAAAAATTGCTGCTAAAAGCAATGACTCTAGAGAATTGTTAAAATTTAGGCAGCACTTGGCGTTTCATAGTGCCATACAAATACAAATGAAAGGCGCGCAAGCAGAGGCTGGCCGTGCTTTAGCAGCGTTTAGAATACCGCGGGGCGTTGGTTCTCAAGTTGAGGCTGAAGCTGTACAAAATTTAATGCAAGAATTTGGCGGTCAGAATTCTGTACGGGATATGGCAAAGTCGTATCTTGATTTGCCAAGCATGTCCCAAAGGAATCAATTTTCATATGGTGCTTGGGATAAGATCAAAGGCACATGGATGGAAATATGGATTAATGGACTGTTGTCTGCTCCCGGCACACATATTGTCAACATGACGGGTAACACAATATTTCAATTAGTGCAGATTCCAGAAAGATTTGGAGCGGGTCTTATTGGTGCGGCTAGACAAGCTTTTGGATCAAAAGAAGAGCGTGTTTATATTCAGGAAACTGCCGCAGATATATTTGGCCTTATCCAAGGTATTGGTGACGGGTTTAGGATGGGGTATCATGCATTTAAAACTGAAGCTCCTGTGCGTGATGTAGTTGGCAAGATTGAAGCTGCGCAGCGTCAAATGATTACGGGTAGAAGTCTTACACCTGAAAGATTAGAAGGAACGACCACAGGGGATTATTTAAGCAAAGGGATTGATTATATAGGGGCGGGGATTCGGCTTCCAGGCCGTATGTTATTAGCAGAGGATGAGTTCTACAAGGCAGTAGCTTACCGCCGTGAGTTAAACTCATTAGCAATCCGTAAAGCTAGTGACATGAGAAGAAATGGAGCGTCAGTCGATGACATTGACGAAGCGATGTCAGATATCTTCACTGGTCGCGACACTAATATTTCAATGGAAGCTGAAAACTTTGCACAGTATGCAACTTTTACAAATCCGGTTGAAGGGGGTACAGGACAGTTAGGGTCATGGGTACAGGCATCAGTTTTGGGTCGCATGATGGTTCCATTTTTTAAAACCCCAGCAAACATTTTTAAAGCGGCAATGGAAAGATCGCCTATTGGTTTGGTTAGTGAGGGTGTTAAATCTGTTGGTCGCCTTGTCGGGCTTGTGAAAAAAGAAAAAAACCCTATTAAAAGAGACATTCTTCTAGCCCGTGCGGCTATGGGTTCAATGGTTATGGGGTGGGCTGGATCGAAATATGCAGAAGGTAGGCTCACTGGCAGTGGGCCACGAAATTATGCATTACGCAACCAGATGGAAAGTATTGGGTGGAAGCGGTGGTCTATAGTTTCGGCCAAAGAAGGCATCGATAATCCAAGGTGGCTACAGGTTGGGCATCAATTAATCCTTCATCCTGAAGATGTTGATTACACTAGTTATTCACGTATGGAGCCTGTGTCGATGGTATTGGCTGTAGCGGCTGACGTTACAGAAAGATTTCGTTATCCGGTTGCCACACAAGTAGAGGGTGAAGATATAACCATGTCTGCGCTAGACACGGTTTTTGACTATATGAAGGAGCAAACTTTTCTTAGAGGAATAGCAAATATTGCCAACCTTATATCTAAAACGGCTGGCCCACAAAGGGAGCAAGCGGCGTCTAGGATGATCCAAGACCTTGTTGGTTCACAGGTTCCATATTCTTCGTTGCTTGCAAACATTGAACGAGTTAACGACCCTCGTCTAAACAACATTATACCAGACCGCAATGAACCTATGGGGTTACGCGACCTCTACGCTGGGTTAGCTAGGATGGACGAGCGACTACCATTTGGTGATCAAGAAGGATCACCACTTCGTGACAGGTTTGCTACTCCACGTATATCTAAAGGGGCTACTGTTAGAGAAACCTTGCTGCCACCGTTTATTGCAGACATCTTCGGTGACGATTTAAAGAAGATTGAGTCCGACCCTGTAATGGTAGCGGTTTTAGAGGCTGGGGTTCCCTTAAATAATGCAAGCCGTAAAGTAATGGGTGTGCCATTAACTGCAACTGAATACGATACATTGGTTAAATTGTCTGCTAATTTGCCAGGTAAAGATGCTATGGGAAAGTTCTACCCATCTTTTTATGATGAATTAAAAGAAACTGTGGAAAGCAAAACATTTATAGAAGGCACAATGTTAGATAAACAAACTTTAATAAGAAGCGTAGATTCTGATTATAAATCAGATGCATTATACTTAATTTTGGAAGACGATGAATACGCTGAACAGTTTGCAGACTTGCGGGAAAAAGTAGCTCAACAGAAAGAAATTATAGAAAATGTCGGAAGGCAAATACAATGACGGTTTCAGGAACAACAACTTCACTGGCTTTCACGGGCAACGGAAGCACCACGACTTTTGCTGTTAGTTTTCCGTTCCTAGGGACAGGGTCAGCGGCTGAACTTACAGTTGTCGAAAGAACAATTGCTACAGGCGTCGAAGTAACAAAAAGTTACACCACCCATTACACTGTCACAGGCGGCAATGGGTCAACCGGGGCAGTTGTTGCGGGAACGGCTCCGGCTGATACTGTCCAATGGCACATTAGACGGAATACTACTACCACACAAACTTCTGACTACGTTGCTAATGACCCCTTTTCAGCCGACACCATTGAAAACAATCTAGACCGACTGGCTATGGCCGGCCAAGAGCGTGATAAAGATATTAGTCAATCTTTTAAATTTGCTGACACTTATACAGGTGGGGCGTCAACTACTTTTCCAGAGCCAGTTGCGGGAGCTTTTGTTACCTTTAACTCTGCGGGAGATGCTCTAACTACGTCTACAGATTCTGCCGCACAATGGTTAGGTGGGAACGGCACCGCAAGCCTTCCGTACTATAGTTTTAGTGCAGACCCCAACTCCGGTTTCTACAGGATTGGCGCAGACAATGTTGGCCTGACACTAGGCGGCACTAAGAAAGTTGATTTCGGTGCAGCGACTACGGCATTTACTGGTGAGGTTACAGCCACAGGGTTTACAGGGACGCTTGATGGCAGTCTTGGTAGCGGCACACCGGCAGCGGCAGTAGTCACCCAGCTTACTTCTGGCGGCGTAGTTGTTAGTGACACGGACAGTACAGACGATTTAGGAACAACTGGCGTTAGATGGCGTGAGATTTTTGTAGATGCAGTAACGGCTACTGACAACGCAACAATCGGTGGGAACCTTACTGTCACAGGAAATTTAACGATTAACGGCACGACAGTGACCAACGATGCTGTGAATCTTGAAGTAAAAGACCCTCTTATAGAATTAAATTCAGGAGCAAGTTCTAATGCTAACGATCTTGGTTTGGTCATGGAGCGAGGCTCCACTGGAAACAATGCCTTTATGGGGTGGGACGAGAGCGCAGACAAGTTCGCCTTTGGCACAACTACGGCGACAGGTTCGTCAACTGGTAACATTAGTTATGCGGATGCTCAAGTTTTAGCTGAAGGTGCAACATTCTCTGGAACGTCACCTGATCTTGGTACAGTTACTACAATAGACATTAACGGTGGCACGATTGACGCCACAAACATTGGTGCGTCTACCGCTGGCACTGGGGCATTCTCTACTATCACCGCCGCAACCTCTCTGGCCCTAGCCACAGGTTCTACGGTTACAGGTATCCTCGATGAGGATGCGATGGGGACTAACAGCGCAACTCAACTTGCAACTCAACAGTCCATCAAAGCCTACGTTGATAGTAACCTGACGGCGGCTGGTATCCAGATGACTTGGGAAACCGCAACTACTGACACTGACCAGGGTGTAGGAAAGGTTTTTGCTAATAACGCAACGCTTAGTTCTGCCACAGTTCTCTACTTTGATGATGTTGAAAGAAACGGCGTTAGTATAAATAGTTTCATTGATAGCCTTGATGATCCTACGGCTACTAATTCAGCAACGATCTACATATCAGAGGGTGGTACGGGCGGGGCTGGCGTAGTCTTCCAAGTGTCTGGTGCGGTCACTAGTGCCTCAACTTATTCTAAGGTTGCTGTAACGCACGTAGCAACTTACGGCACACTTTCAGATGGCGATTTAATCGGTGTCGTCATTGCCTTCTCAGGTAATAACGGATCAATAGACGAAATTGCCGATGACTCTAGTCCGCAACTTGGTGGGGATCTTGATTGCAACGGAAATGACATCACCAGCGCAAGTAACGCTGATGTTGATATTAATCCAAATGGAACTGGCAATGTTGTTTTAAAGACTGATTTAGTCAGCGTCGGTGGTGGCAGTGAGGTAGGACACGTTAGTTCTAACGGTGCTAATGATATGAAAATATCCAGCAACAGTGGCACTAATTCTGGCACAATTATAATTACTGATGCTGCAAATGGAGCTATTACTTTAGCACCAAATGGCACGGGCATCGTAGATGTTCAGGGTTCTATGAACTCGTCGATTTCGTCAACGGGCAAAGCCTTGGTATTTGGATTTTAAAAGGAGAAAATTATGGCAAGCGAAATTTTAAGTTACTCGTTAACGGCAGGGGTTACTAACTCTGAAAGCGTTTTAATAAATGGTGTGGACGGCCACACATACACAATCTTATCAGTGATTGTTACTGAGACTGCGGCGGCTGCTGAAACCTTTGACCTTTATATTGACGAGAACGGTGGAGGCACAGACTATGAGTTGCTTTCTGATCAGGCTTTAGGTGCAAATCAGACATTTGTTTTTAATGACAAATTTGTTATTACTGACACAGACCACCTTTGCGCTGCAACTGCTGGCTCTGCAAATGTCGATATTGTTGTCAGCTTTTTAGATCAAACGAGGTAGAAACATGACAGGCATCATTGGTCAAGGAGTAGGCAGAGAAAGTGGATTAAAAGCAGCCGTTGCAGCGGCATCCGCTGGGTGGGAGTTTGTTGAAAAAGTGACTGCATCCACTAGTGCAACAGTTGGCATAGGAGACGAATCTAATGTTGTTGCTGGATTTGACTATATTCTAACCTGTGATAACATTGATCTCTCGGCTGATGGGACGACAGCTTTTGTTTTGCAATTTGGTACTGGCAGTGGCCCTACATATCAAACGGATACATATCAAAGTTCTGGATATTACATGAACGACGCAACTGTTGATGCAACGCGTTTAACAAGCCAAGCCGGAATTAATTTTAGCACGACAAATATCAATTTCGGTGGTGCAGGTGCAGGTGAGACTTTGACCATTATGTGCCATATATTTACGCCATCAAGTAACAGAAAAACACGGGCAAGAGTTTATTGTTTCGGCGATGGTAGCTCTAACGAGATGCTTCACGCAGAAACATTTGGCGAGAGAGATGTGGCTGAAGTGGTCACAAGTTTTAGAATTGTTCCGGCGTCAGGAACTATTGTTTCAGGTGATTTTATTTTGTGCAAAAGGAAAATCGCATGACCAGATACCACACAAATAAAAACGGTAATACTGCATTTTCAGAAGCAGAAGAAGAAGCAGCCGATGCCGCAGATACCGCTGCCGCTAATCAGGTTGTCCCTAACAAGTGGATTAAAATTCGCGCTAAACGTGATAAGCTAATGGCGGCTTGCGACTGGATGGCACTGCCAGATAGCCCTGCTATCTCAGATTCTTGGACTGAATATCGTAGTGCACTAAGAAATCTTCCAGCTTCTCAAGCTGACCCAGATGACATTGTATTTCCAAACCCGCCAGAGTAGGTCATAAACGTGGAACCGATATCGTTTGCGGCTTTAATCGCTGCTATAAAAGGAGCAATTGGGAGCATTAAAAAAGTT
>Ga0070746_10001386_pt1 | contig 14490 bp, 17 predicted proteins | sample VirMetDEL_Mar_21_FD_77016 | JGI IMG/M metagenome (GOLD analysis project Ga0070746, IMG submission 77016) | Aqueous microbial communities from the Delaware River and Bay under freshwater to marine salinity gradient to study organic matter... | ecosystem: Environmental > Aquatic > Marine >... | reverse complement strand
CTGTTCGGCTACATCGCGAGTTTGTCTGTTTAGCCATGTAACAGTTGTGCATTTTTCAGTGCGCTGACGTTGTATTTCTTCTAAAACCTTTTTAGGTTTAGACTGATCAGGATCTAAGTATTTGCAAGCAAAGCCTATACGTTTAATATTATTCATAAGATTTTAGTAGTTCCCAAGTGTCTGACCATTGATCTATATTATAGCAATAACAATTCTCCCTGTCAACCAAAATTTTGGCTAATGGATAGTCATTGCCTGTTTCTCCCATGTCATCACCATAAAAGTGAATTTCGATATCTTTGTCAAAGTCACGTAGTATTTGACTTTTATCATTACCACGTGGTGCAATATCAATGCCTGTTACACCACCTATTGTGGCTTGTAAAGCAGGAAATGTTTGATTAAACTCTTTTGCAATACGTTCTCTTTCACCGGTTGCTTCGTCAAATTCAGAGTAAAAATAACGTTGTTCGTTGTTTGCATTTCTACCAACTACACTAAAATTAACCATACCTTGTCGTTGTTCTATATGATTACCTGCTCTAAAAGCATTTCCAAATTTACTACTGGTCAATTGTCCTTGTAACCAACGTGTTACTCCTTCGGGTAACATCCATTCGTCTTTGTAAATCAAATTGCCAGCACTGTCCCAAACTTCGCTACCACTGCAATTATAGCATCTAGTAACTTTTGCTAAAATATCTGGACCTAGTTGTTCTAGTGTTTTAGCACGATCAGAACCAGTTACTAGATATACTGGGTGTGTGTTGCAGAATTCCAAAAAGAATTTTTGAAATTCTAAATCAATAGTTTGGCGACTAGGTGTCAATGTGCCATCGACATCAAAAATAAATGCTTTTTTCATATTTTTCTCAGTGTTTATTATATACGTATATTAACAGAATAAAAGGCAAATGTCAATCAAAAGTTGCCCATTTTAGAGTGAATGCAACTGCATCTAAGGGAAGTTGAAACTCGATTTTTCTTGTTTTAGTTTTTGGAATGTAACGCCACTGCCAAGAACCTACCGTATTTTCTTGGAGCCAAATTTGTATATCTTCTACGTGACTAGGCGTAGTTATATTGAAATGTATAGCAATGTTTTCCACATCATAAACACCATGTTACTACTTTATTTACTCAGTTACGCTCATTCACGTACTAAATCTAAAGTAACACAGTGAAAACCGCCGCCGAGTGTTCGTGCGTGTCTTAGTTCTAAAGGAATAACTGTAAACTTGTTTGCTTCGAGTGCTTGTATGAGTAGAGGTTGATTTTTATCTACAATTACAGTTTGGGGGTCAATACTAAGCATGTTTAGACCAATCCATTTGCTAGCATATGGATATTGATAGAAACTTTGTTCTTCCATGTGTGTTGCATATAGTATTGTCCATCCTTTAAGGCTGTTTGGTAAATTTTCTGGAGTTATTCTACTTGCATTAACTACTGCGTATCCTTCACGTAGTACTGATATTGTACTATCAATATGCACACCAGAATACAAGTTAATTTTTTCAATGTGTATTTCAGGAAAATAATAACATAGCCAATCGTAAGCTGCTTCATTGCCTGAAGCAGATTCTAAATACAACCACTTGTCATTCATTCTCAACACATTGGCTGCATCAAGTGTCATTCCTGCTTCTCTAGGCATAAACAACACTTCGCTGTCAGATAGCAAAGGATTAAGTCCAATAATTTCAATATCTCTACTAGGAAACATCATTGCAGGATCAACTACAGTTTCTCCGGCAATAATCAATCTATCTCGTGGACAATAGTTGTACATCCCATCTAGCCCAACAAAATCAATATCCATAGGACGGTGAACTGTAACATCTGCTTGGTGCAGTATATCTACTAAAATTTCTAAATCTTCGTTGGCTTCGTCAACTACCCACTGGGGCACTGGACCTTCAGGAATTGGCGTTTCTGTCCAGCTGGTGCTTTGTGACCTAAACACTGGATCAGTCTTTGGCCAGTTAGCATTTGTAGCAGTGCCAACTACTATTTCTTTTAATTTTCCCCATTCGTTAAAGGACGATACGCTCATGTTTTAATCCTGTAATTTGTAGTGTATATCTATCAGTTGTGCCAATATTAGCAGCAGTGTGTGGAGTATCCCAATACCACCATACTACATCTCCGGCTTTCCACGAAACCAATGGTGTATTGTTAACATCAAAATAATGTCCTTGTTGCCAATCCTCTAAGAACACTACTGCTCTTATGATATTATGGTAGTTGGTGATTTTATGAATTTCACGAAATCGGTTATAAGTGTCACTGTGTTCTGGCAACACACAACCTGGTCCCATTCTATATACACTCCAACTAAAGTATTTCCATGTAAAATATTCACGGAATCCATGCACCCATTCTGGCATTGGATTCCTCATATCGTACATGTCACCAGTAAACTTAGTTTGTGTATAACCCAGTTGTTTCCATGTATCTAAACTTTTACTGTCATTGAATGGCTCGTTTTTATAATCTAATTCTCGGTGTTTATTCCCCCACCAAGGATTTATATAAAATTTACCCCATTTCTCTTGTGTTGCCATAGTGTACTACGTTGATCCCTTCAATATTATTTAATGATCTCCAGGGGTCAACTATAGTTGATCCTCTTGGGATTTCAGCATAAAATCCATCGGTTAAATCATCGTTACTAAACTCAGTAACATATCCATACGTGATTTCTCGATTGTGTGCCATTAGCATTACTACTGGTTCATCAAGTTTTTCTACAACATCATCTTTGTTATCTGCAATTGGATCTAGATAGACAACTGGTATGCCCGCTTGTTTTACATAATGCCCAACCAATGTTGAATAAGATCCAATGCAATATTCTACATTAGGCTTGTAGGCTTTTCCGTGTATTGCAACTTTTTTAAATCCTGTTTGTTTTGCTTGCTCTACTAAAAACAGTGCCATATTCTTTGCTTGTATTTCTCTAGCACCCATAATGGTGCTAAACATATCATATCCTAGATCGTAACTTTCAGCTAACCAACGTAGTGCAATGTTATCACGCGGATGGCATGCCCCTGCATCTCCCATGCCTGCTGTCATATACTTTGGTGATTGTAAACGAATGTTTGCATTTGCAAGTGCATCAGTTACAACATCAACATTCATATGTCCAATCTTCATTGCAAAATCTTGAATCATATTAACAATACCAACTTTTGCACTAATATAAGTGTTATAAAAGATTTTAATACCTTCGGCTTCTTCCCAAGTTCCTGTATTGTAACGTGGATTGTTTTGCATTAGAGGCTTGTATATATCAATAAGTTCTTGTACTCTAGGATCGTCACCATCTTTGGTGCCAACAATTACCATCTCAGGATTGACCATATCCCATTTTACACTGCCCATTGCAATTAGATATGGGTTGTAAATCAATGTATGATTATCAAGCAGGTCGTCAAATTCTCTTCGTGTAGTACCAGGCAACACTGTTGAAATCAACACAATGTTTTTACTAGCATCAGCACATCCATTAACCTGTTTTAATACATTTTTAACAGCATCATATGAAAAATCTTTTGGTTCTAAATGAGCACTTGGAACACTGCCATCATATGCTGCTTCGTGCGGCGTTGGAACAGCAATAAAAATCCAATCACTATTTTTTACAACATCATCAATGGTGTTATAAACTTTTACGGTGTCACTAGTTCTTGGGTAAATATCAAAGCCGCAAGTGTTATAGTGTTGAGCAAACACTTCAGCACATTCTAAACCAAGTTTGCCGAGGCCAATAAAGCCAATATTTTTTGTATTCATGAATATTCCTATAGATAATTTGTACGAGTTTTTAGATCAAGTAACAAGCGATAATATATTAATTTATCGCTTTTCTCCACACGGATCAAAAAAACTAGACCATTGTTTGCCATTAAAGTTATATTATACACAAATGACGCCTGATGAGCAAGCCTTTATTCCTAATTTGATTTTCCACGATCAAGAACCTTTGTGTCACGAGTTGTATGATCCCAGCGAAGAATTATCACAATGGATTGAAGATAATCATGTAAATGAAGGAGATACAGGTTTACCGTATTGGACACAGGAAATGACAAATTATTTGTCCAAACAAAATTTAAAAGTTGTAATCAAACCTGTTTTTAGAAGTGTATTTGACAATGTTCTTCTTGTACACTCTGAAAAAAATTCGCCCCAAGTTGAGTGGTACGAAAACAATGGATTTATTGGTGTATACTACTGGAGCCATGCATTAATAGCCAAAGATTGGTACAGGTATGCTGAAGTTGATCCTGCTCTAAGTTACAAACATTATTTCGAAAAAGATTTTGTTGTGTATGGCCGTGCTTGGACAGGAACTAGGGAATATCGCATACGATTTTTTGATCGCATTATGGATTACGAAGGGTTATCTAATAGATGTATTGGAAGATTTTCAACAAAAGAAAATGGAGTACATTACACACAACACAAATTTAAAAACAATGCATTTAAACCATTTAACTCCAATCTTGCCAATCGTTTTTACAGCAATGTTTCTGATCCATGGGCAAGTGCTACCTACAGTGTAGAGGACTACCAAGCTGCTGGTATTGATGTTGTTCTTGAAACACTGTTTGATGATACACGTATACAATTAACTGAAAAAATCCTAAGGCCAATTGCATGCGGTAAACCTTTTATAATTGCTAGCACACCTGGTAGTTTACAATATTTACGAGATTACGGATTTAAAACGTTTGGTGATTTTATTGATGAAAGTTATGATGATATACAAGATCCACTAAAACGTTTGTATGCAATAGTAGAGTCAATGAGAAAGTTTTCGTTGTTAAGTGATGACAAAAAACAACTTGCATTTGAAAAAATGTATACAATTGCACAGGAAAATAAAAAACACTTTTTTAATAAAAAGTTTTTCAACAGTGTAATTGACGAATATAAAAGAAACTTTAATGTTGCAATGTATAAACTATGGCAAACTAGAAACGCCACTGATAGTAAATTTTGGCAGAAAATATACAGTTCAAACGATATATCGTTAGAATGGCTAGATAACAATCCTGAAGAATGTAAACAATTGCTTGAGTATATTAATTCTTCTCGCCAGATTCCTTAGGCCTTGCTGGAACTATAATCCTCGGTCCTTTCCATTTCTCGCTAGTAAACAAAGCAAAATAGCGTTCGACAATACGTTTGTTTGTTGTTCTTAAAATTAAACTATCATCAACAAACAAAGACCATGTGCCGTTACGAGTTTCGCTCATTCGCACTGTTTCTTTGTCTTGGTTCATTAAAATATTTATAAAGCATTTTAATTTTAACTAACTGGAAAATGTTTTAGTAGAGGCAAAAAAGGTGACCAATCTTCTGGTGGATTGTTTTCTTGATAGTCAACAACTTTTTCTTTAAGAATAATATAAAAACTATCAACATCTCCGCCCCAACGGCCATAAAGATGATCAATTAATGTTATGCATTCTTCCCAACGTTTTTCTGCATAAAAATTCATTAAATTATTGTGTAATTTTTTATTATGTTCAGCTTGAGATAATTCGTCAATTGGAGTATTTTCTACAATACAATAAGCAGTATCTGTATCTCCTGCTTCATTAAGAACAAAAGTATCTAACGGCAAAACTATGTGGGCCGAAATACCTTCAACATTTTTGTTGCCAAAAACTATATTCATACTGTGCCTTTATTCTGTTGGTTCTAGTTTAACTTGTAAGGGAAAATTATTTTGCCTTGCACTCATGGTTACTTCAATGCCTTTTTGTTCAGCAATTTCATACGGAAGAATAGCAACTACTGCACTTCCAGCTTCATGAATGCTAATAGTAATTTGTTCTGCATTATCGACGGAGTATTCAAAATGATCAATTAAACTTTCTACGACAAAATCCATTGGAGTGGTGTCATCATTAACATAAATGACTTTAAATAATGGTGGCTCTTGGAGTTGATAATTTACTTCTATTTGATTTTTTACACTCGGGGCTATTTCAGTCATTAAAAGAATACCTTATATTTTTAAATACTGTAGGAGTTTCCCCCTACAGTATTATTTACTTCATTTTAGCTTTGATAATTAATATCAATTGTCTTTGGTTTCATGTGGTCAGGCACTTTGCGCTCAAGTCGAACACTTAAAATACCATCCTTCATGCTGGCTTCGCAGACTTCAACATAGTCAGCAAGTGCAAACGTGCGAACAAAGTTTCTACCCGAGATACCATGATGAATATATTCACCTTCGATCCTCTCTTTGGTTTGTTCACCTTGAATTACCAATTGTCCATCAGTCATGTTTACTGAGATTTCTCCTTCTTGGAATCCAGCTAGTGCTAGATGAATCTCATAAACATCATCACTCATACGAATGAGATCGTATGGAGGATAGTTAGAGTTTGATGACGCTGCATCAATTTGACTGGTAATGCGATCAAACAATCGATCAATTCCCACCGCTTGTCGGTAATATGGTTGTAAGTCAAAAGTTCCAATTGTTGTCATTTTGTTTCTCCTTTAATAAGCAAGTTATGACATTATAAACCCATTGCTGGCATTTATGTTTACTATTATACACATTTTTGTGCATAATGCAAGTTATTTGGCATCTTCAAATGTAGCATCAACAACATCGTCGACAGAATTGTTGCCTTCAGCTTTTTGTTTTGCCTCGTATACAGGCTGACATACGTTAAACAGTTGTTCAACTGCCGACTGAATGTCATCCCGATTGTCGCTAGTAATTGTTGCATTAACTTTTTCGATAGCTTCTGTAATAGAAGTTTTTACTTCATCAGTTAACGAATCTTGTACTTCGTCAACATCTCGCTGAATGCTATGGACTGTAGCTTCTGCTTGATTACGAGCGTCAATTAGTTCACGCTGGGTTTTGTCTGCGTCAGCGTTTGCTTCTGCGTCAGCAACCATGCGTTCAATTTCTTCATCGCTTAATCCTGAATTAGCTTTGATAGTAATTTTATTTTGTTTACCGGTATTTTTGTCTTTTGCACTTACATTCAAAATACCGTTTGCATCAATATCAAATGCTACTTCAATTTGTGGCACTCCACGTGGTGCAGGAGGAATACCTTCAAGATTAAATTCTCCCAATACCTTATTATATTGTGCAAGTTCTCTTTCACCTTGCATTACTTTAATTGTAACTGCTGGTTGATTATCATCTGCTGTAGAAAATACTTGTTGTTGTCTTGCAGGGATGGTAGTGTTTTTTGTAATCACTTTGGTCATTACCCCACCCATTGTTTCAATGCCCAACGAAAGCGGAGTAACATCTAACAACAACACATCTTGACGATCGCCGCCTAGCACTGAGCCTTGAATTGCTGCGCCACTTGCTACAGCTTCGTCTGGATTTACATCTTTACGTGGTGTTTTGCCAAAAAACTTTTCAACTGCATTTTGTACTGCTGGCATTCTAGTTTGCCCGCCAACAAGAATAACTTCGTCAATATCGTTTACTGTTAATCCAGCATCTTTGATTGCTACACGACAAGGTTCAATACTGCGTTTAATTAAATCGTCAACAAGACTTTCAAATTTGGCACGAGTTAATTTAATCAACATATGCTTTGGACCTGATGCATCTGCTGTAATGTAGGGCAAATTAATTTCTGTTTGCGATGAGTTCGATAGTTCAACTTTGGCTTTTTCGGCAGCATCCTTAAGACGTTGCTTTGCCATTCCATCTTTGCTTAGATCAAAGCCTTCTGAGTTTTTAAACTCGTCGATTAGGTAATTAATAATAGCATTATCAAAGTCTTCACCACCAAGGAATGTGTCACCATTGGTTGACAACACTTCAATTTGTTTTTCATCGTCAATGTGTGCAATTTCAATAATTGAGACATCAAATGTGCCGCCGCCTAAGTCATACACAGCAACTTTTAAATCATCTTTTGTTTCTTTATCTACACCGTATGCAAGTGCGGCTGCGGTTGGTTCATTGATAATTCTTAGAACTTCAAGTCCTGCAATTTGCCCTGCATCCTTGGTTGCTTGACGTTGCGAATCATTAAAGTACGCAGGCACAGTAATAACTGCCTGTGTTACTGTTTCGCCAAGATAGTCTTCAGCAGTTTGTTTCATTTTACGAAGAACTTCTGCTGAAATTTGAGGAGGTGCTAGTTCTTTACCGTTTGCATTTACCCATGCATCGCCATTTTTAGCTTCAATAATTTCATAAGGCATGAGTTTAACATCTTTTTGTACAGCTTCTTCGCTGAACTTACGACCAATAAGACGTTTGGCTGCATAAACAGTGTTTTTAGGATTAGTGACGGATTGTCGTTTTGCTGAAACACCTACTAGAATTTCTTCATCAGTATACGCAACAATACTTGGAGTAGTGCGTTGCCCTTCAGCGTTTTCAATAATGCGTGTAGTAGAACCTTCCACTACAGACACACAAGAGTTAGTTGTACCTAAATCAATACCAATAATTTTGCTCATTCCAATTCTCCTTTATTAAGCAAGAAATGATAGACTACAATGTATTCGACAGCATTAAGCCTATCGAGATAAACAGACCTATTAAGCATCTGCTTAAATTTATTTATCACGTAATTATAACAATTTAAAAATAGATTGTCAACGTCTTTTTGTTCTAAATTCGTTTTCTTGTTGACTTGCAAGTTGTTTTTTTAGACGTCTTTTGGCTGCAGCTTTGGCCAGTTTGCGTTTCATGGAGGGCTTAACAAACTCTTGTCTAGCTTTATATTCCAATAGTTTGCCATCTTGTTGCAATTTCTTTTTTAGTTTACGAATAGCTTTTTCGACATTACCATCAACAACAGTGACAGCTAGACCCTGAGGCTGATCGTTTTTCTTTTTAGAGTAACGGGGTTGGTTTTGCGATCTGCTCAAGAGTTATTTCTACCTGTTTTATGTTGTTGTTTTTATATTTAGTTAATTTATACATATGAGGAGTTAAAACTCTGTTCAATTCGCTGTGTAAACCACGAGCTCCAACTTTCATTTTTTCAGCTTGTTTTGCAATTTCATTGATTGCATCTGGAGTAAACACAAGCTCTACATTATCGATGCTAAACAACCATTGGTACTGTTTAATTAAACTATTTTTAACATTAACTAAAATAGCAATCATGTCACTTTCGGACAAGTTGTTTAGATTAACCCAGGCCGCAAACCTTCCAACAAATTCTGGTATCATTCCAAACTTAGTAAAATCTTCAGGTGTTAAATTTTCAATGGACAGTATTTCGTTTGATTTAAGTGTTGCGCCAAACCCCATTCCTGAACTATTAACTCTGTGATTAACAATGTCTTCGATACCAACAAATGCACCCCCTGCAATAAACAAAATGTTCTTTGTATCAATTTCTATCATTTCACCGCTTGGATGTTTTCTTCCACCACTGTTTGGTATACGGCATTTGGTTCCTTCAACTAGTTTAAGTAATGCTTGTTGTACGCCTTCGCCGCTTACGTCTCTAGTAATACTAGAACTTTCTCCTTTGCGTGAAATCTTATCAATTTCATCAATAAACACAATTCCTCTTTCGGTTAGCGCAACATCACCTTTAGCTATTGCATGTAAACGACCAATCATACTTTCAACGTCATCGCCAACATATCCTGCTTCAGTGACACTGGTTGCATCAGCAATAACAAAAGGAACATTAAGGTATTTTGCGGCTGTTTTTGCTAGTAATGTTTTACCAGTACCAGTTGGACCAACCATTAATATATTTGTTTTGTCAATGTCAATTTCTTTAGGAAAATTTTGTATACGTTTATAGTGATTTGCAATTGCTACACTTAATAAAATTTTTGCATTGTCTTGCCCAATGCAATAAAGATCTAAAAATTCTTTAAGTTCTATAGGATCTATATCTTTAGTTTGTATTTTTTCTGGAACCGACGATTCTTCAGTGAGTAACCCGCCACACAAAGTTACACATTCGTCACAAATGCCAACATCGTTGCCAATAATTAACTTTGTTACGTCATCTTTGTGTTTGCCACAAAAATTACATTCAGTTGGTTCAGACATCTAAATCCTTAAAAATTATATACGTAATTCAACTTGTTCTCTTTCGCCTTCGGTTAATAACTCTATGTCATATTCTCCAGACAAAACTTTACTTGTTAGATATTCAATGTATGCATCATCGTAAGTATAATGATCAACTAGCTTTTTGTCAACTTCAATCCATCCATTTCCATTAAACTTATATAGCTGATTTGGAAAGGTGTCTGTGTTTAAAAACATTTCTCCTTTGTCAGGATTGTTTGGAAATGTTGATCCAAAACTTACGTTTGACGGTAAAAGTAAATATTTTTCTGTAAGCCAAGGCAGTTCTTGTATTGCGCCACGTGACAGCAAGTATCTTTGATGTTTTAGCGTGTTACCCGGATTACTTGATTTCCATCGAGCCTTGGCAAGCTGTATATAATCAGCTTCGTATTCGTCATCATCTTCAAGAGATTCTACTTCTTTTTTTTTAAATCTTCTTGGGTTTCTGGGATACTGTCTGGTATCTTTCCAGTACTTCTTCCGGTGTCCTGCTCGGTACTAGTTCCTTCTTGGGTTTGGTCACTGTTAGGAACTTGTTCTTCAGCAGATTCCACATCGCTCCGTCTTGATAGACTTTCCGCATCATCGGCTTCTCGATCTCGTTCATTATGTTCCACATCACCATCTTGTACTGGTGTTCTAGATTGGTGTTCAACATCCGGTCCGTTATTGCTAGACTCAGAAATTGCATTGTTAGCATTGTGTGTATCATCTAAGACATCCTTTTCTTCTTCGGCCACAGCCATTCCCTCGGTAAGGTCTCTTCCATTATCGTCGGTTCCAGTGGCAGGTTCGCCAGTAGATTCTTTAACTGTAATTCTATTGTTATCTTCGGTTCCATCGTCTTCTTCGTTCCTCCGTTGGCTCCGAATTCCTCTCTCCCATTTCATGCTTTCAGTAGAAGCAAGGACCATTGTAATGGCAAGAGGATCAAATACGACAACTAAAACAATAATAACCCATCGCACGGCTCGCTCCAGCACATTTGCATCGGGATTATCGCCATATATAAATTCTGCGATATACTTAACAGGGCCTACTTCAGCTTCTAGTTTTCGATACTCGGCTTCTAATGCATATTTTTCTTCTGTAAGTTTATCAATTTCTGCATTAGCTTCAGATATTCGAGTGCTTTGTTCGTCAATTGCAAGTTCAATTTCTTGCGCTTTATCTTCTTGTGCTAGTTGACTGCGCAGCCTTTCAATAAGTGTTTGACTGTTTGCAACTTGGTCTTCTGCACTTCTGCGTAATCTTTGTATTTCGTCTCTAGCTGTGGCAATAGCAGGAGATTCTGTTTGTCTAACTTCATCAATCCTACTAAGCATATCAAGTTCACGATCTTTTAATGCAGGAATCTGTGTTTGTCTAATATCACTAACTACACCAGCCAATCTTTCCCGCTCTGCATTTACATCTCCTTGTGCGTCTCTACGAACTTGTGATATTTCACCTTGTATCTGTGTAATACGATCGCGTTGACCGCTTACCCAGTTTGCAAGTGCAGTACGGGTATTGCTACCAAACAATCCATCATTGGTAACGCCAATAATTGCTTGACCTGCTCTAATCTGTTGTTGCTCTCCGCTGTTGAGTTGGTTAGTTACTCTAATAATTTCTTCTTCAAGTGCTGCAATTTGTGCCAGCAATGGATCAACAGTTGAACTATCAACTTCTAAGTTGCTAATGGTAGTTTCGTATTCTTTTGCACTGGTTTCTAATCTTAGTATTTCTGCTTGTATATTTGCAAGTTGATCTTCGTACGGTTTTGTTCTTGTGTTGTCGTTTGCTCTTGCATCGTCAATAATTTTATTCTGTTGAGCAATAGCAGGTTGAATACGTTCAAACGCACGATCAATTCGTTCTTGTTCTCTGTCAATTTGGCTTTGTATATTAGCATCTGCACCAACGCCATTTGCTTGTAGATCTTTGATCCGTTGTTCGCTTCGTTCAACAATACCTGATTGTCTTGCAATTTCTGTGGTCAGTCTTTCAACTTGCGCAATACTTTCTTCACCTTGCGCAGTTTGTTCAATGTGTGCTTTTGACAAAAAGCCAAAGATACCCATTGATGTAATAAACATTAATAATGCCACTGCTGGCACAAGATAAATCTTCATTAGTAAACGGCATTTGTCCCAATACTCATGAAGCCAAACAGTGGTTGTAATTTTTGCAACCTCTAACACACTACCCATAATGATAATAGGTACTATGCTCGCGGCGAAAATCGCCGTAAGACCGACGATACTATAGTATGCAGCAACTGTGCTTAGTGTCAGTGCTACAAAAAGTGTAAAGTAACTTAATAGCATCATTTATTTATAGGCCTTTATTCCTTCCAATATGCTAGTAGTTTTAATATATGTGTATATATCGGCATTCCCTTCCATGGACAAATGATAATTGTCAGTGTGTAATACCTTGTTTTTTAACCCGTATTCGTGCATTCCGATACAATCATCAAACGTTATCCAATTTTTAGAATGTTTTTTTAAAAAATCTTGAAACCACTGTGGTGAATCATCAAATATCCAGTTGTGTGTTAACATAAACCGATATGTAAAATTACGTGATTCAAGATATGTAATACAATTTAAAATAGCAAGTTGGCTGGTTAACACCACTGCTTCAAACCCAGCGTTGAGTTGAATTGCACCATTGAATGGAGGTTTCTTAACTGGAAAACTACCTTCGGTTAACCAATCAAATCCTAAATCATTGTTCCAAGAAAAGAAAGGATTTGCATTAGGATGCCCAACTTGACACATCACATCATAGCGATCAAGTTCGCTAAAATCAATAATCACAACTGTTTCATTATTGTTGATATATTTTTTTGTTTCTAAAAAATAAATCAAATTTGATGATATTGAAGAACTAGCAGCTCCAGGTATAGCCAAGTTGACATAAATTTCTGGATCGTATTCTTTTAATAATAAATGTGACCATGTGATAGGATTGCGTCGAGCATCCTGCTTGTCGCTGGTTCCTACTGAAAAACTACTGCCTGCAACAACTAAATTTTTTATCAAATTTTTTCGCCTGCTTCAAACCCTCTAAAACGCAAAAATCGAGGAAAACGCAAACTGTACGTACCATCTTGATTTTGTGTAACAGCATCGGCTTGCACTTCTACTACATGACCAATAACTGTGTCTTTGTTATCCCAAAAATCTTGTCTGTCAGCATCACTAAGTCCGCTTCCAACATTAACTGTTATTTCTTTCCCGTCATCAACACCATTACAAACCAATGCACCAAGTCGCCCAAGGTTTCTGCCAGTGCCTTCTTCAAGAGCCACAACTTTTAAATCAACTGTGATAGTAGGTTTCCATTTTAACCAAAAATCATTACGCTTACATTCATACGGAGCATCTAATCGTTTGATCATTATACCTTCGTATTTTTTATCAATTGCTTCTTTAGCATAACGATTTAGTATAGTCTTTCCGTGTGTGGTATCCAAATCAACATTAATGCCATCAATTATTTGTAAATGATTTGTATCCGGCGTTAAATTTTTACGAATATTATCCAGCCATTCTATACGTTTATGTAGTGGAGCATTATAATGGCCTTCTTGAAAACTAGAAAACGGCATTACATCAAAAATATTATAAACCATGTTTTCTGTATTAACATCACTTTTTCTCCGAGCTTGACGCATAAGGCTTTGAAAACTTTCACCCATGATTTCGCCATCAAGAACAAATTGTCCCTGTAGTTGCCCAACTCGAAATGCACTGCGATTTCGGATGATATTTTCTTCAATTTGAGGAAAGTTAGTAAATTGCTTTCCGTTGCGGCTATAAAGTTTAACACTTGGTCCAACAACTACTGCAATTACACGAACACCATCTAGTTTGTACTCAAGTCGATTATTGCCTATTAGGTGATCTTGACGACTAGCACTATCTTTGGCCAATTGACATTTGAACTCTGGTATGCTCCATTCTGTATTTTTTAAAATTTTATTGAGTGTGGTAATTGAAATACCGCAACGTAAATCTTTGCGTATTACCCTAGCACAGACTGTATTCCACTGTAGGCTATCAAATCTTTGGCTTAGATCTTCAATCTTATCTCTTGCTGCGTAGCCTGTGATAGTCAAAGACCGCAAATCTTCAAGCAACGCCCAAAACAAAGGCCAAGGATTGTCTTTGTGATCAAGATCCACCGTTTCGGGTACTTGTTTTACATTAAATGTATAGTATGGGTTATATGCTTGGTAACAATTATAAAGAAAACACTGAGCACTGGCGCTTCCAAGTTTGGCCGCCATTAGTGCTTTTTCAAGCGTTCGTTCTTTATCTTTGCGACTGTTAGTATTCTCTAACTCGCATATCCAATCAGCTACCACGTCTAATCCAAAAAAGTTTTTCTCATTGAGTTCAAACATTTTAATTTACTCGCATACT
>Ga0070746_10001383_pt1 | contig 14498 bp, 10 predicted proteins | sample VirMetDEL_Mar_21_FD_77016 | JGI IMG/M metagenome (GOLD analysis project Ga0070746, IMG submission 77016) | Aqueous microbial communities from the Delaware River and Bay under freshwater to marine salinity gradient to study organic matter... | ecosystem: Environmental > Aquatic > Marine >... | reverse complement strand
ATCTAGACAAATAGGTTCTTCTTTTGGAAGACTACAATCTGAATTAATTAATCCATTATTAAGAAGAATTATTAGAATTTTATCTAAACAAGGTAGAATAGAAATCCCTAAAGTAAATGGTAGGGAAGTAAAAATAGCACCACGTTCACCTCTAGCACAAGCTCAACATTTACAAGATGTTGCAGATGTAACTAGGTTCAATGAAATAATTGCAGGTACGTTTGGCCCACAAATGATTAATGTCATTGTTAACCAAAATGAAACTGCAAAATATTTAGCAGAAAAAATGAACCTTCCTGAAAAACTTATTAGAAGTGAACAAGAGCAAAAAGCTATGGTAGATCAAATTAGCCAATTAGCTCAACAAGCAGAACAACCAACAGAAGGAGGAGAAGCTCCACCAGGAGCATAGAATGACATGGGATGCACTAAAAAAAGAAAAACCTAAAATAGCAGCAAGTGTCGATGGTTATGTAAGATCTGAAAAAGACGAACAGATTTTAAATAAACATTTCGCAAATGTGTTTAAAGGTGATGAAGGAAAAAAGGTATTAGAATACCTGCAATCAATTACAACAGAAGCTGTTGCAGGGCCTAATGTTACTAGCAATCAATTATTTCATATTGAAGGTATGAGATTTTTAGTTGGTATAATCAAAACAAGAACCAAAAAAGGAGAACAAGATGGCAGATGATAATGCTGAAGTTTCAGCACCAATCGCTACAGAACAACCTTCTGAAGCAACGAAACCTGAATATGTGCAGGATAAGTTTTGGGATGAAACAACTAAACAAGTTAACATAGAAAATTTAGCATCAAGTTATAATTCACTTGAATCTAAATTAGGATCAAGAACAGAAGATTTAACTAAACAAATTAGAACAGATCTTGAAGCTGAAAAGTTAAAGAATGTTCCTGAAAGTTATAAACTTAATGTTCCTGAATTAGATGATAAAGTTAATTTAAACATAAACAAAGATATGCCTATCGTACAATGGTGGGATAAAACTGCAAAAGATGCAGGTCTATCACAAGAACAATACGATAGTGGTGTAAAAGCTTTTGTAGATAATGCTTTAGCAAATATTCCTAATCCTCAAATTGAAACTCAGAAATTAGGTGATGCAGGTAAAGAAAGAATAGAAGCTGCATCTATGTGGTCTAAAAAACATTTAAGTCCAGAAGGTTATAATACAATTGCTAATTTAGCTTCAACTGCCGAAGGTGTTAAAGTTGTTGAAGAACTTATGAAGCTTAATAAAGACTCTAATATGCCTACTTCAAATACAGCTGTAGATGCTCAAGCAACTCAAGAGGATTTAAAAGCAATGTTAAATGATCCTCGATACTGGGATAGTAATAGACGAGATCCAGGTTATGTAAGACGAGTAACGGAGTTGTATGAAAAAGCCTATAAAGGACAAAGTTAATCAAAAATATAAGAGGTTAAAAAAGCCTCTTAAATGGCTTGATTGTGTAAGTCAAACAGGTTGGCTATCTTTAAAACAAATGGAAGCTGCTAAACCTGCGACTTGCACAACAGGTGAATTTTGGATCTACAAAGAAACAGATGCTTATATTACTTTGTTTGGTACTTACTCAGAAGATGACAATGGTGAGATCGAATACGGAGAAGTAATCACTATTCCTAAATATTGGATTTAATGTGCGTTGCCAACTAATACTTATTTAGAATATTTCTAAAAACAAGACCTTTAGAATGTTCAATGATTGCCCTTAATTGGATAACAATCCCCTGCATTAAAAAGATAATCGGTACATTAACATTAACAAACAAAGGACACAATAATGGCAACATCAATAACTAATGCCTTTATAACTCAGTTCGAAGCAGAAGTTCATATGGCTTACCAAAGAATGGGAAGCAAATTAAAGAACCTTGTTAGAACAGTTAACGGTGTCAATGGATCTACTGTTAAGTTTCAAAAAGTAGCAAAAGGATCTGCAAATACTAAAGCAAGACATGCTGAAGTAGTTGCTATGGATCTTTCTCACAGCAATGTGTCTGCAACTTTAACTGATTACTATGCAGCTGACTACGTTGACAAGTTAGACGAGTTAAAGGTAAACATTGACGAAAGACAAGTTGTAGCTTCTTCAGCAGCTTATGCACTAGGTAGAAAAACTGACCAAGTGCTTGTAGATGTTTTAGATAACTCAACTTCTATCGCAAATAACGTAAACAGTTCAGCAACTGGTATGTCATTGATTAAAGCAAAGAACATGATGGAAATTTTCAATTCCAACGATGTTCCTGATGATAATCAAAGATACTGGGTTGTTGGGCCTAAACAATGGTCTGATCTTTTATCAATTGATCAATTCTCTAGAGTAGAATACGTAGGCCCACAAGATCTTCCATTCCCTTCTGGCATGACTGCTAAAAGATGGATGGGCTTCTTGTTCTTCGTACACTCTGGTTTATCAAAACCATCTTCTGACAGAAAAACATTATGCTTCCACAAATCAGCTATTGGCTGTGGAATTGGATCAGATGTTAGAACAGAAGTTAACTACATCCCTGAGAAAGTATCTCACTTAATAACTTCAATGTTATCTTTAGGTGCAGTACAAATCGATGGTGATGCTGCTAGAGTTCAACTTTGTGCAGAATAATAATTAAGGAGATATAATAACATGGCATACGCAACTGACAATCCTATCAAAAAGGTAGCTCAGATGAGTGGCAACTCTCTTTGGTTTTATACTGACGGAGATGCGACTTCATCTATAGTAGGTAGTGGTTACTTCAATTCAGCTTACGCAGAGCTTAAACAAGGTGATATGATCCTTGTTGCAGCTGGTGTAGGTGGCACTATGGAGTCTGATTTAATCGTGGTTACTTCAGCAACTGGTGCAACAACTGTTACTACTTCAAAATTAGCATAAGCTAATTCTAATTTAGGGGGATCTTGCCGAGAGGTACTTCCCCCTAGATATTTTTTTTATTATGGCAACAACAAGTATAGACATATGTGCAAGAGCTTTAGTGATGATAGGTGCACAACCAATATCATCCTTTTCAGATGGAAGTACTGAAGCATTAGTTGCATCTAATGTTTATACAGATGTATGTGAAGCATCTCTTACAAGACATAGATGGAGATTTGCTACAACACAACAATCATTAAACTTATTAACTAATACACCAACAGGAAGATATGATTATGCATATCAAATGCCAACAAGTCCTGAAGTATTACAAATTATTTCAATAACAGTAAACGATTACGTTATTCCTTATTCAAGATACCAAAATTACATTTATGTAAATAGCTATGGTTCAAATAGTACATTAGTAATGGATTATATCTACAAAGTAGATGAAGACTATTTTCCACCTCATTTTAGATTAGCATTAGAATATGAATTAGCTTCTGTATTTGCAGGTTCTGTTGCTAGAGATTCAGCAATGATTAGACAATTTAAAGAATTAGCTGAAAGACAATTTCTTGTAGCTAAAAACATAGACTCTGCTGAAACAACTACAAAAGTATTAGACACAAGTAGATTTATTAATATGAGAAATTCTACAAGAACGGATGGATAATGGGCAGAACATTAAGAACGGTCATTACTAATTTTTCTTCAGGTGAATTAAATCCTTTATTAGCTCAAAGAACAGATGTGCCTTCATATTTTCAGGGTGCTAAAGAATGTAAAAATTTTGCATTACTTGCAGAAGGAGGAATAATGAGAAGACCAGGTACTTCTTATTTAGCATCACTTCCTGCAGAATGTAGAATACTTCCATTTATATTTTCTGACGATGAAGTAGCTATAATTGTATTATCTAACAATAGAATGGATGTGTATAATGTTAGTGGTACAGCTCTAACAAGTAATTACACAACAAATTGTAATTGGACTACAGCTCAATTATTTGAATTAAATTTTGCACAATTTGGAGATACTATTTATGTAACTCATAGAAACAATGCTATAAGAAAAATATTTAGAAATTCAGCAACTAATTTTACAGTTAGTACATTTAGCTTTGCAACTCATTCTTCTGGTTATCCTATATACCAACCATATTTTAAATATGAAGTTTCTAGTACAACAATTAGTACAAGTGGAACAACAGGTTCAGTTACAGTTACTGCTAGTGCAAATACTTTTTCGGCATCTTGGGTAGGATTAAATATTAGAAAAAACAAAAAGACTATGACCATAACTGGTTATACAAACGCAACAACTGTTACAGCTACAGTTAATGAAACATTAACAAACACTACTGCTACAGCAGATTGGGATGAACAATCTATGTCAGATTTAAGAGGTTATCCTCAAGCAGTTACATTTCATAATAATAGATTATGGTTTGGTGGTTTGTTTTCTAGACCTGCATCTGTACTTGCATCTAAAATTTCTGAATACACAAACTTTGATGTAGATGTTGGAGCATCTTCTGATGCTATAGATTTAGATATTTCTGGCGATCAAGTTAATGAAGTTAGACATATGATTTCAGGAAAAGACTTACAAGTATTTACTGATGGTGGAGAATATTATGTTCCAACAGCTAATGATAATACTATAACTCCAGCTAATGTTGCTGTTAAAAAACAAACACCTTATGGAATATCTAGAACAGCTCCTAAAATGTTTGATCAAGCTACAGGTTTTGTTCAAAAAAATGGCAAAGCAATTAGAGAGTTTATTTATTCTGATATTGAAGATGGATATAAATCTACATCTGTTTCAATTCTTGCACAGCATTTAATTGATAATCCAAAAGAAATAGCAATTATGAAAGGTAATACTACAAGACCTGAACAATATGCTTTTTTCTTAAACAATGGTTCTACACATCAAGGTAAGTTATCTGTATTTCATTCTGTAAGAGATGAAAAAATAGCAGGGTGGACACAATGGTCAACAAGAGCTAATGATAGCTTTCAATCAATAGCAGTTCTTAATGATAATTTAATTGTTGTAGCTAAAAGATCATTAAATGGTTCTACTGTTTATACATTAGAAAAATTTGCTGATGAAGATACAACTACACTTGATTGTGAAACAACTTCTACATTAAATCAAAGAGGTACACCATTAGTAGATGGAGGATCTCAATCAGGTACTACATTAATAATTGATGGATTAACTTCAGATCCTAAAGTTAATGAAGCATTTACAATAGCTGGTAATGCAACAGAATATACTATTCAATCATTAGTTAATAATGGTAGTGGAGAATATAGTTTAACACTTGATAAAACTTTAGCAGCAACTCCAGCAAATAATGCTGCAATAACTTTTACTAAAGGTTTTTTACATACAGTAAATGGAATTTATACAAATGAATCTGTCAATGTAGTTGAAGGCAATAGTTCAATTGGAGCTTTTACAGTTTCAGGTTCAGATACAATTACATTAGTTAATGCACCTAAAGCAACAGGTTTAAAAGTAGGATTTAATTATATTCCTACTGTTGAAACTATGCCTATAGATAAAGAATTACCTGAAGGCCCATTAACAGGTCTTCCAAGAAGAATATCAAGAGCCATCGTAGATCTTAACACTACACTCGATATGACTATTAAAGCTGCAGACAGCACCTCTAAATCTTTAGTAGTTCAGCAAGTTAATTTCACAGGTGGCTCTGACCTAGTTCCAGTTACAGCTAAAAAAGAATTTTTCTTTTTAGGTTATAGTAAAAGTCCAACAATAACTATTTCTCAAGATGATCCATTACCTATGAAAATTTTGGGAATGTCAGTGGAGGTCGTGTTTGCATGAGTGGTGATCCTGTAACTATGTTTCGTATTGCATCTTTTGCTTTTCAAGCAGTAGGCACTGTATCTGACATAAATGAATCAAAAAGACAAAGTGATATTGAACAACAAAAATATGAATTAAAAATGAAAGAAGCTAATCTTCAAGGATTAACTGATGAAAATAATCGTAAAGAAGAAGCAGAAAAAACTAAAAAACATAATTTAGCAATATTATCTGGTTCTGGTTATAATGATGATAGTAGATCTTTTATTAATATAAATAAACAAGTAGATCTTGCAGCTCAAAAAGATGTAACTACAATTAGATTAAATACAGGCTCTCAAATAAACGAATTATCTTTATCAGCTCAAGCAGCTAAATCAGGAAGAAAATCAGAACAGTTTGGTGGATGGATGTCTATTGGTGGTAAGGCAATGGAAACAGCAGCAAAGATAGATGCTTTTAGCAAACCTAAATCTAAAAAAAACACAAGTAAAGATACCTCAGATTGGAGATTTTCTAGAAGATGATTAACAAATTAACAATAATTTTTTTTTGTGGAGTATATCAATAATGGCATTAGATACAGGGAAAAAAACAGTTAAAATAAAAGATACTAATACACAAGTACCTCAAATTAAAACTAATAGTAATTTAGGTATTATTGCAGAAGCTTTTGAACCAGCAATAGATCAATTTACTAAAAACGCAGAAGCAACAGCTCAAGCTAATTATTTTCAAAATTTTAGTATTACTACAAGAGATGCTTTTGCAAAATTTAAAGAAGATCATGCAAATAATCCTGATGAAATGAAATCAGTTGTAGATAGTTATTCTAAAAGTATGTTAGCAGAAGTACCACCTGCATTTAAAATACAAGCTAATGCAATGTTAGCATCATATAGTTCTAACTCTGTTTTATATGCTTCAAATAATTTTACAGAAAATGAAAGAAATAAAGCTGAATTTAAAAACGATGAATCATGGAAATCACTTAATACTACATACGAATTTGATATGAATACAGCTGCAAATATTCCAGATGTTAATACTGCAAAAGGAGCAGTAAATGACAAAGCAGCTGAAGCATTATTAGAAGTTAATGAACATTGGATGAACGATCAGATAACATTTGTTAACACGTTTAAAAGAACTGAAAAACAACAAATGAAAGTTGTTAGAGATAATGTAGAAGCTATAGCAGTATCTAATGGTGTTCATATGATGATGGCACATAAAGATACAGCACTTGCTTTAAAATGGTTAGGAGAATTAGAAAAAGGCAATAATCCAACTCCTATTAATGCTAAAGAATTAAAAGATAATCCAGTAATGAAAGTTTATAATGATTTATTTAAAGATGATGATGATAGAAAAAGAATAATTAAATCAATATTAGATAAATATAAATTTATAAACAGAGATAAATTTAATAAGAAAAAAGTTTCACACAATCAAAAACAATGGACTGAACCACATGGATTATTATCTTGGGAACAAGATCAAAATGGAACTAGAAATGGTCATGATGTTGCAATGTCTGTTGATGGTATGGAAATAGGTTCTGGAGCTTATAATAATATTATAGAAAAAGTTGCCTACAATAAAAAAATTCAAAAAGGCATTACTAAGTTTATGCATGGAAGTAAATTAATTGATTTTGAAAATGATCAAGAAAGAAAAGATACTGCTTCAGCAATTTTAGCTAATTTTGGAATTTTTGATATTCAAATGGGTTTAACTAAAGATGGTAAATTTACAGATAGTTTTATTGATGCAACAAATCTTCTTTCTGAATTAAATATATTTCCTGATGAATTTAGTAAATATTTAGAAGTAGATGCTGCAGGTTCTTTTGACAAACCTGAAGTTTTAGCTCAATTAAGAGAAAAGATTTTAACTTATAATTATTTAACAAGTGATAAAGTATTTCCTAATTGGGCAGGTGGAGATAAGTTTTTAAAATGGGCTGCAGAACAAGGTATTGAATCTAGAAATGATGTTGTCGCAGCAGACATATTAAACAAATATAATGATATTGATTGGGATAAAAGATTTGATGCTGTTAGTGTTAATTTCCAAGAAGGTAAAGATAAAACTAAAATATTATGGTGGAATTTTGATTTATATGGAAGTGATAAAATGGATAATCAAATTAGAAAAGATTTACATTCTCCTCATTTTTTCCTTAAGTTTTTTATGGATGAAAAAAATCAATACCATAAACATTTATTAGCAGAAAATAATCAAACAACATGGTTGGAATCTGATGCTTCAAAAATAATACCAGCTCATGCTAAAGCTCAATTAGAAACATTTTTTATTACCGAATTATCATTAATTGCTAAATCAGATGATATTGATGTTTGGTCTAAAGAAAACAAAGGATTAAGATCAAAGGCTTGGAAAAGAACTTTACAAAGACTTAAAGATGAAAATTGGGGAATTGAAACACATACAGATGATGGTGTTCCTAGATTAGTTAAAAATCCTTATTGGTTAACTAAAGGTTCATTTAACAATAATGATGTTTATGCAGCATTTAATAAAGATTTTCATTTATTAGATAAAGATGAACAACTAGCAAAATGGGGAACTAATAATTGGGAAGAAGTAGTTAATAATTATTTTAAACCTTATGCAGATAATAGCCAAGGTGATGTTAAAATATCATTAGATAAAACTAACACATTAAGTGGTGGATCTATGGGTTATAATTTATCTATTAATAAAGGTGGTGATGTTATCACTTTATCAGAACCATTTGAACCTCATGGATGGGCTAATGTAATTGATAAAGATCAACCATCAAGTGCAGCACAAGTTACTAATCATGCTGCTGATTTAATGTTTAAGGAATTTCAAAAAACAGATCTTTATAAAAATTTAGATAAAGAAAAATCATTATTAGCAGAAAAGTTTATTTATGGAACTATGCGTCAAGGATTAAAATTAGGAGATTGGAGATGGTATCCTGATTTCCCAGGTTTTAATGATACACCAGCAGAATTAAGACCATTCCATTTTATTGCTAAAGCATTAGGTCATGATGGAGATTTAAGAGAAATGAGAACAACTTTTGAAACTATGAATACAATAGCTTCTGAAAGTTTATCATTTGTTAAAAAAATAAATTCTAATAGAAGAATTACTAATACTGAAAAAGCAATAGAAGCATTATTTCCACCTCATAAAATGCCATATACAAAAAATAATATGGATTTAACTTACAGAACTTGGGTAGAACAAAATTATCAAGACGAAAGTAAAGCATTAACACACAGAACTAATAACTGGATGGCTGTATCATCTAGTGATTGGGATGGTGAAATGGATGTTAATTATAAAAGAGGTGATAGAAAATTTGCAGTATTTGGACATCCAGCAAATAGTGTAAGAGCTGCAGTAAAATCAATTATTAATCATTCTACATTAACAGCTAAAATTAATGATGTTGATATTAGATATAGTGAAGAACCTACTATTAAAGACATACTTTCTATGTATGCAGAAGATACAGAATCTTATTTAAAAGCTTTAGATGAAAATACCGACTTTGAAGCAACAGATACAATTGATTTATTAGATGCAAATCAAATGCATAAATTACTTAAATTTATGATGAAACATGAAATGGGTGTTGAATACTATAATAACACATTTGGAACTTCTAATAGATATGTTGATGCTGTTCTTATTGAAGGTTATCAAAAAGCAATTAATTCTTACAATGGTGAATTAGGCAAATTATAATGGGAGTATTTTATCCTCAACCTATAGATCTTAATTATATAGAAAAACAAAAAGCAAAGAATAATAAAGTTGTAGATTATAGTATTACTGATTGGTGGGATGGTTTTAAAGAAGAAAACCTACCTACAATGTTTATCCAAAAAATGATGGATAATTCTGATTTTCCACCAGATGAGCAATACAATCCTTCTAATGATCCTCAATTAAGAGGTTATGAAGATTTAATGCATCATTTTTATTTTAGTCAAAGTGCAGCAGAAACTGCAGCAACTATTGAAAAATTAAGATTACAAGCTGAAACAAATAAAGCATCACCTTGGTATCATTTAGGTAGAGTAACAGGAGCATTTACAGATCCATCTACATTATTACTTTTTACTAAAGTAGGACAAAGTGCAAAAGTATTTGGTACTGCAGCATTAACTGAAGAATTTGCTAAACAAAATATAGATACATTAAGAGATGATAGTTATGTTGGATGGGTAGGAGCTGCAGCTTATGGAATACCTGCTGTATTAAATAAATTAACAACACCACCACCAATGGCTGTTACTAAAAATATTAACAAGTTAGATTCCGAATGGAATACATCAGTTAAACAAGCAGATGGTATTATGGAAGATGGTTCATTTGTTAATGCAAATAAATTAGATCCAGCACCAAGTGGAGTAGGAGCTGAAGGTATTAGTACAGCTAAAAGAAGTACACCTTTAAAAAGAATGGAAGGTGAAAAATTTGTTAAATCTAATTTAAAAATATTTGGTGAAGATGGCCCATGGACTCCTGTATTTAGAGTTATAAATCAAAAAACATCTAGCACAGCAAGAACTATGATGGGAGATCTTTTAGATACACCATTATTAAAACTTAAAAATACTAAAGAATGGGGTTTTAGTGCTACAGGCAAATCAATTGAAACTGATATGCGTATGATGAGAGTGGGAGAAATTGAATCTCACAAACAAATTAAAGATCATTTTTTACAGTATGTAAAACGTCAACAAAAAGAAACTGGAGCTTCTGTACCTGGAACTAATTTAGGTTTAGCTCTAAAAAATAAAATGACCGAAGGTTATCATTCATTAGACACATTTGCTAAAGAAGTAAGTATAGCAAGATTAAATGGATTATCTCATGATATTCCAGAAGTTGCAGCAGCTGCTAGAACAACAGATGATTTAGTTTACAAACCTTTATTTGAACAAGTTAAACAATTAAAAATTAGAGAACAACCTATTATATCTGAACTTAAATTTTGGGAAGCTCAACTTAAACAGTTAAGAGAAAAAGGTTTAGGTGCTAAAACTTATACTTCTAAAATAGATGGAACAGCTACAACTTATAATATTTCTAGAATTGAAAAAGCTATTGATGAATTAACTGATAGATTAAAAAGAATACAATCAGGTCAAGGTGTTAAAGATTATATAAATATTGTTTATGTAAAATCTGCAATAGATAAAAATCCAGAAAAATTTAAAGATATTTTAAGAGCTCATTTTCAAAGAAATGGCATAACAATTAATGAATCAAAATTAGCTGAAACAGTACATGATTTATCTAATCATTTTCCTTTTACTAAACCTAAAAAGGGAGATTATGATTTAGATCAAAGATATGTATTTAAAGATCCAAGATACGCAAGAGCTATTAGATCAAGAGAATTAAATTTAGATAAACAAGCTCAATTAGAATTAATCCAAGAGGGTATGATTTTATCTGATATTTTTGCATTACAAAAAATTTATGCAAGACAAGTAATACCAGATATTTTACTTACAAAAAAATATGGAGATCCTAATGGTTTAGGATTTAAATTTATTGAAGATGGTGAAATGTCAGGATTTGCTCCAGGTCTTATGTCTGTATCAAATGATTTTAATCTTAAAATGGCTATGGGTAAAAGTGGTAATAGATCTAAATTACTTAAAGAAAGAGATGCTGTATTAGAAGATTTAGAAGCAGCTATAGAACTTATTAAAGGTACATACGGATTACCTGCCAATCCTCATTCATGGACTTCGGTAGCAATGAGAACAATGAAACATTACAACGCATTAACAATGCTTACAGGCTTTTTTGCAGCAGTACCAGATGTAGCTCGTATTACTATGACTTCTGGAATTAAAAGAGGTTTTAGAACTCAATTTGAAATGTTTTCAGATTTTCTTGATGATGCAAAATTATTTAAAATGGGTAAAGCAGAAGCACAATCTTTTGGTGAAGCAGTTGATATGGTAACTGGTCAAAGAGCAATGTTGTTTTCTGATGTAGGAGATATGTTTGGTTTATCTAATAAACTTGAAAGTGGATTAGGTAAAATGTCAGCATTTAATTTTATGTATGTTAACCTTATGTCTAGATGGACAGAAATGGCTAAATCTATGGCATCTGTCACTATTGGTTCTAGAATTATTGAAGACTCTATTAAATGGGGCAAAGGTGGATTATCAGATAAATGGAAAACTGCTTTAGCTTCTTCAGGTATTGATGAAGATATGGCTAGAAGAATAGCTGTTCAATTTGAAAAACATGGAACTAAAACAAAATATAATTATATGGCTAATACATCTCAATGGCAAGATGATGCTGCTAGAGATGCTTTTGGTGCAGCATTAAATAAAGATATTAATATTACAATTGTTACTCCAGGTTTAGGAGATACTCCTAAATGGATGAGTACAGAATTAGGTTCTACTTTTGCTCAATTTAAAAAATTTGCAATGTCATCAACTCAAAGAATGTTAATGAGAGGATTACAAGAAAAGGATTTAGATTTTTTATTTGGTGCAATGTTATTAATGGGTTCTGGTATGTTAATTGATGCTACATACCATAAATTTAGATTTAACAGAGATTACAATAAATTATCCTTAACTCAAAAATTACTTAATGCTTTTGATAGATCTGGATTAGCAGGAATTTATACTGATGTTAATAAAGCTATAGAAACTTTAACAGATAACAGAATAGGAATTGCACCATTATTAGGAGAAAATAAACCTTATGGTTCTTCTGGTAGATGGAAAGCAGGAACATTATTTGGCCCAAGTGGAGGTCAAATTTATAATATTTTTGACATCTTATATGATGTTGGAGGTAACAAATATAATCACCACACAGCCAAGAATGTGCGTAGGTTAATTCCATTTCAGAATGTATGGTATCTCGATTGGTTGTTTGACGACATACAAAAAGGATTAAGATAAATAATGGCTATAACTATTTCTGACACAGAACCTCGTGTTCAATATACTGCTACAAGTGGACAAACTACATTTGCAGTAAATTTTGAGTTTTTTACTACTGCTGATATTAAAGTTTACAATGGTACAACATTATTAACTTATAATGCTTCACCATCATCAGCTTCTCAATATTCGGTAACAGGAGCAGGTGTTTCTGGTGGTGGATCAATTACTCTAGGGGGAGGGGCTACCCTTAATGATAAAATTACAATTTTTAGAGATTTAGCTGTAGCAAGATCAACAGACTTTCCAACTTCAGGTGCATTTCAAATTGACTCGTTAAATACTGAATTAGACAAAATTATTGCTATGATTCAACAAGTAGAAAGAGATTTAAAATTCTCTCCTAGAGCTGCATCTACTACAGCATCTACATACAATCTTACTTTTCCTGAATTAGTCGCAAACAAATTTTTAACAGTTAACTCTAGTGGAACAGCTTTAGAATTTACTCAAGATGTAACTAATGTAAATACTGTAGCTGGTATAGCAAGTAATATAGTAACTGTTTCTGGAATTGCAGCCAATGTAACAACAGTTGCAGGTGTTCATGCAAATGTAACAACAGTTGCAAATAATATAAATTCAGTAAACACAGTTGCAGCAGACATTACTAAAGTTATAGCTGTAGCAAATGATTTAGCAGAAGCTGTTTCTGAAGTAGAAACTGTAGCTGATGATTTAAATGAAACTACATCTGAAATTGAAGTTGTAGCAGGTGCTATAACTAATGTTGATAATGTTGGAAACTCAATTGCAAATGTTAATTCGGTAGCAGGAAAATTATCTGAAATAACAGCTTTAAGTGCTTCAGCAGTAATTACAGATATGGATTTATTAGCCACTTCAGCAAACGTAACTGCTATGGGGCATATTGGTACTTCTGCAAATGTTACTGCAATGGGATTACTTGGAACAAGTGCAAATGTTACTGCTATGGGCCATTTAGGTACTTCAACTAATGTAACTAACATGGCAAATCTTGGCACATCTACAAATGTAACAAATATGGCTACACTTGCAGGAATAAGTGGTTTAGGAAGTTTAGCAGCTGCTCATGCAGCAGTATCAAATGTATCTTCAAATTTATCAGCAGTACAAAACTTTGCTGATGTTTATAGAATTTCAAGTTCGGCACCAACTTCAAGTTTAAATGTCGGAGATTTATATTTTGATACAAGTGCTAACGAATTAAAAGTTTACAAATCTTCTGGGTGGGCTGCGGCCGGCTCAACCGTTAATGGAACATCTCAAAGATATACTTATAATATTACAGGTACACCAACTACAGTAAGTGGAGCAGATGCTAACGGAAACACACTCGCTTATGATGCAGGATACGCAGATGTTTACCTTAATGGAATTAGGTTATCAGGAGCTGATATTACTATTACTTCTGGTACTTCAGTAGTATTTGCTTCAGCTTTAGCAGCAGGAGATGTTGTTGATGTAGTTGCTTATGGAACATTTAATGTTGCGTCAGTTAATGCAACCAACATAGATGCAGGAACATTAAACATTGCTAGAATTGCTGATGGATCTTTAACTAATGCAAAATTAGCAGGATCAATTGCAAATAATAAATTAGCAAATTATGCAATTACAATTAACGGATCGTCAGTAGATTTAGGTGGATCTGTTACAATAGCTACAGAAACTCGACCTACTGTTTCTAGTGTGTCGCCTTCAACAATTACTAATAGTGCAACAAATGTAACTATTACTGGACAAAATTTTGTTAGTATCCCCCAGGT
>Ga0070746_10001377_pt1 | contig 14533 bp, 16 predicted proteins | sample VirMetDEL_Mar_21_FD_77016 | JGI IMG/M metagenome (GOLD analysis project Ga0070746, IMG submission 77016) | Aqueous microbial communities from the Delaware River and Bay under freshwater to marine salinity gradient to study organic matter... | ecosystem: Environmental > Aquatic > Marine >... | reverse complement strand
GCTCTGCATCCTGAGATCAAACTCCATACTGTCTAGTATAAACGCTTGTCTCTGCTCTGCTCTCTGTCGTTCCTCGTCTGCAGCCTTGCGCGCCGCCTCTTCTCTCTTGCGCTCTGCCTCTTGTTGGATGGTCAAGCGCCTGTTCTCAAACTCTAAGAGTATGGCCTCACGTGCTCTGACGTTGTCACCGGCGAGCTCTAACTGTAGCTCTTGCTGACGCTCCAATAGCTCTAGCTGATCAGCGCCCATGAGCCTCATGTTTTCAATCTCGGCGTTTCTGATTCGAGCGAGCTCGGCTTGCACCATCTTCTCTTGAGCTGTGCGCTTGGCGCTTGCAGCCTTACGCATGGCCGCAGCCCTCTGAGCCTCTGAGCGTCTGCGCTTGGCGTCTGCCTCTCTGATCTCTGCGAGCTTGGCAATGAGCGCTTGTTGTTCTGCCATGATCGCCTTAGCTCTGACATCCTCACCGATGTCCTCAATCTCTCTGAGCTCCCTTTGACGCTTCTGGCTCTCAATCAAAGCGATCTCAGTTTGAGCTTGAGCGCTCTCCTTGTTGCGTTGAAGCTCCTGAATCCTAGCCTGCTCTAATAGCGCGGCCTCACGCTTTGTTCTTTCCTTCTGCGCCTTCTCCCCAGTCTTTAAGAGCTCCTCTTTGCGCTTCTCTACCTTGGCGGTCTTTCTCAATGACTCGCTTGTCAGCAGATCAGCCTCCTGCTCTCTCCTTGTGAGCTCTGCCTGCCTCTTAGCCCTCTTTTCGAGGAGGCGATTAAGTTGGGCCTGCTCTCCTGCTAGAGACGCTTGGAGCGTCCTAGTCTTGTTAAGCCTCTCCTCCTCCTTAATGAGTGCTCTGAGGCTGTTGATGCGCTGATCTAGTATATAGATCTGTTCGACCCTTGCCGCGTTCTTCTCCCGGATGTTCTGCGCGGTCTCAAGGGGGACCTTGGCCTGCATCGACATCACTCTCAACTCTTCAACCTGAGCCAATGTGAGAGACACTTGAGCAGCTGCTAGCTCCTCGATGATAGATGTGAGCTCTGCTGCTGATGCCGTGTATGCATCTGTCCTAATCTCTACTTGCTCAGCTCTGCCAGAGTATTCCTCATAGGCGCTGATCACCTCACTGAGCGCTACCGCGACAGCCCCTATTGGACCGATGAGCCCGAGGAACGAACCGCCTGAGCTCATCACCGCACTGCTGAGACCAACCATCGATTCAGTCAGAACACCAACACTCTCACCGACCGCGCCGAGCTTCTCATTCATCTCACCGCCAAGCGCCGACACGCTAGCGCCTACTGAGTTAAATGTCTCACCGACAGCCTCACCGCCCTTCTCTAAGCGGTCTAAACCTTTTTCAGCGTCCTTGGCGTCAAGCGTGACCTCAATCTCGATCTCGTTAGTAGCCATAAGCGTGACCGGCTTCTTTCTGAGCTCTCTCTTGAGCTCTGAGTTGAGCTAACTCTGAGTGATTATGAATCACATCTAGTGCATCAACTATAGCACACGTTGGGTTTGGATAGGTGGAGCTGATCGGGAATAGATCAGCCTTATGGCGTCGATACGCTGTGATGAGAGACGCCATCTGGTTAGAGGTAGCGACAGGGCATGACCTGATCTCTAGCTCACTGAACGCCTCACCGCTGTCAGGTGCTACGCGATAACCTGGCACGAATAGACCGCGCTCATCCTCTTGGGCTTGTGGCAGTCCCTTTTGAAATACGCCACCACATGAGCCACGCTGAGCCCTAAGCTTTGGATTCTTTCGGCATTGGTCGCAACTCCAAGCGCGGCTCCTTGCATGGCTTAACCATACTGAAGCCGCTAGCCCTATTTTCCCTGATCACCTAGCAGGCTAATCCTCTGCACGTGTAGCACGAGCTGAGAGATTGTCTCTGTCCGGTGAGAGTCAGGTCTAATGAGCTCGAGCTGATCAACGTTAGCCTGCTCACCATCGATGAGCTGAAGTGACGCTCTTAACATCTCGACATAGACGCGATTGATATAGGCGTTATATCCGCTCATCGCCTCGCGCTCATCATCGGTTAGAGCGTGATGCCAACGTGCGCGCTCTGAGCTCTCAATGGGTGCCTCACTCCAAAGTAAGCGCCCAAGCTCTGAGCGTCTGAGCGCTCCTGCCCTGACCTCTGCATCCTCGCGCTCACTTGGGCTCAGAGCCTTGAGTGTGAAGCGTGTAGCCTGATCGCCAACAGAGCCGAGCTCTGAGAGATCTCCGCTTTGGATATACGCCGAGCGTTGAGACTCATCAGCCTCAACCTCTGGATCACACGTGACCACAACCTCAACTGTGTGATCTGCATTAGTCAGGAATGAGAGCGCCATCGATTACACTCCTAGACCGAGTCTGAATGGTGAGTTACCTGCACCGCTCTCATAAGCTGTGGTGGTGAAGTCACCTGCATAGCGGCTCTGCTGATAGGTGAGATTCTGACGAACAATATCGTTACCGCTCACATCATAAGCGCTAGGGTCTGCGGTGAGCTGTGCAGCAGGGAGCATGATGGCGCATCCCTTGCCGTCACCGATGGGACCTGTGCCGATGACGAGCTGTCTCACTGTGCGATTGAAATAATCATCAGCGATGGTCGTATTGACCGTTGAGACTGTGAGACTAACCTCAACGCTCACGTCACTGATGTCCATGCCGCTCATCCCCACGATTGAGTTTGAGTGACCGAGCGGTGTGAGGGTGTTGGTGAGCGTGACCGTGAAGTCTTCCACGTCTAGCGCGATGCGTCCTTGAGTCTCGCCCACTGTGCCATTGCTCAGGCTAGCAGGTGAGCCATCGCTGAGCACCACATAAGAGCCTCTGAAGAATGGAGGTGAGCCGGCGTTATACGTTGGCTCAATTGGCCCTGATGCGTTGCCGTGATCATCTTGGATGAGCGCCGCCTGATAAGTGAACTCACCCATCAATCGACCGTTGTCTAGGCTAATCGCGAGGCTCTCAAGGACACAGCCATAAGCGAATGAGCGATAGTTGACACCATCGATGCGGAAGCTCAAAGAGTGGTCTTTGGTACCTGTCGCTGTGCGGCTTGGGATATACCAAGTAGCGAGGCTGTAGAGTGTCGGTGTGCCTGTAAAGCCTGCGCTGAATGCAGGTGATACAGTCACATCAGAGCCAACATCGTTGTCAGTGATAGCGCTATACTCTGAACGCCCATTGAGCTCAGCGCCGATAAGACATCCAACGTCTGCAACGTTATAGCCTGTGGTAGGTGTGAACTTGTTGACGTTTGTCACAGCAGAGGCCGCGTCACCATCCACGATTGAGGGGAGCTGGTTCTTCAGCCCTGCGCCGAGTAGGTGACCGAGGTAGTTCGACGCGTAGGTGTCCGCACCGGAACCGATGGTGGTGAGGTCAACCCTGACCACAACTTGACCTGTACGACGACGAACGCGAGAGCCAGAGCTGTAGACCGTGTCGGGCTCAGGGGGCACGAAGTACGAACCATCACGCGCATCGTTGCGCTCACTTGCCACGACCTCACCAGGTATAACAATTGGGTCACGCTCGCAAGGGATCGAGATGTAAGTCAGACCTGAGTTGTCAGGAAGTCCGGTGGTGCTAGACAGAGAGCCAAACGAGCTCTCCTTAGCCACGCTTATTGATCGATGAGTTACAGTCATCTTAAGCCTCCAAGTAGAGAAGAGTGAAGGGGAGGATCAGCAGCACCGCGCCGCCCTGATCGTTGGTGGGGTCAATGGGCTCGACCGTTGGCGCGCTCGGGATTACTGAGACGATGCCAGTGGTAGCGAGGTCATAGTCAGGACCCTTGAGCTTGACTAGTAGGCTCTCGGCATCCTCTGCGATCATGCGCTGTAGATAGAGCTGGTCATGTGGCACGTCATAGCGCACATTGAGATTGATGGTCGCTCGGCGTCTACCTGATAGCCCTGCAGCTCCATCGTCTTCTGTGAACCCGCTCACCTCAAGGGTAAAGTAGCGCGTAGAGTGTGAGCGCTGAGAGAGAGGTGTCACCATGCCACCTGCGCGACCATGAGCAACGAAGCCATGATGGGTGTCGCGCTTTGGATTGATCGACATGAGCTTGGTCTCAAGGTGCGTTAACGCCGCCGCGATTCCCTGACTCATTGAATCTTTCTCCTGAGCTCAAGCGCTACCGCCTCAGTGATGGTCTCAACGTCCTGAGAGGTGAGCCCTAAGAACTCACGATCCTCATTCACATAGTATCCATAACCTGCATGACGCGTGAGCCCGATGGTGAAGCCTTTGGCGGTTGCCTCTTTGACTACTAGGTTATTCATCATGTCCCCTGATAGGGTGAGGTCAACTTCAGCGGTGCCTGCTAGTGTGGCGCGTCTGCGTGAGTCGTGCTTGTACTGCCTGTAGCCACCTTCATAATAGACTGATTTGCCGCTCGGTGTAGGCTCACCACCCTTAGGCGCAAGTCGAGCGCCACGCTTGGCAACATAAATGGGCTCTGTTGAATAGCCCTTAAATGGTTGGCCGTTGGCGTCAATCCCCCTGGTGGTTCTGATCTTAACAGCCGCCAGTGTATCACTAGCCAACCGCGCAGAGTCGCGAGCTGTCCACAGACTAGCAGGCAGATTGAGATTGACCTTAGTGGGCATTAGTGACGCATCCCACGCGCCGGTGTAAACCGGCTGTCATTTGCTGACTTGGTGTAGGTCTTCCAAGACGCCCTGAAATCTGTGGCGCTACCGCCTGAGCGTCTCAGGTTGCTCTCTCCCTCATCGATCTCACCATCACCATCTAGGTCGATTGTGACAGACCTGAGCGCAACGTCTAGGAGCTCCTGACAACGCTCTCTCATGGCGCTAGCCACATCGAGTTGTAGCGTTGCTTCATAGACTAGAGCCGCTGAGCAGTAAGCGTGAGCGCTGACAAATGACCCTTGATTGAATACGTCATCTTCAGTCGCACCATCTGCTAAGACGTGGTCACGAACTGCGAGAATGATCTCATCGAGCGCGGCGCTGATCTGTGGCGCTAGGTCGCTCTGTCGGCGTGGCACCATGTCAGCGAGCTGTGGGAATCGGTCAACGAGCTGATCATGGTCTAGGCCGGTGTTGAATGGTCGAGGCGTAATCTTGAGGATGCCGCTCTCAGTCTGAGGAGATCCGAGATTATCGGTGTATGTCAGCGTGTAGGGATAAGAGCCGGTGACCGCCTTGGCGCTCGGGATGTCCACATAAGCAGACGCAAAGTCTAGAGTGGCTGCAGAGGTGAGGTCGAGCTCACGTGGCAGAGGCTCGGCTAAGATCGCAGTGGTGCCACCGAGCCGAGTGACCTTAACCGCATAGTAGGTATCACGTGTGGTCCTGAGAAATGCTCTGACCTCATCGCGCTCTAGTGTGGTGCTCACGCTAGACGTGAGTGTGAGTGTGCGCCGATCATCAGCCACAGCGCTCACTGAGACATCGTCTCTGAGGTTGGTGAGCGCGCTGGTGAATGGTGCGGTGAACCCTACTGTGAGCTCAGCGTCTCCAGCGTGAGGCGTGCGAGGGTGCCACACAAAGTGGATAGTCTCACCTGTAACTGCTTTTCTCATCGCTTGCCCTTCGCGTTTGCTCGGTTGATGTCTGCGGTGGTGGCCTCATCGAGATCAGCCGATTGAATGAATCCCTGACTTACAGGGCTCCATGTATGTCTACAGTTATAGCCGCCACATGATGTCATCACGTTGAGCCCCTGCCCATTGTTGAGCTTGCGCATCTGCTCGCCTGATACGACCTTGCCCACCAGCGCTTTGCAGAATGGACGTGTTAAGCCGTCGAGCGGTCCGGTGTAAAGATAGTGGTCGAGATCAGCCGCCGCAGCTGCTGCCGCTGTGATTGATCGACCGTATTGACTAATCCTAGTCTTGACCTCTGTGAGCTGTCGGCCCTCAGAACGCTTTAAGCGCTCCTCGAGCTCACTCATGACGATGTCGACAGGCACCTCTAAAGATAAAGAGGTGAGCGCCGCTCTGATCGCGCTTTGGGTATCAGGTAGGATTACATCTTCAAATACTGCTGTCACAGCCTGAGCTTGGATCTGCTCTAACTGTGGCATAGCGTCAAATGAGAAATCAGGCTCTATCACCGCGAACGCCCTCTCAACTGCTTCGCGAATCTTGGCTTGACTCTCAATATATTCATCAACAGCGAGCCCCATTCCTGCTCTCAGAATAAAGTCTAAAAGCTGCTCATTGTCGAATGATAGCAGTAGCTCTGCATCGTTAGAGACGCTAGCTAGCTGCAGAAGCGTGACGAGCTCACGCCGAGAAGCAGAGAGAGCGCGCTCGAATGATCGCTCAGCGCTGATCTCTGCCTTTAATTGATCGCGTCTAGCTCTGATGAGTTTGGCTTGATCACCGCTCAAACTCTTAGCCTGCTGTGTCAGGTCATCGACCGCTCTCTTGTCAGCGTCCTCTGAGAGCGTCACATGCTCACCAGACTCAAACCGCTCAACGAGAGAATCGAGCAGCCCTAGATCATCTAGGAGCTGAAAGTCTAACAAGTTGGCTTTATTCAGGGCTAGATTCATGAGGTCGCCTCTTAGGTCAAGCAGTCCGTGACGACGTGCCCAAGCGTTGAGTCGATCGCCTTGAACTGATTCACCTCTTCAGCGTAGACGTAGCGGCGCGTTTTGTCGAGAGAGTCATACTGACCGGCCACCATGTTTCCGAATTGGAAGTTAAGAGCTGCTACAGGCATACCCTTTACGTTGCCGCTCTTTTGTACGATTGCATCAGAGCCGCGAAGGATACCCATGAAGATGGTCTCATTATTCCAGATGTAGCTCTCTGAGCTAGCAGCACCTGGGACAGCAGTATCTTGACGAGCCTGACCAACGAGGATGTTCGGGATACCGAGGATATCACGAAGCACAGCCAAGACCGCCTCATCGTTCAAGATGCGGTTACCTGATGCGAGGTTGTTCGTGGTGGTCCCGAGATATCCACGAATCTCAGGGTTACGAGCGAGCTCACGGAACACCTTACGACCGAAGATGAGTGAGTCTGGGTTGATGCCGTGTGCCTTCTCAAAGACGGTGTCCTTGAGCTCGTGGAGGAACGTGAGTGGCTCAGCGCCTGCAGCATCAAACTTGGTCGCAGGTGATGAAGTCTCAAACGCAGTCGAGTCAAAGAGGATATCAGCCGCGCGCTTCTCACGTGCGAGCTTCATGACGCGAGCCACCTTCTTGGCGATGCGCTGCTCCTCAGAACCGGGGTACTGAGAATCAAAGATGTCCTCCATCGCGATGCTGTCTTGAGCCGCGTAGATCTTCGCCTTGAAGGTCTGTGAGCTACGATCAAAGCCACCGATGGAAGCGCGTGAAGAACCAGGAGCGCGCTCAAGGTCGAGCCCTGCGCCTGCGCCCATAAAGTTTCGCGTCTCCTCGAGGAGGAGTGTGCCAGAGCGCTCAGGGACCGTGATGGTTTCCATGCACTTATCAGCGATGAGTTGGTCATCAGATGGAACCGCCTCAACGACAAGGCTGGTTAGAATCTGATCTACTGGATGAAGATTACTGTATGAACTAGCCATGATTACTTACTCCTTAAGCGAGCACGATAGAGGGGCCGAAGAAGTACACAAAGAACTCCTCACCTGCGCCTGCTGTGCTCTTTTGATTGATGTTGGGGAGAGCGCGAGCGACAGGGTAATTGCTTGAGGTAACAGCCACGAGCTCACCGTCATCAGCCGCCATGAGTAGCGGATTGGTTGCAAATGTGATGCCTGCGCCTGCCTTTACGCGCGTGATACCTGCGACGATAATCTCAACAACCTCGCCTGCAGCTGCTCCACGCTGAGCCACTCCAAGGATACCGTCATCATCTCCACCAGTCGGGAGGGCAGCTTTGCCGTCTGCATTGAGAGCCACAACGGAATAAGCGGTGATCGCCTCAGCCGCTACCATAGTGATAATGTTGTCTGTGTTAGCCATGATCAGCCTCCAAACGCTTGATTATAATAGTCAGGGTTCTGAGCGCGGAACTGAACCAACGCCTCAGAGTATGTGATTGATTTCTCAGCGGCGAGCTTGCGAACTTCGCCATCGAGTGACTGACGAGTGATCTCGCGACCTGATGCGCCGTGACCAACCTCAGCGAGAGGGATGGCGCTAGCTGATGGACGCTCTGAGAACATCTGCCAGAACTCAGGTTGAAGCTCACGCATAGCCCAAGCTTTACCGGCTACGCTCTCCTCTGCGGGAGTGATCCGACCATCACGAAGAAGTGTGCTCACTGCCTCGCGCTTCTCGATCTCAAGCTTCTCGGCCTCGATCTTCTCAAGTCGCTCGGTGAGAGCGTTGTTAGACTCTCTCAATGCATTGATCTCATTTAAGAGTGTGGGCTCAACAGTTGTCTCGCTCATCTTGTAATTCTTCTCTTTCTTCTCGTCATGGTCTTTAGACTCTGCGAGCTTCTCGTCTTCATCGTCCTTAGACTCTGCGAGCTTCTCGTCTTCATCGTCCTTAGACTTTGACTCCATCATTGATGACTCAGCGTCTTGCTTCATCTCTTTGATCTTTGATTCGAGTTCCTTGACCATCTCATCTTTTGCGATGAGCATGGCGCGAAGGTCCTCAACAGTCATACTCTCGACGTTATCCATCTCAAGCCTCTCGTTTAGGATGACGCGGTCAATCTTCGCGTGAGACTGAGCCGGTCGTGGTGTTAGGGTGATTGCAAGCAGCTGCGCGTCTCCCACTTTGTCACCACCCGCGCGGTCGAAGACCTCACCGGCGAGAAACTCAGGGGATGACCACAAGACGCCACCAGCCTCGTTGACAACGTTTAGACCGCGCTCGTTATAGGCAGGGTAAGCATAAAGCCCATCCTCTCTGAGCTCGAGGTCAACGATGAGTCCGAGAGCGTTACCACTCTCAGGGGGTGCAGGTGGACCGCTCTGATATGGAGAGGTCGCGTGCTGCCAGTCAATGATCACTGGGTCTGCATCGCGTCTCTCTTTGAACACGCGGACCATCTCAGCGAGCATTGAATCACTGATCTCCTTGCCTACGTTCTCGCCATTCATGCGCGAGCTCACTTGACCAAGGCTCAGCGTTTTGAACGGTCGACCGAGGGTGAGACCATCGGGAATATCATAACTGACGTTGAGCGCCTCAGAGTATGCCCTGAGCGCTTGCGCCTTCTTGTCTGCAGCGTCCATCTGTTTAGCTACTTTCCGAGCCCAAGCATAACCGGCATCACCGCCCCAACCATGCCAAGCCTGCCAACCCTTCCCCTGCTCATCCCAAGTAGAGCCCTGCTTGTCTCCCTCGTGACGAGTGAAGTAGTTGAGCATGCGTTTGACTGTATCAGGGCTGAGCTCCTTACCGTTGGCGAGGTCACGAGCACGAGCAATGCCCACCTCAGTCATGCCACGCTCAGAAGGCGGTTTAGTGGCTCTGACCTCTAAAGCGCGCTTGCCTGCATCTTGAGCCCCTTGTGGGGGTGTAAAGTCTATGTGTGAGTAACGGCTTGGCGCGAGCGCTTCAGACTTAGCCTCTGCTTCAGTGCGTTGAGGGTGTCCCTTGGGTAAGAGGTCAAGGTCTGTGTTATATGCCTTCTTACGCTGACCTGTTCCAACGAGCTTAAGGAATGTATTGACGCGAGCAAGCGCCCACTGATTCCTAGTCATGCCTGGTCGATGGCTAACAGAGAAAGCGCCTGCTCCACGTCGAAACACCGCTTTAAGTGTGCCGAGATCAACGCGTCTGCTCTTCTTGGTGTACTTAGCGTTATGCTTATCGCGAGCATTCTCTAAAGCCTTGAGCGCTTGAGCCCCAATCTCGATTCCACCACGTGAGCCACTAGCTGAGCCTTTAGGGTTGCGCTTAGAGCCTGTCTTGCGCTCGGATGGTTTAGCAGGCGTCTGCGCCTTGGTTCTCAGTTTGATCGCCTTAACCATTGTTGCGCCTCCTTCTAATGAGTTGCTCAGCTAAAGCACTAACACCACCACCACCGCCACCGGATGATGTGACTCTCGTCATAGGGTCGCGTTGAGCGTCTTCGGGAAGATCACCTGCACCGAGCTTGGCTCTGATCACGCGCTCAAGCTCATCGTCCGGAGTGATGAGCCCTGCCTGTACTAGACCTGGGAGCATTTGCAGAGACTCGGCTAGATCATCAGTGTCTAGCCCTGTATGAGTGAGCTTTGGGAGCTTGGAGGGATCGACCGCGCCATAGTTCCATCTGATGAGCCTGCCGATAGTGCCACCGCCGCGACGATCAACACCACTCACCTGAGCGGCTACTAGGTCACAGAGGTTGATAGCAGCTCGACGGAACACAGAGAGGTGAATCTCACCCACTGAGCGTGACCCTGTTTCGGTGTTACCTAGATCAGCGAACTGAGCCAAGAACGCCGCCGCGATCTGAGAGTCACATTTGGTGATAATATTGATCGGGCCATCTGCGTAGAGGTTCGGCTGTGCTGCGTATGTGTCAAATTTCACAGCGCTGTTTTCTACCAGGTAGCTTTGCTCGGCTGAGATGAAGGCTTGAGCCTGAGCCTCTGCGTCATCGATCATCGCGTCAATGTCACCATCGGTTAAACCGATCTGCTCAGCTACTGCTCTATCGACCACAACCTTGGGGGTGGGTACAGCCCAACGATCTAGACCAACACACATGAGATTACTCACGCGCTGTTTAGTTCGCCACCACCACCAAACAGGGCGAAGCATGCCAACGCCCTCGAAGTTCGATCCAGTGCGGTTGAGGGTGAGTAGCAGGAGCTTGTTAGCAGGGATGGGCTCTGGCGTTTTACCACCGCCCACCATGTTCTGCATCACGCCGTCAAGATGTTGATCATCTCGGCTCAACCATCGGCTATGCGCGCTAGGCTCACGATCAGCGTAGTGGCTCAGCCAAACTCTCACCTTACCAGTTGAGTCAGGGCCTACCCTGTAGACCTCCTCAGCGTAGCGATAGCCAATAGGCACAAACTCCCATAGGTAACTTAGTTGATCTTCCCATGAGGTTATCATCTGCCCTGAGTGGCCATCAAAACCCCAGCACTCATTAGCATAGCGCGCGAGCTCCTCGGCTACTAGATCACCCTCAACCCCCGGTTCAAAGCGCCATGAAGCTGAGAGCAGAGTCTGTCTGAGCATATGCCAAGAACGCCTTACAATGGGGTCTGTCCTTAGCATCTCCTCAGCCTCTTGGACCCAGTTGAGGCCGGTCAGCTGAGCGTTGCTCTCTTTGGCGATGGTTCCGCCGCTGAGCTGTGTGCCTGAGATACCACGAGAGCCGAATCTAGGTGAGAGCGCTCTCATGTGGCGAGGTGTATCACCTGTTTTGGATTCGCTCATCGCTGTCTCCTGATGTGCTTAAACAGTCGCCATTATACTGATAATTTGGTCATGTGTCACTAGTCTTCTGTTCAGTGTCATCTTGTTCAGTGTCAGGTAGCCACTCAGCTACATGATCATTGAGAGTCACATCACGCTCTGAGCGATTCATCACCCTGAGCTCAGCGAGCTGATTAATCATAGCGGTCTGCAGCTCCATGAGCATATCTGACTTGAGTTGACTATTGATGTGAGCGTCTCTGAGTCTGGCTATGAGCGCCTGACGATCTGCCTCTTTAGTCGCGAGATCGTCTTTGAGTTGCTCGACCTCAGCAGGGTCACGCCCTGACGCTACTGCTAGCATCGATGAGATGGAGCCGGTAAGCATGCCTATGATGCCTATGAGAATATCGCGGTTCTCTTTGACTATGTCTACATAGGCTAGAAAGACGATTAACCCAACCACCAAACCCATGAACACAACGCTAAACCACCAGCCTCTGAGTGTGCGTTTCTCCTCATCTATAGTGCTCATAAATCTCCATCAATCGGTTGATCAGCGGTGAGAATTTGTATTTCAGATAGGGGTACATGTGCGCGAGGACATAGCCAAAGCTGATCAGCGCTAGTCGGTAGAGGGTCCACTCAGCCCACTCTAAAGCCTTTCTATGTCGAGCCTTGCTCTTGATCTTCTTAGGCCCCCCAACCCGAGTTACTTTAGCGTTGCCTGGTGGCGGCTGTAATACCTTAATGTCACACCCCACCGCGTAAATCGTTTGGAGGTCGCGCACACCTTTAAACTTATACAGACCGACACATGAGAACCGTGTATCTCTCGGCGTCATGCTGTTAGAGCGTGAACGCACTAGAGCGAAAGCATCGCGAGTCAGGAGGACCTGACCGGCCATGCATATGCTCATGGTCCTCGCCGCGATGTTCTTGGTGATCCCTTCGAGCTCCACCGGCTTAGCCCCGACCACCACATCAAGCTCACGTTGCTTGACCTCGACCACCGGCCCCCAGTGCACACCGATTCGAGCGTTGAGCTTGGTGAGCTGCGGAACCGTCATCTGATAATAGAGACCGAAGTTAACCGCATCAATGACCCTCTCAAAGCTGATAAGGAATCCATCTGACCTGTCGATCTCTCTGCCGTTGAAGCGCTGTATGAGCGTTCGCGCTCGGCGGTCGTGATACTGAAACCACCGCGCCGCGTCATAAGCTCCAAAGCGCTCGACAAACTGAGTGGAGCCTATGAGGTCGAGGAGCACCACCGCTAGGCATCGCTCTTGGTAGGTCTCCTCTTCTCGCTCCATCTCATCACCTCCACGCCATGCTCTCTGAGGTAAGTTGCGCCGATACACGTGAGCGCCTCTTCGCCTGTTATAACATAAACACGCTCAAGCCCTGCGTGATGAATCGCCTTGGCGCAGTTGAGGCAAGGTGTGCGAGAGACAGCCAACCAAGCGCCGAGCGTGGAGCTGCCACGGCGAGCGGCGTTAATGATCGCGTTGGACTCAGCGTGATGACATCCCACCTCTGTCATTGTTCCGCTAATGATCTGCTTAACGTCTCTCTCACAGAGGTCACCGCCGCAGAGATGACCACCGCCTCTCGGCGGCCCATTGTATCCATCGCTGATGATGACCCAAGAGTTGGGCTCGAATATCACAGCGCCGACCTTACCACGTGGGCAGGGCGAGAGCTCACTAAGCATCTGAGCTTGTCTGAGCCGCATTAGCACGTGCTTCAAAATACTCCTCCTTGTTAAGCAGGGCGTCTCTGGTCATAAATACTCGCCTCCCCTCAAGCCTGACCACATACGCCTGAGAGTTGCGCGCCTTGGTGATAGCCCTCAGCCGCCTCTCTTCGCTTGGAGTTGGGTCGAGCACCTCAACACGCGTAAACATAGCGAACGTGTTTAACCCCACTGGCCGATTCTTCCAAGGTCGGTACTGAGGATTATTAAAGAGCATGTCTCTAGATAATCGGCGTCTAGTGCTCATACTCATCACTCAGCAAGGCTTTGACCGATACAGGGAAGCGCTCAAGCAGTTGGGCTTTAATCGCCTCAGCCGCTAGACGCGTCTCAAGCTGTACGTGCTCAGTGGTCCGCAGCCTAATGAACTTGCACCAGTTGTGGAGGTTGCCTGTCATCCAAAACGAAGTGTAAAGGCTCTTAGGTAGAACCATGCGCGCTGTTTCACGTGAAACACCTAGCCTTAGAAGAGAGTTATAGTCAGAGACTGAGTCGCGCGCTGAATCCTTGAATATCTGATGGCATCCCTCCAAATTCTCAGGGAGTTCATCGGATGAGCACTGCAGATTTTTCTCTGCTTGGCGTCTGATCTCTTGGGGGTGATAGATTGCAATGGCTTTAGAAGAGTAGCGCCTGCTGATCTCGTTAAATGAAAACGTCCTATGGCGCATGATCTGAGCGCGCACGAACAAAGGCACAGTGAGCTCAAATGACGCGGTGACATGCTCAAAAGGTGAAGTGTGACCATGAGCCGCTAGATACCTGATCAGCTTGGCGTCTTTGTCGTTCATGCCGTTGGTGATGTCTCGGCTGAGCTTTGAGAATGATACACGAGCCGCTTGAGCCGGTGTCTCATCTGAGCCCATCGAATCCAAGAAGATCACCTCACCAACGCCGTCATTATAAATGTACATTAAAAGCTCCTTGTCTTTGCACCGCCGACCTTGACGCGGCGTGATTTGGTTTTAGCTCTGCCCTGATATCGGCGTTGATCAACAGTCTGATCGTCTGCCCATCTCCACATGATGCAGTCATAGCGCAGAGCGTCTAGTGGGTCCTCGCGTCCGTCTTTCTTCGGTTGTTCTTTGTTCCGTTCCCAAGCGTATGAGAGCAGAGCCTTTCTGATTGAGTTACCGCTGACGCGCTCGCCCTTATCCCAGACCTCACGAGTGATGAGGTATTGGCGTCTATTAAATGCGCGCTTGAGCTTACCCACGCCGTTGAGGATGTCTGTTCTGATCGCGTCTGTGGTCGATCTTAGCGGCATGCCCAAACCGTTCGGTGGAGCTGCTCGCATCGCTCGGAATGCGCTTGCACCTGTCTGATCGTTGCGCGCCTTACCGGCTTTATCTGCGGCTCCATTGTCTAGCCAAATTCGATCACCTGGCGCTGAGCTCTGCAGCGCACGAGGCCACGCCACTGAGAGGATGAGTTGGGCGAGTTGTTTGACTGTGACCTCTGCAGGGTTGAACTCGGCG
>Ga0070746_10001372_pt1 | contig 14559 bp, 15 predicted proteins | sample VirMetDEL_Mar_21_FD_77016 | JGI IMG/M metagenome (GOLD analysis project Ga0070746, IMG submission 77016) | Aqueous microbial communities from the Delaware River and Bay under freshwater to marine salinity gradient to study organic matter... | ecosystem: Environmental > Aquatic > Marine >... | reverse complement strand
CCAGATTACTTCTACCATGTCATGCACCACTGGCTCTGGGATGTTGGCAAGGCCCTGACACGAGCCGATGCGGTGATGGGTAAGTCTACAGAGAGATTCCGACCAGCCGCTTACGAGGCTATGTGGAGGGATGCCGCACAAAAAGTCCTTTCATACTTCAGGAAAGATCCCATCGAGGCAGAGATGGTTCCTTGGGTTGACCCAGAAGTCTCTCAGTTTAGAGATATAACAGAAAAATATTTAAGCGAACCTGAACCAGGACAGATTGACGGAGTTTTTGAGTTGTCCGAAGGAGATGCAAAAGCTTTACAAGATGGAGCGATTTCTGAATCAGTAAACCTCCAACCACTTGTCAATAAGCTAATGCAACGAAGTATTGCTGACAGGTTTGCCACAGGATTTTATGTAGCTAAAGATCAGACAAGTACAATCTGGCCTGACACCTACCAAGGCAAGAAGGGTTATTGGATGAGAGGTGGAATCGGGTACCCATTACTCGATGAAAATATAAATGGAATACAAGGTGTTAAACCTAAAAAAGGACAGGTTAAAGGCCGTGCTGCTTGGGCATCTAACAATCCAAGGATAACCAAGCAAGCAAGAGACTTACAAAAACTAGGGGCAGAACATGTGCTAACCGTTATTGGTAGTGAAGAAATGCACTTTTCCAATAAAGCATATTGGGCTATCTGGTGGAGAGAAACTCAAGACTTGATGAGGAACAAACCTGCTGTAGCACAAAAGGTTAATGATGCCATTGACACTATCCTGAACAATGATGTCTCTAAAAATATAATTCCTCTAAAGACTCTGTTACTAAATGAAAAGAAAAACAACCCTGGAAAAAGTAACTGGGAGTTGTTAAAGGCGACAGCACCAGAACTTTCTTTTCAAAACAGAAAACCAGTTGTTGATTATTTTGGCGGTAGCTTTGGGACAAAAACAGATACGGCTATTGGGTACTCAAATAAAGAGCTATGGAAAGACACAACAATTTTTAAAGGTGCCCCGATGCACCTGCCTGTTGGAATCATAAAACTAGATGCTGTTGGTAATCAGTTTGATGAAATGACTCACGCAGATATTGGAGTTCCTAAGCATGATGCCTACCCCTATGTTGTGCAAGGAGAACTGATTGCATCTTTTATTGATAGTTTTGATCAGCCAGTTGTTAATAAGCCTATTGCAGACTTCAAAGAAATATTTGAAGACTTGCAAGAAAGGATACACAGCCTAAAAGACTATCCATCTGCAATGCCTTTTAGGATTGATGAAAGGTGGGATACCAAAAAAGGGAAGTGGGTTAAATCTAAATTTAATTTTGGCTCTGTAAAGACCCCATACAAACTCCCGGGTGCGGTCATCTCTAACTTTGAACAATTGATGGATGCACCAACCACGCCGATCTCATTCAGCGAGGCTGTAACCAAACTGTCAACTCAACCTGGGCATGTCGCAGACTTTAACAATGCACGACAAAAGCAGGCTGAGTATGCCACAAGCGAATCAATATTCTCCAGACCCCTGGATCAGGACCTAGAACTTCCGGGTGGTCGCAAGATCAGTGACATCGTTACCAGATTCATGGAGCCATTCGGCAAGACTGATGCTCCAGAAATGCTCCGTGATATACGTCGAAGAACTCGTGGAAGGATTCTCCGCATTGAGGAAGCAGGGTCTAAGTTATACAAGGCTCTATTCAAAACGAAGAACCCTGAAATTATTTACAAGTATCTGACAACGAAAGGAGGTGACTCGTCTTCCATTCCTGACGCTAATGAAAGGAATGCGGCTGAAAAAGCAAAGCTTGCTATACTTCAGGCTGGGCAAGATTTAGTAGACAGGGGTCTGCTACCACCAGATGCCTTGAAGAAATATGGAGACGGATACCTACCTAAACTTTATCTCCAGTATTTACTGGACGACAATGACCGATATGCGATACAGAGGGGACAGTCCAACAAGGTTTCTAACATGGACTACCTCAAGCGCAGAGGTCATGTTGAGGAATCAGTAGCAGAATTTGTCAAGGGTGTAGTCAAGGACCCTGCATTCCTCGTCAGTAAAGCCACGATCCAACCGGGCCGTGACATGGCGTTGCTTGACATGTTTAGTGAGATGGTCACAACAAGTCAGCAGAACAATTTTAACTGGGTTCTGCCAGAGTCAATAGTCGATGACTTTGATTACGCAAGGCTGATCGCCAAGATTGCTGGCAACACTGAGATCGGCATGGAGCTCAAGGAACAGTTAGCTAAGAGTGACAGTGATCGTGATCGGATCGTTGCCCAGATTGAAGATTTAAAGCAGGCTATTAAAAAAGAGAGGGAGGTACTACGGGCGAAAGATCGCATGAAGTCTAAAGCATTGAGTGCGATGATCAAAGAACAGCAGGGCCTACGAGACAAGCTAAAAGCTTACTCGCCTAAGAAGATGTCTGGGTATGGATTGAAGGCTGAGGCTGACAGGATCTTTAAGACAATCTATCCACAGGTCAGATCCAGGAATGAGAAGGAAGCAAAGATTGTTGCTGACCTTGTCGATGAGATGAACAAGATAGCTGACCAGACAATAGGCAGAGTTATCATACCAAAGGACTACGCTCAGATCCCTGACAATGCGCGTTACGGGTCCATGCGTGGGCTCGTAGTGCAGAAAGAAATCTACGATGATTTGGTTGGATCTCTGAAGATGATGAAGCCAGAGAATGCAGCCGAGGCAATCATTGGAGAGGGTGGATTACTGGGTAAGACAAGCAGGCTATTTAAATGGTCCAAGGTTACCGCAAACTTCCCAGCAGCTTGGGTCCGTAACTTCTCATCCAACCTAGTGTTCATGAACATCGGTGGTATGCCGATGGGTAAGATCCCTTATTACCTGACAAAGGCAACCAGGGAGATGATCAAAACCTGGAAGGGAGAGAAGTCAATCTACGATGAGGTCAAGGACTTTGGATTAACATCTTCTACGTTTGCATCTGTCGAGCTCGGTAGGATTGAGAAAGAGTTTGAAAACTACCTGAACAGAACACAGAGGAAGGGCACTCCATTCAAGGCGTTCTTTGTTGCCAAAGAGCTACTGGTCACAATGCAAGACTGGACGAGTGACAAGTATGGTCTGGTTGATTCTCTTGGCAAGACCATGATGTACATGAACGGCATCGACAAGGGCATGACACCACAGGAAGCCGCAGACCACGCAGAGAAATGGTTGTTCGATTATTCCCTGGTTAAACCATCAGTAAAAACACTGAGGCAGTCAATTGTTGGAGCACCCTTTATCACATACACGACGAAGGTGTTTCCTCTCCTGGTAGAGACCGCACTGACCAGGCCCTGGAGGTTCGCTCCATACTTCGCACTGCCCTATGCCATGGCAGCCCTGTTCAAAGAAACACACGACCTTGATGATGAAGAGTATGAACAGCTAATGATGTCTCTCCAGGAGTACATGAGAGAGAAACGGTACGCAGGCAACATCATGCCCCTACCATACCTGGATAAATTTGGCAGGCCTCAGTTCCTGGATCTCGCATACCTCTACCCATGGGGTATGTTCACAGAGATTGCATCGGAGGCACAGGATGATCCAGGTGCGATCATGCAGACACTTGGATTACTTGGTGGTCCAGTAGCCTCTATCATAACGGTGATCAGTTCTGGTGGCATCGACCCATTCACACGAAGGCCTGTTGCTAACAAACTCGATGCTCCTGAGCAAAGAGTTAAGGACTACCTGACCTACATTTACAATCTCATGATGCCTCCATTCCTGCATTCAGATTATGGAGCTCTGAACCGGATTATGCAGACACTGGACGGTGAGATGAACAGATACGGGGAGCCAATGAAAACTATACCTCAAGGGCTTTCACAGGCTGTCGGATTTAACGTCTCACCTGTTGATATTGGAAGTCAGAGAGGAAGGAATGCTCGGTACATGCAGTCCGAGATCCTGAAGACCATGGGCTACGCAAGACGGACGCTCCGTGACATGACCAGAATGGGCAAGAGTGATGAAGAAATAAAAGAAAAGAATGAATACTTTAAGAAGATAATCAACGAGCGCAAGCAGAAGCTACTCGATTATCTCAAGGCCTCAAAGTTTCCAACTGAGAAATTGAAACAGGCCAACTGATCTGGTATAATATAGTTTTGAGGTTGCCATAGTGGGACCTCGCATTTAATCTTTGCTGTAAAGGAAGATATGTCAACATACCTTGATCCCTTCAGGGGTCTGGGCCTGGGCTTCGACGCGATGTTCGATGCTCTCGAGGCTTTCGACTCCCTAACCCCATCCAGAAACAACTACCCTCCATACAATCTGATCCGTGATGGTGAAAACTACACGCTCGAGGTTGCTTTGGCAGGATTCAAGAAGGAAGACATTCAGGTTGAGCTCAAAGAGAACAAGCTGACTGTCGAAAACATCCGTAAGGATGCCACTGAGAATGAAGATTACATTCACAGGGGGATAGCATCACGCCATTTCATGAGGCAGTGGCTACTTCATGACGATGTAGTTGTGAAATCTGCGAGTCTTGAGGACGGGATTCTCTCTATAAAAATGGAGAAGATTATCCCGGAGGAAAAGAAACCTAAAATAATAAAGATTACAAGTTGAGGTTATAGAAGTAACCTAAAATAATTAAGATCAACTAAATATGTGGCTCAGTATGCCCGTGAGTTGATTCAATTTTTAGATTGTCGGTGTAGCATTTATTGTGCATCACAGGTTGTTTCCTAAGATTCAGGCTAAAATGCAGCACTACACCGACTGTAACAACCAACAGCGCAACCTGCGCTATAAAAAGCACAAACATTATTTAAAGTAGTTAAAGTTAATAACGACTCTACGTTTTTCATCGGTGCATGTTTTTCCGCTATGGTTTTTATGCACAGGAAATGTTACTAATCGGTTCTTTAAACTATTGACCTCACCACCTTCTTCAAATACTGTTCCACCATCATTTGTGTTTAAATAAAACACTGATGTATAAGCATTTGTACAATTATATGGAAAGTCTGTATGGTACTTGTGGATAACATGTTCATCTGTTCTTGTGGTTGTGTTTGCCTTAACCCTTACTAGACCTTTGTACTCAAGCTTTTTTAAAATAGGATTAAGCAAGTTAAAACAATTAGAATTAGGCAAACAATTTTCATAAAAAAGATGTACAAATTGAAATCCATCATCTTTGACAACAACACTGTCGTTATAATACCAAGGGAAAGCAGAACCTAAAATTGATTCACAAACTTTATTTAAACTAATCTCATCGAGAAAGTTATCGATAACTTCACAATCTTTTAACATTTTACAAGTTCAGATTGTAAAATTTATACTCAACCCTTGGTGGTTTCTTTGGCTTCGTCATCTCCCGGTGCGCCAGGATTGTCACCAACCCCAGCACAACAAAAGACAATAGCAATATTGTTTTCCAATCAAACATCATATCTCACAGCTATTACCTACACAGGCTAACTCCTGACTGGCTACCGTGTAGTCTTCTTGTTCAAACTCAGCTAGTTCCATCCAGTCTACAGAAGGCATAACATCAAGTAGCTCTTGATAGATTCCTTCGGGTACTTCTTGATACGGAGCCTGAGCGTACTCGTGTTCACTGTACGGCAGGAATGACATGCCTGACATCATATTGAAATTCTCATAGACCCAGGCACCCACTTCCATCCACTCGTTTTCACGGACATTCACGGTAATACTCGCTTTATGTTCGCACCAGTTCTGTTGGTAAAGCAGGCAGAGCTCCATCATTTCTATCGCAGTGTAGTCGTCACGGAGAACCGCCTCGTCGCTACTCTTCACAGGAAATGAGAAGACGGTGGTATGGTCTGGCTTCGTTACATCCGGCTCATTAGGAAAGCCCTTCTCCTTCATGAACTTACACATTGAATCGTTCTGGTCCATGCGTACTGTCCTGATATAGTATTTGCTATGCCTTGGGTGGATGCCCGATGCAGAGTTGACAAGCTGACTGACAGTCCCACTCGGTTTGATACATGTGATTGCAGCACTGGGCTTGATACCGATCTGTTCTGCCATTTGTCTGTTGGACTCAACCGCTACCTGCTTCCACTCCTGAAGCTTTTCCTGTAGCTCGACTGACGGTGTACCAGTGAAAAGATTGTCACAGATACCAGTCAGACTCACGCCAAGCAACCGCTCGTCTTCGCAATTATTTTTCCAGTCATCAGACAGGTACTTAAAATTGGTCAACGTAGATTGAAAGGTGCCGAGGACACTAGCCAGGGAAACCTTCCTTCTAAGATCCTTCAATCCATCTTCAGGCCTGATCACAACCTCGGACAGGTTGCAGAACTCGCGATGCTTCAGGATTATCTCACTGCATGGGTTGGTGCCATAGTCGTCAACAGATACACGCCGACCTTCTAGGGTGCGGTCAACATGCTCTTTGGCTACCTTGGTCGAGAACATTCCACGCTCACCAGACTTAGACTCATAGAGCGATGTCCACTCTTTCATGAAGGTCCCCATGTCTGGGATCTCATGGTAGTTTGCGGAGTTGTTTGCCAGGGCACGATGCACGTTACTGTTCCACCACTGGCCCGACTTTGCGGTTCGCATCTGGTCGTCACCCAAGTCACTCAACGAGATCAAAGCACTCCGCCTGACTCCGCCAACGACCACAACCTCGGCGGTCTTGCACACAATATCGTGGCACTCCAGGGAGCTAAGTTTCCTGCCGACCGCTTTTTGAAATGTCATCACCGTGAATCTGAACAACTGATCAAGAGGTCCAGGCCCACTAGCACGACCACCAAATGTTTTGAGTATGGCTCCCGCAGGTCTGATCTGATCCAGGTTCCAACTTGGCTCCAGGCCCGAGTAAAGCAGGGCAATGAGCTCACGGAATGCCTTGGCCCATCCTAGTTTACTGTCGTCTACATTGATTACACTGTCAGTCTTGTAGATTTTCTTTGGGATAACAGGTAGCTTCTCAACGTGCTTACTCTCCACACTAAACCCCACACCAGTCCCATTCATCAAGACATAAAGGATCTCATCAAACGATTGTGGTGTACACACATGAGTGTACGAACAGTTATACCCTGCAACATTTTCTTTTTTCAGGGCAGGTCCCGCAGTCATTAGACACCTCATGCTAGGCATGATCTCCTGGTTGAGAACAGCAGACCTTAATTCTTTCCGCAACTCAGGCGGGATCTCCCAGTTATGCTGAGCCTTTAGATGCTCATCGAAGAAATCAAAGTACCTGTCTACAGTCTCTGTCCAGGTCTCTCTTCTCTTAGCCTCATAGTTCCAACGGCTGTACCGGGACAGATGTATGAAGCTCTGGTATTCTGTAGGTAGCTTTACGTTTTCTTTCTTCTGCGGCATCGTACTTCTCCTGTATTGAGTTTAGTTGTTTTTGTATTTGACTGAGATGCTCCACCGACATTCCTTTCGGAATCGGCTTCGACGTTAAAATAAAATCAATTGCATCATCAAGTGCATCCACCTGATGAATATCAATTAACCGTATTCGGATGTTGGACACTTGTCTCCTTTAGCGTTGAAGTTAAAAAGACTTCCGATCCTTTTGTAACCTTGCCCTCGGTCTTGGTAACCACAAGAACTCCCGATTCCTCAAGGCTCTCCAGGATATAATTGTACTCCTTGACACCCCCATCAAGGACCCTGCTCACGAGTAGACTCTGCCGTGGTATCTTGCCCTGTCTATTGGCAATATACTCGACAACCCTACGTTGTTTGGTTTGATGATCAGACTCACCCAGTTCCCGGTTGAACAAGAACCGAGTACATTGTTCAGCATAAAGGCACATGCTGACACCAGACATGATAGCCGCTTCGCTGAGAAGTGAAGTATTTGAATCTATCAAGAATTGAGATAACAATCCAACCTTTATAACGCCCGGACTCCATCGCTTGACAAAAGGGTCTAGGACCTTCTGTTCCTTGATAGATTCTGACTGCAACCGCTTGAAGAGTGAGTCGTGGTAGTGGGTAAAAGCCCTCTCCGCTTCCGGTGAAAACTCGTACTCCAACGGCACGGTCATCTCATCAAGCTGATGGTATATCTCGCTGAGAAGATAGTATGAATTCAGATCCTGGATCTTGGTCTGTATCTTCGGGAGCGCAGGTGGTATCACATCCTTGGGTGGTGGCCTGAACAACAGGAACCTAGCCAGGAACCCAGATCCCGCGTCGTCTTTGCCGATCATCCCCTGCAAAAACTCCACGGTTGATACCCCAGATATACAAACATGAGGTCGATAGATTATCTTTGACCCCTTCCCTCTTGTCACATCCTCAAAGTATTCCGGGACATCATATAGCTCAGTAATATGCTGCCGAAATCCTTTGTTGTGACTGGTGTCGAGCCCTGCCAACCATGCACCGAACTCAGAGAGCAACCAGACACCACCACCCGTTGACTCTAGCCGGTCTATGCAGGCTTCCCAGGATGCTTTCCCTGGCATAATCCTGCGCTGACTATTGATACGATCAATGAATTCTATCTTCTCGAGGATCTCAGGATCGTCATCAGCATACGCATCACCATCCTGCATGATCTTCAGTTCAGAACGAGCGTCTGATATTTGTGTCAGCAGTGTTCCCTCTCGCTCTCTCAGCCTCTGCGCCCCAACATTCAGAGCGGTAGTCTTGTAGCTACCAGACTCACTGATTGATAGACACCAGAGATTACCGTAGAGAGGAACAAAATAGGTGGGAGTTGTGACAGTCAGGTTCAAGCCTGCCTGGGCACCAAGGGCGGTCAATGCTGTCGCACCGATAATGATCCCGCTTGCCTCAGTCAGTCTGCTTGTGTCCTGGATGTATTCGCGCAGTATGGGTGGGAGATGAGAGTCGTCAAACTCATCTGGCTCCTCGGCCTTTAGGATGCTCTTGCACAACTGCTCCAGTTCACCAGGCCTTGGTCCTGGGATCTCAGTCCTCTGTCTCTCCTTCAATGCGGTGGACCGACTGGCAAACAACTGGTACACCTTGACTGGTGGAGAGAGCGCAGAACATATTGACTCGATAGAGCAACCTGCATGACAGGTCATGAGAATCTTGCCACCCTCCATGGCCAGACTGAGCGACGATCTTCTGTCATCATGAGCGGGACAAATAGCATTGTATTCCTCTCCGCTTTTACTGACAGACCTCAGCCCTGAGATGATCCCATTAAACGTATCATGCAGGTCATTGGTTTCTACCTGTGGTGGCCTGTCGAAGTCTATCTTGTTCTTCTCAAGCTCTTCCCACCAACCATCTACTTCATCGGGTTCATAGTCAGAAGAGAAACCCTCGAGCGCACTGAACATCTCGGAAGAAAGACCATCCTTGTCTATCCCGAGCTTGACCCTCTTCTCAATAACATCCGACAGGTCGGCACCATGCTTCACATCCTCTTCCAGGAACGTGGTGTAAAGCTTCTTAGAATCCAGTATCTTTACATGCGTGGTGCCGTGGAGATTCTTAGCCATCTCTTCAGCAAACTCACGCCCAGGCTCGTCGTAGTCCGGCACAACCCAGACCTTCTTGAACCCACTAAAATATTTTTGGATGAAGTCAGGCTGCCTCTTGAGCAGAGGCTTCAAGGCCTTAGCACCACCAGCTATACATGTGGCAGGCAGGCCAACCTTGGTGATGAGATTGTCAACGTCCTTCTCCCCTTCGACGAAGATAACCGCAGGCTTGTCATGAATTAAATCTAGTCGATAGGGAACCTGTTGAACACCATCCCAGTTCCATATATCCTCGCCATTCGTACCCTTCCTCAGTCTCCTGAACTCTTTGCCCGGGAATCTGATGACTTGGTAGAGGCTCCTGCCGTTAGCGTCTTTGTATTCGTAGACCGCTTCTGAACCTTGCATTCTTTACCCCCAATCTTTTCAATTATTACGTTAGCATATCCTTGTTTTCCAGGATCAATTCCTCTTCTGACTGCCCTAACATCATCGACTTGAAAGTCGTCACTGTACACAAAACCTTGTAGGGCATCGAGAATGGGTTTGATTCTGTTATCAACGTCAAATTTACGCCGTGTTTTAGCGTGTAATAGAATTGTGATCCGTATTTTGTCTTCATCTTGAAACACCAATCCAGGTTCGGGAAACAGCCGCTTGACCGCCTCCCGAAATAATCTAGTCTCCTTAGTAACGTAGGTCCACCCCCGCCAGTCAGACCGCCACTGAGAGTTGAGACTCGGTGGCCACGGGAGTTTGATCCTCACCTGTGAGCCATGATGGTTCTATATAATTATGAAAAGGAAGACTCTTACAAACCTCTGGGTTGATGGACAAGTACAACGAGCCGTTCTCCCATATCCTGGGGTCATCAAACAAAGCTACCTGATCATCCCACACCACGGCCAAAGTATTGAACTCGTTCTTGGTCCGGGAAAAATTTGCTTTGTTACGCTCATAGCTACTAGGCTTATACTTGTAGTTGACTGTTCCACCACCACCAGAGTTGCCACTGAGAAAGGTGACTATAATGCAGTCCTGACGGAAACCATCTGGTCCACGCTTGTCAATCTTTCTCCTGGCTTTCTTAACCTGAATAAGTCTAACATCATCGTCTCGGATCGCAACTAAATCTTGGACTGGTTGCTGACCCCAGGCCGGAATAAAGGTGCTGTATCCGTACTTCGCAAACTCAACCTCGACTCTGCGTTCACAGACAGCACCCTTCCAACTGTTAGCGTTATTAGAATGGGATGTCGTCTGACTTTCCATCCGTATCACTAGCAGGTTGTGCTGACTTAGCTTGACCCATTGGTACAACGTCCAAGATTTCGTTGTAGCCACGAGCGTTAGGACCGTACTCGACGGTGACAAACTTCCCGGCTATGTCGTGGAAGTCTTTCATCTGGGTAATGCCCAGAGCCTTGGCAATCTTTGCCACCTTGGACCGACTCACTCCATCGCGTTTCTTACCATCGACGGAATCCTGGTTGTTAAGCCAGAGATAAAGGGTGATCCAGTCCCCTTCATACTCACCATCGAGTATCTCGAGAGGCAGCATCTGCTGTTTGAACCCCTTCTTGTCTGGATAGACGTTAGGGCGGATCAACTGCACCTGGACATCGTATGTCCCTGGTGGAATCTTCCTCTTTTCCCGGGTTGGAGCAGGGCTCGTTGCCTCTTCCTCGACGTTGTCGATAACAAAAGAGGTACTATGTTCCTGTACTATTTCCTGCATCATTCAGTCTCCTTTGTGGCAGGTTTCTTGGATTGGACACGAGACTCCTGCACCAGGCGGAAGTACGTCTCCAGGTCAGCCGGACGAATTTCCGACGGTAAACTATAGCGGTTCTTACACTCCACACCCATAGTGGCTGAAGTGTACAAGACACGGTCGTCAGTCTTGACTCCACGCTTGTCTTGCTTGCCGAAGTCCCCAGTCCTCGTCACCACCTTGGTGAAAGGAGCCAAGAATAATACTGAGTCAGCCCACTCTTGAAGGTCGGCAGACACATTCTTGTTTAACTTCAGCGAGTTAGAATCGTATGGCTCCAGATGGGGCTTGTCGATCCTGACAATCTTGGAGTGGCAGACAATGATGGGCGTGATACCCTTGTCCTCGGACAACTTAGTTATGGCTGACCACAACTGCCACATCCGACCACGAAGGTACGACGTACCCTTGCCGTATCCACCACCGACGGTCTCCAGAATCCACTCCTTATGCTCATGGCACACGGACGAAATCGCGAGACGCTCCACGGCATCAGCAGCATCTATCACAAGATACTTCCGGTCGTGTTTCTCGGTGTACAATTTCCTGAGAAAATTAACTATCGAGTCAAAGCTCTCAGCATTATGTTTGTGCGGTTCCTTCTCCGTATTACTCGGCTCCACAGGAATAGCATCAAACACCCACAGGTCCTCGTTCTTAGCGAGAACTTCTTCAGCCCCGTTGTCCGTGTTAATCATCACGGTTTGAGGCAGGGAGCAAGCAGTGGTCGTCTTACCAGACCCTGGCTCCCCAAAGAGAACAGTTTTACTAGGCCTGTCCTTCGCCTTGGTTCTAACACCATCTAACATTTAGTCTCCTATCAAGAGATCATCTAAATTTACGCTTCCCCAGTCATTCATCTGAATTACTTTTGAGCGTTGTTTCCACCGCTTGATACCTGCATCTATATCATCCAAGTACCAACGATTACCACATGCTAAACAATAGAGGTGGTCTGCCCTCTTATTGTTGTTTGCTAACCACCAGACCGTGCCACGGCCATGGTCCTTGTCGAAGCACCAGAACATTCCGTTATCGTCACGGGTGTATCCGAGCTCCGTAAACCTGGCCACGATTTTCCTGTCTCTGCGCCTTGCATCGACAGCCTTCTGTCCCCAGTAGGACTTATTCCAAATGCTTACGTTTCTGTTCATACTGCCTAATCAGTTGTTCAGTCAGTTCCAGGGCGTTCTGAACCCACTCCAATGACTCTCTGAGATTATCACGTTCAAGATTTGACTCAGCTAGTTTCAGGTAGGACCTCGCGGCTCTGAGATCAGTTAGTAATTCATCCATTCAGATCCATCTTTCTGGAGGAAACAGGGGGTATTTGGACCAACGTAACCCCCTATGACGTTGAACTCGAAATGTTCCACGGCCTCTTCGTGGGATATTCCGTCCCTCTCTTGGTATATAGCCAAGCAACGGTAATAGTCGTAGCAAATGATCGGTTCTTGACCGAACCGTGTCACCACACCTATTAACGCATCATCGATGTCGTCGTAGAAAATGAACTGCGTGTCTGGATACAGATCCAGTATGCGTTGTTTCTTATCTGACATCACTGATTGCATCGAGGATTGCATCCGGTCCAGTGAAATAGTCATGGTGGCAACGAACATAATATTGACACCATTTCTGAGAACACAATGGATGGTTGCGGTTAAGAGGAAAATAAGAATGGTCAAGCCTCCAAGACAAATCCTGAAGACGATTAACCGTGATGAAAATATCTTCCGCATTGATATTGATGGGTACAATCTGGGGTGCCGATCCCGGCAACAACACATGGATCTCACACCTTGGGATCTCGCGTTGTAACCGAGTACGCATAAACCAGACAGCATACAATGCAAGTTGATACTTCCAGTCCTGTTGGGAAATTTTATAATCGGTGAGCTTCTTGGGCTTACGCTTGAAGTCAACGATCACATCCTCTCCACCACGATTCATTAGCAGGTCGATGACAAGCTTTGTCTCTCGAGCCATGCTTGCAAATCGCAGCACTCCCTTTTGCTGTAGCACGAGCGGAGTATAGTCCACCGTTTCCAGGTATCTTTCCGCTCCAGTAACCGATGCGTCCAGTTCATCCATAACCTGTTGCAGGTCATCCTTTGGCAACATAGAGATCATCTCATCAATTGCTTTCAGTCCTGCCTGCTTCATCGGAACCGTGGGGCTCCCATCAATCATGGGTCTGAGTTGACTTGCAACCATCTCTTCCATCAGAGTGCCACTGGCAGAATAATAGTTGTAAGTCCTGGGCATTTTAACAACGTCATTGTAGTAAATACGCTTACCGCAATGCTCGTTTGCCCTGGAATAACTCAGGCCGATTGACTTATTTGCGCTAGTCGTTTCCATGATTTTAGGCTGTCAAAAGGGGGAGTGTTCCAATGCCTAATAGCGTCGGCATCGTCTTTAGATTCAGACTCGTAGAAGTCCATAATCTTGTAGTAACAAACCGGGATCTCCACGGTGTTGGAATCAAACCGATACCTTGTCCCGGGACGTTTGGTCGCAGTCATAGTGACCGGTCGCACATCCACGAGGCAACTTCTCCACCGTGTTTTGATCCGCACATAATCAATCACACCACTGTTGGGCTTGTCCGTCACGAATGTGACAGTGATATAATTGTTGCGAGGGGAGAGGAAATCAAAATTGTACGGCCCCCTTCTCCGCACAAAAGTTAAACCATGATAGCCAGTCTGCGGGTCCTCACATTGGAACACCGACTCCGCATGAAACTGCGCCCTATACTGCAACGGAAACTCCTCGGGAGTCGTCCGTCTGCCCCAGTCTCGTAACCTCATGCCGCTCCTTTCAGTTTGGCGTTAGTACGCTCCACGGTCTCACGATGAGACTTCAACTTCCGAGCGTAGATTTCGTGGTCCTTCTTGCTGAGTTTGACAACCCCGTTTCGGTGATCATCAAGCACGGCTTCGTAGACCTCTATGTTTTTAGAGATGCGCTCCACTGCGCGTCTCCGCCGTTCATTTGCTGTCATTGTCTCCTTGACAGTGAGAGTTATGCCCCGTGGCTCCGACTAGACTTGTGTTGAGCTCAGCCTATAAGGATGACACAAGCCCAGACACGGGGCAGTTCGGTTTATTGTTCCGTAGTTTGGAACTCGTATGTCACGCAACACATGACACCTAGTTGGTCAGCATCACGGATGAAGGCTTCACCGATGTCTTGAAGTAGACCCCAGGTTACACAATGGCCATGAAATGTATTCATCTCAAACCTCTTGTCTTCCTTGGTCTTCTTATCCTTCTCCCCAGTGATTTCCCAACAGGTGACAGT
>Ga0070746_10001366_pt1 | contig 14594 bp, 15 predicted proteins | sample VirMetDEL_Mar_21_FD_77016 | JGI IMG/M metagenome (GOLD analysis project Ga0070746, IMG submission 77016) | Aqueous microbial communities from the Delaware River and Bay under freshwater to marine salinity gradient to study organic matter... | ecosystem: Environmental > Aquatic > Marine >... | reverse complement strand
TACAGGCAGCAGTCAATATTTCAACAAGCGCCTCTGCTTGGCTTGCTAGTGCTTCAATGGTTGATCCTACAATTACAGCAGTATTTCCAATCAATTATTCTGCTAGCCCCTTCATTGCAAGTGCCTCCATGGTTGATGCCACAGCAGGAACCTCTGCACTAACATCGTCAGATGTTATGACTGCATCTGCTTTGATGGTTTCACCTACTGCCTCAGCATTTAAAAATATTGATTTTGATGCAGATCCAATGCTGGCTACAAATGCACAATTGATAACTCCTTCATTAATTTCTGGAGAAGCAGTTGTTACTGGTTTTGGCGACATGGAAGCGAGTGCTCTGTTTACCTCTGCTTCAGTAACTGTAGAAAGAATTGCTACTCCAATGACTGCTTCAGCAAGTATGTCTGATGCCACAGCAATTGCCGTTGCTAATGCTCAAATTAGAAGTTATGGCTCCAGAATTGTTTCTAAAGGTCCAAGGGTTTATATTCAAGAAGAATATGCAGAACCTGATGTAAGTGCTTCTTGGAGCGCAACAATTACAGGCTTTGATGATCGATTGACTTTTAGTGGCGGGGAATGGGCCAATGAAGGCGAAGATTATCTACCTATAAAATCATTAGATTATTATGGTTCATTTTCTGGTGATTTAACATTTCCATTAGATGCGCCAGAATCAGGAATCTTCAGACAGCCAAGATTAATTAAGAACGGATCAGAAAATAATACTGATAGTGGTCTGTTTGCAAATACTCAGGGAATTATGTTCCCAAGAAGAGATGAAAAAGATTCCTATATTCAATGGACTGACAATAGTTTTACTAGCGATACAATGACGTTTTCATTCTGGCACGCAAGAATGATAGGCGGAGAAGTTGCTCCAGACCCATTAGTTGATGGTGCTGAAAGAATTGGATTAACTATTAGTGGAACAGCATCTGCTATCACAATTCTTGGCGATAAAGTAAAGTATACAGATGGCGCAGAAATACTTGTATTACCAGTTCCAGGTGGAACGCCTACTTATACTTGGAACAATACAATTGTAACTATTAATAATGGAGTTATTAAAGGTTATAGAAATGGAAGATTCTCGGCATCAGCAACAATTAGTGGACCATACGGCGGAACAACATTTAAATTAAGCGCCCAAACAACATATGATGCCTTTGCTGATGAAGTGGCTCTATTTGACAGAGTTCTGTCGGAATCTGAGATAGAAGATATTTATGGTGGAGATGCTGTTACAGGAGTTAGTGGGCCTGGTGGATTTAAGCATGTATTCTATGGAGAATATGGCAGTTTAAGTCAGCCAGAAGCAATTACAACAGGTTTTGGCTTTATTCATACCGCATCGGCAATGACTGCAAGCACTTCATTGTTTGGTGGGCGCGTTCCACTTCAAGTTCTGCCAATGAATGCCGAAGCCGAATTCTTAGACGCTCCACCAGTTGTTCAAACATCTGTTGATGGTACACCAATGACTGCATCAGCAAGAATTGCACCATTAATTCAAACTCAGGGAGAATACTACTGGGAACAAGAGACTACTTATACAACAAAGATTAAAGAAATTGGCGCAGAAATTGGCGTTGCTAAAACTATTCTTACTGATGACACTTGGATTGATTATAATAATGAAACAAGTTCATCTGCAAACTTTATCTTTGGTCTTTACAATGAAAATAGTGCGACAGGTGGTTCTTCTGCTGCTCCTACAGTTCCTGCCACAGATGCAGAATTAACTTGTAATGATTCAAAGTGGGGCGGCGTATTTACTGGATCAGAATTTATGAACTTCTATCCAACCTATGATAGATATGGAACTCCAGATGATCCAACTCAGGGTCAATTGACTGGCAATGAAGACTGGAGATACAATGAATATACTGGTCCTTGGTATTACACAACTACGGAAGATTCATATGAATTGATCTTTAAAACAACGACTGAAAATCAGATCTTGCTGTCTGGTCAAACTACTTACACTTTGGAAGATGAAAACACAACCAATACATTAGAAGACGATACAAGAGTCAATACATATATTGAGTACGGTCTAACTGATGGAAAACTTTATGTAACTTATTACAGAGATCTCGATGAAGACCCAATTACAATTGTTGGCAATACAAATATTGCTGATGGTGCTGATCACCACATTATTATGCAAAGAACATCTGCTAGCGGAATGTACAGAAGCAACTATGTCTTAAATATGAATATTGGAAATGCTAACCAATGGTCATTGCAAAGCGGAGTTGATCGCCACGCAGTAGTTGGACCACAAAATGTAGATGATGTATTCTATAGCGATCCATTTACTGGAGAAATTTTCCATGGATTTGAAATCTGGATTGATGGAGAACTTGATGTAAGATCAGCAAGTTTCAATAGCACTCATATAGCCCCAATTGTTAAATCTTTGGGCGGCAGAACATATATTTATCAAACTCAGGGTGGTATTGGTGAAGTAATTAATAATAGAGGCACTACTTCTGGAATTGTTGGAACACTAACATCATTCTTTGCTAGATTTAATACTGAAAGCATTAACGCCTTGTCTTCATATTATGATGACGTAGCAGATATGCCAAGATTCCCACAGGAAGCAAAGATTTTGCGTCATGCTGCTCTAGATCCAGACACAATTGGTGTGCTTGCTGATCTTGCTCTAGGTGGCGGCAAGGAGGCATCTGCCACTCTGTCAACTGCGTCTGCTTCTATGCCAAACGCTACAGTCTCTACAAATGTTTCAAAGATTCTAAGACTTTACTGGAATGGTCCAGATGCAATTGGTACTAACTTTGGAACAAGTTATGATGGTCAAGAATTCGTTGTTGATACATATTCTGTAATGTATGAACTATCAAATAATCCTAGCCATGTCTACAATGTCGATGCTGCTGAGCGTGATGGTTTATCAGATGCAGTAACTGCGGCGGAACCAGTTATTGTTGATAGGTGGAAGAATGATGATGGTTCAGATAGGCTTATAAATATAAACACAGATATAGATCTTGATGAATACAGCACAATTATTTTCATGGATTATCCAGATAATAGTGATGAAATTGATGCAATTTTGCCAAACAATAACTATGTTTATGTACAAAGCCAAATTGATGCATTTATTGACAGACTTAAGACTGCTGTAATAAATGGCAAGTCTCTATATGTTTCAAGCCCAACGCTAGCAATTGAACTTGGATTGATTGCAAAAGAAACTGTAGTAAATCAAACCTATGATTCTAATGATCTTGTGAGTGCATCTATCAATCCATTCATTACTACCGCCTCAGTTTACTTTGATACACATAGAAACAATAAGTATGAATTGGTCAATTCTGTTGAAGGTGTAACGGATATTGCAGGATTTGTAATGACAGATGCAATTTCACATGTTCGTGGTCTATACGATGAATATCATCTAAAGTATGAGAATAAGGCAAATGGCCTACAGTCTGGAGATCAGTTTATAATTCCTGGCCTACCTCTGACGCCTTCACAATTGAACAGAGATTATGCTGGATACACAAATAACAGAATTGTTAATCTTCATGTTATCGATACACACGACATACTTTCTGGCGATATAGTTGCAAAACTTGCTGGAACAGACTATGTAACGACAATGGTTATAAAACCTGGAGATTTCTTGGGCGATTCAAGAATTGAAGGCAGAGTCTTTGTAAACTTTGTTGAAGATGCATTAACCCTTGGTCTAGAAGATTATAATTATGGAACAATCCAGACTGGATTTACATCTAGATCAACTGATGAAACTACAAGTACTGTTGAATGGCAATATTCAACATCTAGAACTACCAGAAAACTATCAAGTGCGACTAATATTGTTGCTAATCGTGGCCTACAGGGTCAAACCGCTCCGACAGATGGTGGTGGTGGACCAATCGTACAAACACCAACTAGCAGCACATTTGGAAATATTAGACTTGATCATGATTCTGACAATGAATCCTTTGTCTCATCTATATACTTTGATGAATCAAGCGAAAAATACACAACAAATAGAATATTTGTGCCAAGCATGACTTTGCGTGGTATAACTTGGCTAACAAGTTACTCTTACGATAGCAAGACTAACGTAGGCGTCAGGCCGATGAGTGCTTCTGCTACTATGCCAGAAGTAACAACTACTGACACAACAATCTTGGCTGGGCCTGTAACTGTAGCCGTTCCTGTATCAAATGCGTCGGCTTTGATGAAGGAAAATGATGATGCAATTTGGATCGATCAAAATACAATTACACTAACAATGTACATACCAGAAACAATAAATCTACAAATTCAAAAGGAGGTTAGTTCATGATTAGTCAATATTGGATAGGACAAATTCCTACCACCCCATTGACCATTGATATTACAGATCAAAACGGCAACAGCATTGATTTAGACCAGTACACAGGTTTTGCAGTTTCCATTCTTGATCCAGATAATTATGATGTAATGACGCCAGATTTTGGTATTGATACCAGCGACGGCGATCAAGGAAGAATAGTTGTCACCTTTCCATCAGGCGCTAGCATTTTTACAAAAACGGGTGAATATTTGCTAAGACTTGAGTTCTCAAATTCAAGCGGCATTGACTTCACAAGTGTTTATGAAATGCCAGTTGCAGAGTTCGGCGGCGAGGATATTGGTGAAAATGGGGTTGTTATTTAATGTTTACAGACAGAGAAACTGCTAGTTCATTAACTAATAGAGAAATCACAAGCGATCTGCTATTCAGAGCACAATCTATTATTGAAACTTATGTTGGCAAAGTTGATGTCGAAGTTTTAGATTCTAGAGATAGAACTTGGCTAGGCAGAGCAACTGCTTATCAGGCTGCATACATGATGGACAATGAAGATATTGTTTACGAGCAAATTGCTGCCAAAACAACTGGTCAAAATGATTCTCTTATTAGTTTCAAAGACGGCGACAATGCATCCCCATGGATTGCTCCGCTGGCTGTAATGGCTTGTAAGCGCCTAACATTTATGAATTCACGGTCTATCACTACTGGCAAAGTTTCTCAGCGCAGAAAACTTTACAGTTGGAGAAGATGGTAATGCGTGGTCAAGCAACTACCCGTCATAAATATACTGCTGATTTCTGGAACTTTACTCAGGAAACAGTAATTACTGAATTGGATGGCGAGCAAATTGAAACTATTGAGAGAACTTATTATTTTAGTAAAAAGATTAAGTTAACTCTTGGAGTAGATACTCTGCAACGTCTTAAGATATTTGCAGATGAACCTCTGCCAATATTTTCACAATTAAGAAATATTACTGACATTTCTGGAATAAATGTCCTTCAAGGCGGAACCTGGCAAGTTACAGGTACTGAAAGTGTTTTAAGTGCGATGGGATTGGTAGAAGGTTATAGAATGAATGCCCAACTTATTGCGGGTGTTTAATGTTTAACTTTTTATTTGGCATATTTGGTAGAAATGCTTTAGGAACTATTAGCAGGTTTAAGGGCGCTCTTGGCGAGGCTCAACAATATGCTATTGAAGATCTTGTTGATACAGGTATTTCTGAGGCATTGGCTGAAATGGAAGGCATGGTTGGAAATCCAGGTCAACAAGCAATATATGAAAAATATATTATTGACGCATTTCCGGCGGCGGCTCAGGATAAATTAATAGGTAGACAAGGAAATTATTTAACAACTGAAGATATTGATATGCCTTATAAAGATGCAGTAATAATCATTCTTGAAACTGGTTGTGAAATTGTAAATAGTTATTATGAGATGGCTCAAGATATCGATACCGTATTAGACTATATATAATATTTGCATTATAATAAAGTATTTGTTATACTCCTATATAGGAGGTAATTATGAATCATCACAGTTTTAGAACATTTATTAAAGATCTACCCAATGATGTTATCAAGTCATGGGGAGTAAAGCCAGCATATTTTAAGGCTGTCTGCATGGTTTTGTCAATGTACGGTGACTATGAAACAGGAACAAACATTAGACCATCTTGGCTAACTGTGGCGGCGGAGTCAGGAGTAAATAGGAAGACTGCTATGAAAGTAAGAGATATTCTATTGACTCATGACATTATCATTCAAAAAGGGACAACTGAAGCAAACATTGCGATCTATGATTTTGGATCAGATGTCCATTTAGAGGATGTGCAGTTGTCCACTTTAGATGATCAGTTGTCCATTACAGACGATCAGTTGTCCAGTATTGATGGACATAATACTACTTATAACACTACTATAAATACTAAAGATATAGTAATAAAGGAGGAGTCAATGGATGACTCCTCCTCTGATAGAAAATATATAAGTCCTCAAGAGATGTATAAGGTAACTGAATATTTATGGAGTTAAATGTTTACATGTGTTGTGGCTTGACGAAAAGCGAGAAGACCGCCCCGCCCTGTCCGCTATGCGGAAAGGATATGAAGAGAATAGGATGGATTTATGACACCGAAACCCGCTAAGATATGCACTAGATGCGGAATATACTTGAACCTGACCTCATTTAGTAAGAATAATAATTTACCAGATGGTCATCAGAACTATTGCAAATCATGTGCAAAGGAATACCATAATGAATATAGAAAAAGAAGGATGGAAGAAGGACCATTAATTGAAGTTCAATCAAAGGTCTGCGTTCATTGCAAGCAAGAGAAGCCACGCTCACAATTTGGGCGGCGGTCAGTAAGTAAAGATGGTTTGAACTATTACTGTAAACCATGCTGGAGAACATATATAAGAGGAAGGAAAAGGGCAAATAATAATGAGGTACATAACTCTGAAGTATAAAGATTATTGCAGAGGCTGTGGACAGGTTATGAACCCAGGAAGCCCTGCTGCATGGTATGGAAAGACAGATGGTGTAAAGCATATAGGTTGTGTTATCAGAAAAAGAGAACTTGTTGAAACATCATTAGAATGGTGATATAATATTAGGTACTGGACGAGTCTTATGACTCTTCTTTGTATTAAAGTCACCTCACGTTCATAACTGAATAGTTTCACCTCTCGCAAGGCCCCATAGGATAAAGATATCGTAGCCATGATTCCCTCCTCTCCTGTGGGGTTCTTGCATTTTATGAGTAAATGTAATACACTAATACATAGTTGCATCAACTAGTTAAAATTCGGCGGTGGCTTAAAAGATAATATGTATACCTTATTCCCTTATGCTGATATAACATACGATAAAGATAACAAACATATAAGAGTCTTGATTAAATTACTATCAGATAATAATAATAAAGAGATATCAATGACGATTCCTTTGACAGAAGAACTAATATCAATGTTGGATGAATTATCTTGATATTTAATATATATAAAGTAACATATACAGATGTGCGTTCGTAATATAAAAATATAATAAAAATCGTTATATAATGGAGATAATATGGGATATAGTCAATTTGATGAAGATATGAAAGATGAATTCATATCACAAGCGCAGGAAATGGGAATATCCCCCGCCATGCGTTTGTTAGGATACCCTAAGTCATACCACACCGCCAAGAAATGGTTTAATGAAAGAAACATTGAATTACCAAACTTAGATTCATTAGCACAAATGGCGCGGTCAATAGGAATATTTTATTCTGATAAAGAGAAGATATTAGCAGCACAAGCAGTATTAGATAGATGTGTAGAATCACTAATGGAAGATAACCTTGATGCTGATCAATTAAACAAACTATCAAATGCTGTACATAAAGCAATTCAGACTATTAATCTAATTGAAGGAAAATCAACTGCAATTAGTGAAACAAGATCCAAAGATGGCACCGATCTGGCTATCCATGATTTGTTAAATGAAGCCAAGGTTCGTAACGATATTATAAAGAATAAAGTGACGGGTACCCAGTCATAAAAAAGTTTTTTAAAAATATTTTTCGCTATCTTAAATAAATATTCACAATAAAATGAAAAGGTAAGGTAAAACATGCCATACAAGATCGTCAAGAATGATTCGCGTTGCAATGAGGGGCAATATGCTCTTGTAAAAGAAGATGACAATAAATTAATGGGTTGTCATGATACAAGAGAATCTGCAATGCGTCAAATGAGGGCAATATATGCTTCTGAGTGATGTTGTTGATGATATTCCTAGTGAATTATTATCATTTACCGAAGGCCGACGCGAATTAACTAAGTATGATCCTTTACTTTTCGCTTTGATCTACCTTCCACATCATCTAAAAGACCCAGAAGGACGAATTACACTTTCTGAATTCCATTTGGACCTTGCTGAATATGGAAAATCATGGATTTTGAAGCCATCTGAGCCTAAAAATCATCGTGATGCCTTTATTGCACCTAGAGAATCGGGTAAATCGACCTGGATTTTCTTAATTCTGCCGATGTGGGCTGCCGCCCATGGTCATGTTAAGTTTATTGCAGCCTTTTCTGATGCTGCAAGTCAGGCTGAGACACATTTGTTAACTTTTAAGAACGAATTGGATACAAATGAGTATCTTCAAGCAGATTATCCTGAATTATGCACCCCAAAGGTTGTGGGATCGACGGGCAGAGCCTTGGCGAACAATTCTTGGCGTATTGTGCAATCCAATAATTTTATTTTCGATGCTAATGGCATTGACACTAACTCTTTGGGTAAAAAGGTGTTCGGGCAGCGCCCAGACCTCATTATTCTTGATGATATTGAAAAAGGCGAGAAGAATTACTCTGAATATCAGGCTGGACAGCAAAAGAATACTGTTTTTGACGATATTGCCCCTATGAACATCTACGCACGCATGATTTTCGTTGGAACGACCACTATGCCTAATTCTGTAATGGATCAGTTCCGAAAATATGCTGAAGGCTATAAAGATATTGAGTTAAACTGGATTGAAGACCAAAATGTTAAAGTTCATTACTATCCTGCAATAATGACTGATGAAAACGGTGTCGAAAGGAGTGTCTGGGAAGAAAAGTGGTCCTTGGACTGGTTGCAATCTCAAAGGCATCTCCGTGACTTTGCCAAGAACTATATGAATAAACCCATAAATACAGATGGCACGTTTTGGACTGAAGAAGATATCATTATTGATCAGGATGCTGATTTTGGAAACACAATTATATCGGTTGACCCAGCAGTTACAAAGAATAGAGTCTCTGACTTCACAGGAGTCGCAGTCCTCTCCAGAGGATATACAGAAGAAGGAAAAAGCGTAATTTATGTTCGTTACGCCAATCAACTTAAAGTTTCACCATCTGATTTAGCAGAAAGAGTAAAATCCCTTGCAGAAGACTATGATGCAGGGGTAATTTATGTTGAAACCAATCAAGGTGGTGACCTATGGAAAGATGTGTTTAAGCATGTTCCAGCAAAGTACAGATCTAAACATCAGAAGGTATCAAAGCAAGTTCGTGCAGGGAAAGCCCTAAATTATTATCAACAAGGAATGGTTAAGCATACTCAGCATTTCCCAGTTCTTGAGGAACAAATGTGGGCATTTCCAAAAGTTAATCATGATGACGTACTTGATGCGGTAGTTTCTGGTGTTTTGTACTTTTTAGACAATAAAGCGCCCAAGGTCGCTGTAAAACAATTAAATTATTTAAGGAGTAGATAATGTCTGATGTAAAGAAGGCACTAACTTCCATCATAGAGAGAAGGAATCACTACATTAAGGCTGAAGCCTACTACGAGGGCGACCAGGCAGAAGTTTTTCCAAGTCTTAGATGGAATAGGCTATTAAGAAACCAAGGAACAGATTTTAGATTTAATTTTGCACGAACAGTTGTTGATTCAGTTCTCAACAGACTTGAGATTGCAAATGTAATGTCTCCAGAAGAACGAGGCAACCAAATCCTTAATCAGGTTTGGGAGCAGAACGATTTAGAGATAGATGCAGATGAAATTCACCGCAAAGCACTTGTTTATGGTGATTGTTATGCAATTGTTTGGCCCGATGAAACTGGTGAGGTCACAATCAACTATAACTCACCTCTGACAACTGTAATTATGTATGATGAGGAAAATCCACGCATAAAATCATATGCAGCAAAGATGTGGGAAATTACAGATGCAAATGATAGAAAAACATTGCGTCTAAACATGTATTACCCAGATAGAATTGAAAAGTATATGGCTTTTGGCTCAACTGACACAGTTGTTCCAGGCACAGGGTTTCAATTCATGGAAAGTGTAGAAAATCCATGGGGAGAGATTCCAGTTTTCCATTTCAGAACTGCAAAGCAATATGGAAGACCTGAGCATCAGGATGCGTTCGGTCCACAGGATGCAATTAATAAATTAGTTGTCACACACATGTACACAATTGATTACCAGGGTGCCCCACAAAGATATGCACTTGCAAATGGTGGAAATGATGCAGAATTCCAAGATTTTGATGATGATGCAACTGAAAGAGAGAATCTTGGCTCACTAAAGAATGGCCCAGGAGAACTTTGGTATCTCAAGGGCGTCACAAAGGTTGGAGAGTTTTCACCAGCAGATCATCAAACATTTACAGAACCAGTAAAGGATTTTGTACGATCAATGGCTTCTTTGACAAATACACCGCTTCATTACTTTGAAAAGACTGGAAACATTCCAAGTGGTGAGGCGTTGAGAACAGCAGAGGCTCCACTACTCAAAAAGGTAGAAGATCGTCAGATTTCATTTGGCAGCGCGTGGAGAGATCTATTTAGATTCATTCTCAGAATCGAAGGTCTAAATACCGATGTACAAATCAAGTGGGAAGCAAGCGAAAGCATGGACAGCCTTGCTGCATGGGAAGTTGCTGTCAAGAAGCGCGTAGTAGGCGTTTCACTTGAGCAGGTTCTCATTGAAATGGGATATGACCTAGAAGTTGCACAAAGAATTGTGGCTGAACGCGAAATAGATGCTCAATTATCTCAGGGCATGAATACTAACAATGTAATGCTTGAACAAGGCATGAATAACGAATAGGGAAAGTAATGGAAGAAGATACAGGCATTGAACCAGAGATTAAAGACCCAAAAGCAGTTCTTAATGCATTAGAACGCGCCAAGAGCGAAGCAAAGAGATTCCGTGAAGAAAAAGAAGCATTAGAAAGCAATATTTCTTCACTTACACAGCAAAACTCTGCCATGAGCGGAAAATTGCTGCGTGAAAAAACTCGGGCGGCGATAACTGAGTTAGGAATTAAAGATGCTGATAGATTGATAAAGTATGTTGATTTTAATCAGTTAGATTTTGATGATAACTTTGATGTTATTGGTTTATCTGATCAAATTGACAACATTCGTAAAGATCTACCAGAACTTTTTGATCCTAAATTAAGAGTCGCTGGGCAAGCAGATGCAGCAGATGTAAAACCTGCTCCTACAGGTCGCTCTGCATCAGAAACACAAGCAAAATATTTACTAGGTAGGTAAATAACACAGATAATGTTATAATTGTGCTAGAACAGTTACGCAAGAATTTCAAATGGACATTTGAGTCTTGTAGTAACAGGTGAATTGGACAATTCAAATATTATTACAAACTCAAATAAACATAAGAAAGGAAGTGTACTGACCCATGGCTAGAACCGATCTAACTGAAGCAAATGGTTTTATTCCAGAGGAGTATGGTAGTCGCGTAATTCAGGCTATCACCCAAAACTCCGTCGTGGAAGCCTTTGCTCGTCAAGAACCAATGTCTACCCGCACCAAGTCTGTACCTCGTTTTGTTGCCGACGCTCCAGAAGTTGTCGCTGAAGGTGACACCATCCCCGATGCTTCTGCAACCCTAGACGAGATTGTGCTTACTGCTCGTAAGTACGCAAAGATTTTCAACGTTTCTGAAGAGGATGTGAATGACTCCCTCGTTGACGTTCTGGAAACTTACAAGGTTGAGTGGGCCTCACGCTGGGCACGCAAGTACGACAATGCTGCTCTTGCGGTTACAACCGCACAGGACGGCACCGATACTGCACCATTTACCTCACTTTACAATGCAGTTCTGACTGGTACTGCTAGCGCACATCACACCACCACCGCATCACTCACGTTTGATAACATCAATCGTGCGCTTGAAGATGTGGAGGAAGGTGACTACTTCGATGCCGCTAACACAGTCTTTATTGCTCACCCCAAGATGCTAGGTGATCTTCGTGGCATGATTGATGGAACTGGACAACTAGTTCTTCCCAATCCAATTGCTGCTACTCCTGGCGAACTCTTTGGTTACCCACTAGTTGTTTCATATGGCGCTGCTACCTCAGCATCTGCTTCTGGAGCACCTACTGGCAATCCACTCCTCATCGTTGGCAACCGCCAGATGATGATCAACGGTGTTCGTGGCACAGTAGAGTCTGCTGTTTCACGCGACGCTGAATTCTCTAAGGATGGCGTTCTCTTGAAGATTCGCGTTCGTCGCGGCTTCGCAGTCGCAGATGCTAACGCATATTCAATCGTAGAGAAGACATCTTAAGGAAAGGGTGATAAATAATGGCTAGCAAACTATACGGAAAATTCCTACAGGCTGCACTTAACAAGGAAATCGATTGGGATACCGACACAATCAAGGTCGCCCTATTGACTTCTGGATACACACCCGATCAGGATACTCACGACTACTTTGATGATGTTTCAGGAAGCGAGGTGTCTGGTACTGGCTATAGCGCAGGCGGGGAAACTCTTGCAAGCAAGACAATTTCCTACGACGGTGCTTCAAATGTCCTTACCCTAGACGCCGCTGATGTTACTTGGAGTTCTTCTACAATTACTGCTCGTTATGCAGTAGTTTATGATGCTTCAGGTGGTTCCGCTGCAACAAATCCTCTTATTGGATATGTTGACTTCGGCACTGATCAGTCTTCATCAAATGGTAACTTTACAATCACCTGGGATGCAACGGGTATCGTTCGCATCACCATGGCATAAGGTTGTAACATGGATGTAAGGGTAGAGGCTGGTAGTATGGAGGCAATAACTGATATTGTTGTCCCTATCATTACTGTAATTGCCATTCCTTTTAATCATAGCGCCCCCGCTATCAGCCTCTCCCTTGCTTCCAACATTCCTTCAATCGGAGGACACAGTATTTCAGCAATAACCCCAGACTTCAAAATTGTGTTAGGAGGATTAGCGACGGTTTAATGCCGTCGCTTAATTCATTATGGCCCATTATTATGACGCAGTAACCGCATCAAGCAATCTTTTATATTACTTTACATTCCAAGAATCAGACTTTCATTCATACGGAAGTGCTAGTGTTGTAGAAGGTGTAAACCTATTCTCAGCATCGGCAAACTATGCGTTTGGTCTGCCCTCAGAACCAGATAATCGTGGACCTGATGGTGACCCAGATCTTGAAATGTCTAGTGCAAATGGCGAGGCTTTTTATATAACTGCTTCTGCGGCTATATTTAATAACAGATCATTTACTGTGTCTGGTTGGTTTAAATCTGCTGATGACAATGCAAAAAGAACAATTTTGCAAGTTCAAGGTGGCACGCACTCAGAATTATGTATTAATCTTTCAAATGCTGGTGTTTTAACCGCTGAAATGACCGATGATTCAAATAATAAAATTTCGGTGACCGCAGATAGTTATGACACTAGCGATGCTGTAGATAATGGTCTTTGGCATCACTTCAATGTATCTTCAGATGCATCTAATCTAAAAATATCATTGAATGGTGGACCGTTTAAAACTGTTTCACATAGCGTAGGTTCATTAGTACTTGATTATCAAGATATTTATATTGGCGCTCATACAGGTGGAAGTGATCCGTTTGAGGGTTCACTCTCACATATTGCTATATATGATACTGAAAATGCAAGTCGTGAACTTTATTTGGCTGGAGCAGAAACTTATTCATATGAATATATTACTCAAACATGGAGACCAAAATATCAATTTTCTGCAACAAACGATACTTCAAACACACACCCAGTTGATAATCTAGGAACTCAATCACTCACTACAAGTAGTGGCGTGTTCTTTGTTGAGTCTGGTGGGCCAAGCGCGAGTGCGTATTTAGGAGATAAAGGTTACTTCTTTGATAGAAGTGGGGCATCTACCCTAAATGCACCCGTGGATAATAATGGTATTTCTGTAATTAATCAAAATACTATCTTATTTGATAATAGCAATGGCTGGCTTTACCATACTTGGTTTAAATCAGCATCTGTAAACGTTGCTGCTGGTGCTCCTGCTCTTGCTAGAAATCCTGGCAACTTTAGTGCTGAACAAATGATTATTCGTGTTAATGGTAGCGGTGCTGGTGGCCCTGGCAATACCGGAAAAATTCAGGCATACATTGGCGGGAAAAATCTTTATTCAACCGCTGCAACTTATCATGACGGCGATTGGCACCACGTTGCATGGGGTGCGGCAGACGGTACATTGAGATTGTGGGTAGATGGTTCACTAATTGCAAGCACGTCTGTTAGCCAAAGTGTAAATGATGAAGCAAATAGACGACTTTACATTGGTAGAGGCGACCATTCATCAGTAACTCAGATCGATGAAAGATGGTATGGATGGATTGATGAGTCACACTTTATTACTCCTTCTACAGGACTTTCAGCAACACAAGCAACAACCTCTGCACCAGACTTTTATAGATTAGGTCTTTATCAACATAATGTACAGGCAGCAG
>Ga0070746_10001365_pt1 | contig 14605 bp, 21 predicted proteins | sample VirMetDEL_Mar_21_FD_77016 | JGI IMG/M metagenome (GOLD analysis project Ga0070746, IMG submission 77016) | Aqueous microbial communities from the Delaware River and Bay under freshwater to marine salinity gradient to study organic matter... | ecosystem: Environmental > Aquatic > Marine >... | reverse complement strand
CTATTGAAGAGCAGCGCGAGCTGGTGGCCAAGGGCGCAAGCAAGACCATGAACTCTCGACACATTGGTGGCGAGGCCGTGGACCTCATGTGTTATGTTGGCTCCCGCGGATCGTGGGAGTTGAGCTTATACGACGAAATCGCAGACGCCATGAAAGAAGGCGCACAAGCGGCTGGGGTGGGTATTCGCTGGGGTGCCGCGTGGCACATTCCTGACATCCGCGATTGGGACGGCACAATGGAAGAAGCGATGAACGCTTACGTCGATTTGCGCCGCTCAGAGGGCAAAAGGCCGTTTATCGACGCCCCACATTTTGAACTCGCATAATCTTCTTTTATCCTAGCATACTTGATATAAGATATGCTAGGATACTATCGAACATTGTTCGATTTTATGCGAGGACTGGATGGATGAAATAAAATTTACCGAAGCGGTGTTCAGGATACTCCGAGAACGTCGCCAAGGTTGCGTTGACTACATGACCAATGGAAATGTTAAGTCAATGGAACACTATCGTGAGCTGATGGGCAACTTGGAGTGCATTACTCACGTGGAACAGGAACTCAAGAGCCTGCTAGATAAACAGGAGCGTCAATATGACTGAAGCAGCTAAATCCACTAAGCCAAACCTTGCCGACGCTTACGTCGAAAAACCGCGCTTAGACCCTTCCAAAATTGAAGGAAGTCTTCTCGAAAGAATGCCCGCACCTACTGGATGGCGTATTCTGATCCTCCCCTACCAAGGCAGGTCGAAGACCGCTGGCGGTATCTTCCTTCCTTCTGAGGTGCAGGAAAAGAGCAACATCTCTACACAGGTGGGCTATGTCCTAAAAGTTGGTCCTTTAGCATATAAGGACACTGACAAGTTCCCCTCCGGTCCGTGGTGTGAAGAAAAGCAGTGGGTAATGTTTGCCCGCTATGCTGGATCACGCTTTCAGATCGACGGCGGAGAGGTCAGGATTCTCAACGATGATGAGATTCTGGCCACCATTATGGACCCCGAAGACATTCATCACTTGTAAAGGTATAAAAAAATGGCGCAAGCAAAAGAGGACCACGTCGAGCTTGATTTCGACAACGAGACGGATACCGAAGTAGAGGTATCGGAAAGTAAAGTTTCCGATAGTCTTAACGACGATTCCGAAGACCAATTTCAGAAGGCCGAGACGTCAACGCAAAAACGCATTGATCGTCTGACCAAGAAAATGCGCGAGGCCGAGCGCCGTGAGCAGGAAGCTATTCGCTATGCTCAAGCGGTGCAGAACGAGGCTCAAGGCCTCAAGCAGCGCATGAATAGTTTGGACACAAACTACGTCACTGAATACACCAATCGTGTAAACACCCAAATTCAGCAGGCGGAAGCAGCGCTTGCCCGAGCAATTGAGCTGGGCGACAGCAAGGCTACAGTAGAAGCGCAACGTGCTTTGACTGGGTTGGCAATTCAACAAGACCGCGCCAATCAAGCTAAGATGCAACAGGATCGGTATCGCCAGCAACAGGCGGCAGCGGCACAGTATCAGGCTCGTCAGCCTATGCCTGCCCAACAACCGCGTAGGCCTGATCCTAAAGCAGAACAATGGGCTCTTCGCAATGCATGGTTTGGCTCAGACGAAGCTATGACCTATGCAGCTTTCGGGATACACAAAAAACTCGTCGAAGACGAAGGATTTGACCCGCAAAGCGATGACTACTATAATGAACTTGATCGCCGTATCGCCGATAAATTCGGAAACGGCGGGAACGGTGCTAACAGACGACCCGCTCAGACGGTTGTTGGTGCTTCAAGGAATGTTTCTGGGCGCAGTGGGAAAAAGGTTCGACTCACCCCGAGCCAAGTCGCGATAGCGAAAAAATTGGGTGTGCCGCTTGAAGAATATGCGAAATACGTGAAGGAGTAAGAAGATGGGCGAACAAGACAACCAAACCGGTGGTTCGACCATCAATCGGACTTCTCGCGCTAACCAAACCCGGGAGAAACAAGCTTTTCGTAAGCCTTGGGCTCCCCCGTCTATGCTAGATGCACCACCTGCCCCTGATGGCTTCAAACATCGTTGGATTCGCGCCGAAACGCGTGGGTTTGACGACACCAAGAACATCAGTGCCAAGATGCGCGAAGGTTGGGAATTGGTCCGTAAGGACGAGTATCCTGATTTTGAAGCGCCTGTTGTCGATTCAGGTAAATATCAAGGTGTGTTTGGAGTTGGCGGATTGCTACTCGCACGGATTCCAGAAGAAACTGTTGCAGAACGGACACATTACTTCAATCAACGGAGTAAAGACCAGATGCAGGCAGTCGATTCTGACATGATGCGCGAGAATGCTCACTCAACCATGCGGATCGGCAATGCTGATCGGCAATCTCGTGTAACCTTCGGCGGTCCTCGTAAATAGGACTGCCCCAATAGGAGAGAACTCTTATGGCAAACGCAAATACTGCCTACGGTCTCCGTCCTATCGGGCTTGTTGGTAGTGGTGCAAACACGACTGGGGTAACTCAGTATGAGATCGCCTCCAACAACACCAACGCGATCTACCAGTATGAGATCGTAGTACCCACTTCGGCAGGTACTATCGACCAAGCTGGTGCGACGGACGGTGGTACTACCCAAGCTTTGGGTGTCCTGATGGGTGTGGAGTACGTCGACTCTGTACAGAAAAAGCCTGTATGGATTAACTACTGGCCCGGTTCGGGCGCTGTCAGCGTAGATACTAACCATCCGGTTAAGGCCTACGTTGCCGACGATCCGAATCAACTGTTCAAAGTAGCTTCAGATGCCTCTTTGACTGACCGTGCAACAGCTCTGGCGACCGTTTTCGCGAACGCCTCGCTGGGTACGTCTGCTCGCTCTGGTTCGTCAAACAATGGTTCTTCGACCAGCGCACTTAGTGTGGCATCCGTCGCGACTACGGCAACATTGCCGCTACGCATTGTTGGCATCATGGATGATGCTGCTAACAATGACTTCACGGCAGCGGGTATCCCGCTTATTGTTCGCCTGAACGCTCATTTCAACGCTGGAACCCGCCGGTTTGACTCTCAAACCACCGCGGACTCCACCGGCATTTAAGGAGGGCTTAATCAATGGCTATCTCTCGCGCACAACTAGCGAAAGAGCTGGAACCCGGCCTTAATGCCTTGTTCGGGCTCGAATATAACCGTTACGAGAACGAGCATAGCGAAATCTTCGATGAGGAGTCTTCGGACCGTGCATTTGAAGAGGAAGTGATGCTCGGTGGTTTTTCCACGGCACCTGTTAAAAGCGAAGGCGGAAGCGTTAGCTTTGACGATGCGCAGGAAACTTACACTGCTCGTTACACTCACGAAACCATCGCGCTTGCGTTCTCGATCACCGAAGAGGCTATCGAAGATAACCTGTATGATCGTCTGGCCTCGCGCTACACCAAGGCTCTGGCCCGTTCTATGGCCCAGACCAAGCAGATCAAAGCTGCTGCTATCCTGAACAATGCGTTCACGGGTGGTGCTTCTGCGATTGGCGACGGTGCAGCACTTTGCTCGAACGCTCACCCATCTCTGTCGGGTAACCAGACCAACATTCTGGCGACCGCAGCGGACCTCAACGAAACTTCGCTTGAGCAGATGCTGATCGACATTGCTGGTCTGACTGACGAGCGCGGTCTGAAGATTGCTGTTCGCGGCATGAAGCTCATCATTCCGAAAGAGCTTCAGTTCATCGCAGAGCGAGTTATCAACTCGAACCTGCGCTCTGGCACCGCAGACAATGATCTGAACGCAATGAAGTCTATGGGTATGCTCCCTGAAGGTGCGGTGGTTAACCACTTCCTCACCGACACCGACGCATTCTTCATCAAGACTGATGCACCTAACGGTTTCAAATACTTCAACCGTTCGCCGATTAAAACGGCAATGGAAGGTGACTTTGACACCGGTAACATGCGCTTCAAGGCCCGTGAGCGTTACTCCTTCGGCGTGTCCGACTGGCGTTGCGTTTTCGGTACTCCCGGCGCAGCGTAAAGTACGGTATAAGGGATTTGGGTCACGACGATCCATCCTCCCTGAAACTGCACTTGAGGGGGCTCGAAAGAGCCCCCTTTCCTTTTTGAAATCTTATGTTATCATTTATACAGGGCGTAACATACTAGCTTTGCAGACAGGTCGTTGCCCTCCTGACGTTGCACAGACTGCGAAGCCAATCCTTGTGCAAGAGGTGACACATGGCAAATACCACTTTCTCCGGTCCCGTGACTTCCGATAACGGTTTCATTGGCGACATTAAAGTTCCCACTTATACCGTAGCAGGCGCTCCTTCCGCTTCTTCAGCGGGTGCAGGCACCGTGATCTATGTATCAAACGGCGCGGCTGGCGCAGCTATTTTGGCTTTCTCTGACGGCACCAACTGGAAGCGTTCCGACACTGGCGGCACCATCGCAGCGGCATAAGGGGGTTGATCTATGAGCAATAGATTCCAAGCGCCCTCTGAAGAGGAACTGGCAGCCCGCGGTCTTGATAAAGACGGCAAACCTATGAAAAAAGAGGAAAAGAAGGCTGCTCCTAAGAAAGCTGCGAAGGAGAAAAGCTAATGGCAAATTCAGACGTAAAAGCCAAACGTCTGACCGGTACGGGCGCGGCCACTGTTGGCCGCGCTCGACTACGTCAGATTCAGGTGCTTACTAGCGCTGGCACGGGTCGTCTAACACTGACCGATGGAAATGGCGGGGCAACAATTGTTGACCTAGATTTCTTGGCGTCAGATTCACACTCTGTGAACATCCCAGATGAAGGTGTTTTGTTTACTAGCGACATTTACGTCGCAACAGCCACCAACATTACGGCGATGACGTTCTTTTACAGTTAGGTGAGGTCAAAATGGCAACGACAAAAGATGTAAAACGTTTGCCATCGGGCCGGTTGAGTTATCGGGGGGAGACCTTTGGAGGATATAACAAACCAAAACGTACTCCCGGTAAAGCAAAGAAAAGCGCTGTTCTCGCTAAGAAAGGCTCTGACGTTAAGCTCGTTCGCTTCGGCGATCCGAACATGGCAATTAAAAAAGATCAGCCGGGACGTCGAAAAAACTTTAGAGCGCGTCACTCGTGCGACACAGCAAAAGACAAGTTCAGTGCCCGTTACTGGTCTTGCAAAGCTTGGTGAGGAAGAAATGCGCGTAGAAGACGTTTTAGCTAAATTAGAGAAACATGAGGCGGAGTGCAATCTTCGCTATAAGCGTGTCGAAGAAAAGCTATCTGAGCAGAAGAAGACTTTGGACGGGTTAGACCTCAAGATTTGGGGTTTAGGTATTCTGATAATCGTAACGCCGATTATTCACAAATTCTTGGGGTAATACATGAAAAAAACTAAGAAACCTTACAAAAAGATTGCTGTGAAGAAGATGAATTGTGGCGGGGCCGTTAAGCATATGAGCTACGGCGGACCGGTCAAAAAGATGAAGTATGGCGGAAAAGCCGGTGGCTGCCGAGTGAGGAACGCATAATGGCTAAACAAGGGCTATACGCAAACATTCACGCTAAACGGAAACGCATTGCTGCGGGTTCTGGTGAAAGAATGCGTAAAGCCGGGTCCAAAGGCGCTCCTACCGACAAAGCATTCAAGCAGTCTGCGAAGACTGCCAAGAAGAGTAGGAAAAAGGCATGACAACATCTGGCAGCAAAGATTTTGAGCTGGACGTCGCCGAGTACGTTGAGGAGGCGTTTGAGCGTTGTGGGCTTGAGGTCCGCACGGGCTACGACCTGAAGACGGCAAAGCGGTCTCTCAACCTATTGTTGGCAGATTGGGCTAACCGCGGGTTAAACCAATGGACGATTAAACAGCGCAGCATCACGATGGTGCAGGGCGATGGCGAATACGACCTTGGGCCCGATGTTATTGACGTTTTGTCGGTTGTTTGCCGCCGAGACGGAACAGATTACTCGTTGGAACGTCTTAGCCGAGACGGTTTTTTGACTATTCCAAACAAAACAACGCCGGGACGGGCAAATCAGTTCTTCTTGGACCGTCAATTGACGCCAAACTTAAAACTTTGGCCTGTTCCGGACAATTCTACGGACGTTATTATCTATGATGCGCTAACGCGGATGGATGATGCGGATATTTATACGAACACAATGGACCTTCCCTTTCGGTTTTACCCCTGTTTAGCCGCGGGACTGGCCTATTACATTGCTTTGAAGAGGGCTCCGAACCGTGTTCAGCTTCTAAAAACAGTGTATGAAGAAGAATTTGAACGCGCAGCGACGGAAGATCGTGATAGGGCGTCCTTCAATGTCGTTCCGAAGTATGAATACTACAGGGTTGGCTAATGGCGAAATTTGCGACTGGTAGAAATTCATGGGCAATATCAGACCGCTCCGGGCAGCGTTACCCATATAAGGTAATGAAGCGCGAGTGGAATGGCTTGCTTGTGGGACCAGACGAATATGAGCCAAAACACCCCCAATTAGGGCCCTTTCGCAAGGTTGTAGACCCAGAAGCTCTGCAAGATGCGCGTCCTGACCGAGTGGAGCCCCTTGATGTGTTTGTCGGGGTGCCTCTTGTTGAAAATCCTAACCTGAAACCGTGCCAAGGCTTCGGTCAGGTTGGCCAAGTGACGGTGACGACATGAGCTTTACATATGGACAACTAAAACAAGCCATTCAGGACTACACAGAGAACGATGAAACGTCCTTTGTGAACAATTTGCCGGTATTTATCCGTCAGGCAGAGGAGCGCATCCTCAAAAACGTCCAATTAAGCCTGTTTCGCAAGAACGTTAGCGGTGCGATGTCGTCGTCTAACCAGTATTTGGCTTGTCCAAGCGACTTTTTGGCCCCTTTTTCGTTAAGTTTTACGGACGGGTCGTCAAATAAGGTGTTTTTGGACTTTAAAGACGCTGATTTTGTGCAATCCTTCAATCCAAACAACGCTACAACCGGAAATCCGCGTTATTACGCGGTTTTTGACGTCGATAACTTCATTCTGGGCCCCACCCCCGACAGTTCCTACGCGGTTGAGCTGCATTACTTCTACCGTCCGGCCAGTTTGACGGCTGGATCAGACAGCGGGACGACGTGGTTGAGCGAAAATGCCGAGATTGCCATGCTTTATGGCAGCTTGATGGAAGCCTACATCTATATGAAGGGTGAGGCCGATATGATGCAACAATACGAAAAACGGTTTGCAGAAGCGATTACGGGCATGAAGATGTTTGGAGAATCGAAAGAAGTGACCGACGAATACCGAACTGGAATGTTAATTAGGCCGAAACAATGAGTTTTCCAGCATTAGACTTGAGCATAAACCCCGATTTCAAGGTGGAAGTACACACCACTAACGGTCGTGGGTTTACCCCGGAGGAGGTCGCAGAGCGCTGCGCTCAAAAAGTGATTTCGATCAGCGACACGGCACCCTCTGCAATACAGGCGCAAGCAAAGGCCTTTCGTAAGCAGCTAGTTAAAGTTTTAGAATTTTACATGCGCGAAGCGATAAAAAGTGATAGAACAACTGTGTACAACGCGTTAGCCGATGCAGGCCACAAGGAGCTTGCTGAATTGATGAGGAGACTGTGACATGGCTTTCTCAGGAAACTACATGTGTACATCCTTCAAGCAAGAACTGCTTTATGGTGTGCATGATTTTGATGCCTCTACGGGGGATACCTTTAACATCGCGTTATATACCAGCTCGGCGACGCTAAATGCGGCGACGACTGCGTATTCGGCAACGAACGAGACCAGCGGCACTGGCTATTCGGCGGGCGGTCAGGCTTTGACGAACGTCAATCCGACGACGTCTGGCACGACGGCTCTGACCGATTTTGCTGACGAAACCTTCTCGACTGCAACGATTACTGCTCGCGGCGCGTTGATTTATAACACCACTCCAAATACCACCTCAATCTCGGTGAGCAACCCGGCTGTTGTGGTATTGGATTTCGGTGGGGATAAAACCTCCACCGCCGGTGACTTCACCATTGTGTTTCCGACCGCAGACGCAAGTAATGCGATTATTCGGATAGCGTAATGGCTGATGTTATCGTTCCAATCGGCGGCTGGGGCCGCTCTGGTTGGGGCGAAGGCCCGTGGTCCCAGAGCGGTTTTCCGTATCTCACGGGTTCTGTAGGCTCGGTCACGGTCGTTGCTGAAGCAAACGCACCGGTTACGGGTTTACAGGCAAACGGGAATGTTGGTAGCGTAACGGTAGTTGCGGAAGCCAATGTAACCGTAACGGGAGTAGCGGGCACAGGCGCAGTTGGCTCCGCAAGCGTAGAAGCCGATGCGGATGTTCCGGTTACAGGCTTGGAAGCGACGGGTTCTGTTGGATCAGTCACGGTCGTAGCAAAAGCAAATGTCTATCCGATAGGCATCGCGGTTACCGCTCAAGTCGGCCAAGCTTCGGTAGATGGGGAAGCGAACGTTCCTGTTACGGGCCTTGCGGCCACAGGTAACGTTGGCTCTGTTTCCGTATCTGCTTCCCTGAATATTAACGTTAGCGGCGTTGCCGCAAACGGAAGAGTTGGTAGTGTTAGCATTAATGCTCATGCTACTGTGAATGTAACAGGCGTAAGTGCGACAACCGTTGTAGGTGATGTACTTGTATATGGCCGGATTGTTCCAAACCAAAATCCGGGGTATAGTAGTATGGCACCAAATCAAAATCCGGGGTATAGTAGTGTGGCACCAAACCAAAATCCGGGGTATAGTAGTACGACACCAAGTCAAAGCCCAACGTGGTCAGAAGAGTCGCCAGCACAGAATGCCGATTGGACGCGAATAGCGGCGTAAAGGATTAAAAAGATGCCAAGCACCTATACAGTTAACCTCGGTATCGAGAAACCAGCCACCGGTGAACAGTCGGGTACTTGGGGTGATACCACAAACGTCAACTTTGACATCATTGACCAAGCTATCAACGGTGTCTTGTCTTTAACCCTTGCATCGGCAGGCACTTCTGGGTCGCCTAATGCGCTGACTATCGACAACGGTGCTACCTCTGATGGTCGCAACAAGTGGATCGAATTTGTCGACGGTGGCGATCTCGGCGCTAACGCATATGTCCAGCTCGGTCCAAATGACGCTGAAAAGATTGTTTTCTTCCGAAACAGCCTGTCCGGCAGCCGCTCTGTTTTTGTTTTCCAAGGCACATATAACGCGGCAAACGACTTTGAAATCCCTGCCGGTTACGACGTTGTTCTGAAATTTGATGGTGGTGGCGCGAGTGCCACGGTCACTGACGTCTTCCAAAAACTCCGCGTTACTGAACTGTACACTCCCACGCTTGGCGCAGGCACAGCGGACATTAACGATGGTACGGTCGAAGCGGTCATTGGCGGTACTACGCCGAAGGCAGGCACATTCACTACGCTTACGGCTAACACGAACCTGACGGTCAATGCCTCGACCACTGTCGACGGCATCATTGATGACGACACGATGGCCACGGCTTCTGCAACGAAGCTTTCGACATCCGAGTCGATCAAAGCGTATGTGGACAGTCAAGTTGGTACGGTTGATACGCTTTCTGAGATTTTGGCCAACGGAAATACTTCTGGCGCAAACAACCTGATTATCAACAGCGGTCAGGCGATCACGACTAACACAGTCAACGAAACCACTGCGGGCAGCGGTGTGACGGTTGACAGCGTGTTGCTCAAGGACGATGGGATTAACGCAACGAACCTTGAGATTACCAACATCAAAGCCAACGACGGCACTGCGGCGGGTTCGATTGCGAACAGCACGGGTGCTGTGACGATCACGTCGTTTATCTCGAACTCCGTAGATATTGGCGGCGGTGCGATTGACGACACCCCGATTGGCGGGACGACCACTAACAGTGGGGCGTTTACGACGCTTTCTGCCACGGGCGATCTCACAGTAGACACCAACACGCTCTACGTGGACAGCACCGACAATCGTGTTGGTATTGGAACGAGTTCGCCATCCGCCAAACTACACGTAAACGGTGATTCGGATATCAATGGCCTGACCCTAGGCCGTGGCGCGGGTGATAACGCCACCAACACCGTTGTCGGAGCGGCGGCATTCGGTAATAACACTAGTGGAGTGAACAATACCGCTGTCGGTCGTAGCGCTCTTCTAAGTAGCACAACTGCTACCCACAATACTGCCGTCGGCGTTGAGTCGCTCTATAGCAACACTACCGGCAGCTTTAATGTTGCCATTGGCCGTGAAGCGCTTCAGGAAAACACTACTGGCGCGAGCAATACTGCCGTCGGCCATCAGTCGCTCTATAGCAACTCTGATGGCACCCAAAACACTGCCATCGGCGGCAGCGCGCTTAGTGGCAACACTACTGGCGATTTTAATGTTTCCGTCGGCTATCAGTCGCTCTATAGCAACACTGAGGGCAGCCAAAACACTGCCACTGGCCGAAGAGCGCTCTATAGCAACAATACTGGCGCGAGCAACACTGCCACTGGCTATCAGTCGCTCTATAGCAACACTGAGGGCAGCCAAAACACTGCCGTTGGCCGCGACGCGCTCTATAGCAACGATACTGGCGATTTTAATATTTCCGTCGGCTATCAGTCGCTCTATAGCAACACTGAGGGCACCCAAAACGTTGCCGTCGGCCTTCAATCGCTCTATAGCAACACTACAGGCGTCAGCAATACTGCTATTTCTAATACCGCACTCTATAGCAACACTACTGGAACGAACAATACTGCCATTGGCCGCGACGCACTCCGTAGCAACACTACCGGCGCGAACAACGTTGCCGTCGGCCTTCAATCGCTCTATAGCAATACTACTGGCTTCTTTAATATTGCCGTCGGTCTTCAGTCGCTCTATAGCAACATTGAGGGCACCCAAAATACTGCCATTGGCCGCGATGCACTCTATAGCAACACTACTGGAGAGAACAATACCGCTGTCGGCTTTACGGCAGGGGATATCATTACAACGGGCAATCGCAATGTCATCATCGGTCGGGGAAGTGATCCATCGGCGGAAGACGGAGATGATCAAATCGTCGTCGGTGACAATTTGACGGGCAAAGGCGATGACACTGCGTATGTCGGCGGAACCAATGGCGCATACAACGAGAAAAATGTAACGACTTGGGAAACCACGTCTGATGAGCGCATCAAGAAGAACATCGAAGACAACAACAGTGGCCTCGATATCCTATCCCAGATTCAAGTTCGGAACTTTGAGTATCGCACGCCGGATGAGATCACAGACCTGCCAAGTCATGCGGCCATCGAAAAAGATGGCGTTCAACTTGGCGTGATTGCTCAGGAAATCCAGAAGGTTTTGCCAGAGTGTGTGAGTGAAAATTCGACGGGCGTTTTGTCCGTGAATACTGATCCACTTGTCTGGTATCTCATCAATGCGGTCAAAGAACTTAAGGCCGAAATTCAGGCGCTGAAAGGAAACTAACATGGATTACACAGCAGAAGAAATCGCGCGCTACTATAGCGCAGCCATGGACAGCGTGAACTTGCTCAACGCGGGCAAGGCTGCTGATATGTCCGACGATGATTGGAACGACGCAGTATATCGCAATGTCGAGCACCTCAAGATTGTCGTGGCTAAGGACTTCTGGACGGATGAAGACCTGACACCATTTCACGACGCCATCGCCGTGTGGTAGGCCCACTGGATGATGTCACTGGTGAGAAGGATGCAGACGGTATCCCTCGCTGAACAAGCAGAAGAGCCTGAAATAGTGAACGGATGATATGCCCTTACAAAAGTTACAGTTCCGACCCGGAGTAAACCGAGAGACGACTTCGTATACCAACGAAGGAGGCTGGTTTGACTGTGACAAAGTAAGGTTTCGTTTTGGCACCCCTGAAAAGATCGGGGGCTGGGAAAAAACGTCCGGCAGGAGCTTCTTGGGCACTTGTCGGGCGCTTCATCCTTTTGTGGCGTTGGACGGCACTAGCTATCTTGGTGTCGGCACCCACCTTAAATACTACATTTACGAAGGCGGTGGTTATAACGACATCACCCCGATCCGCGAAACGACGGCTGCGGGCGATGTCACGTTTGCCGCGACTAACGGCTCCTCGACGCTGACGGTAACCGACACGAACCACGGCGCACAAGAGAACGATTTTGTGACGTTTTCTGGCGCGGTCAGTCTTGGCGGTAACATCACGGCGGACGTGCTGAACCAAGAGTATCAGATCACCAACATCTTAAATGGCAACTCCTATGAGATTGTCGCTCGCGAAGTAAATCCGGTTGCAAGCATAACAATAAATGGCCAATATACGCCGGTCCCCGTTCTAGCCGACGCGTCTGACACCGGCAACGGCGGCGCGGCAGTAGTTGGCACTTATCAGGTGCTAACTGGTCTAGATACGACGGTTGCCGGTACAGGCTGGGGCGCAGGTACTTGGTCCCGCGGTGCGTGGGGTTCGGGCGCTTCTTTGACCGCTATCGGCGATACGTTGCGTATTTGGAGCCACGATAACTTTGGCGAAGACCTGATTATCAACATCCGCAACGGCGGTATTTACTACTGGGATAAATCGACTAGCTCGGCACCTTTTGCACGGGCCGTGGCGCTTTCAGACTTGGGTGGTGCAGACGCGGCGACTCCGACGATTGCCAAGCAGGTCCTGATTTCGGACCGCGACCGTCACGTTATTGTGTTTGGCTGCGATCCGCAAAACGATATTGGCACTCAAGACCCGTTGTTGATTCGGTTTTCCGACCAAGAAAACCCGCTGGTTTGGTCGTCTACGGCTACAAATACGGCTGGTGATCTACGGATTGGTAATGGTTCTGAAATTATCACGGCCCTCGAAACACGCCAGCAAATTCTGGTGTTTACGGACGTTTCGCTTCACGCGATGCAGTATTTAGGGCCGCCGTTTACCTTTGGTATCCAGTCTATTTCGGAAAACATCACAATTGCCAGCCCTCTGGCGGCCATTGCCGTCGACGATTTTGTGTTTTGGATGGGTGACGAAGAGTTCTACATGTACACAGGTCAGGTTCAAAAGTTGCCCTGCTCTGTGCGGTCTTATGTATTTAACGACTTCAATACGTCGCAAGTCGAAAAAGTGACTTGCGGTATTAACTCTTCCTTTTCCGAAATTTGGTGGTTCTACCCGTCTGCCGATTCAGACAATGTTGACCGTTACGTCGTTTATAACTACAAAGAACAGTCGTGGTACTACGGATCAATGGCCCGTTCAGTCTGGCTGGATCGTGGTATTTACCGGTATCCGATAGCGGCAAGTTTGGACGGCTATCTGTACTTCCACGAGTTTGGTCAAGACGACGGCAGCGTAAACCCGCCGGTTGCGGTCAGTTCCTACATTGAAAGCAGCCAGATGTCGCTTGGTAATGGCGACCAATTTGTCTTCTTGAGTAGGCTTATCCCTGACGTCACGTTTGATGGTTCAAATGCGCCGTCACCGCTTGTTTCTATGACTTTGGAAACCAGAAACTTCCCCGGCGCGGCCTATACGTCTTCGACGGCAAGCACGGTTACTCGAACGGCTACTGTTCCGGTAGAGCAGTTTACCGACGAGGTGCGGATACGTCTGCGTGGCAGATCGTTTGCTTTCAAGATTTCTTCGGACGAAACAGGCGTCGGTTGGCGCTTGGGCACTCCCCGCGTTGAAATGAGACCGGATGGCCGCCGATGAGCAGAGGACTTGTACTCCCATATTTTCCAACCGCTCCGTCTGAATACAACCCGGTATATCAGTCTGAAGTAGTGCGCTCATTCTCTATTTTTCTTAATCAGATAAACAACCCCGGTCCGTGGCGGGCGTCCGAATTGACCATCACTGACGAGGGTGGCAACGTGGACCAAGGTACTTTGACGTGGAATAACAATGATGAAGCCTTAGACCTGACGGTGGGCGACGGCGTTGTCCTGCAGTTGGGTTTTGAGACCTACATGCGGGTCAAAAACGACACCGGCAGCCAAATCAACAATGGCGAAGTCGTAGGTTTTGTTGGGGTAAACAGCGAAATCAAGGTTGCGCCCTATATTGCCAACAACACGGCGAACGAACTGTATTTTGTGGGTGTAGCCACCCACGACATGCCGGATCAAGATATTGGCCCGGTCACGTTGTATGGGAAAGTCCGCGGCTTAGACACCACGGGCCCCGGAGCAGAGACGTGGAGTGTAGGCGATATTTTGTACGCATCCCCGACGACAGCGGGTTTGCTTACTAATGTGCGCCCAACGGCACCCAATGGTGTGATTGTTATTGCTGCGGTGCTTACCGTAGACGCCACAAATGGCGAAATCATGGTGCGGCCTACCGTTCCAATCGGTTTGGACTACGGCAGTTTTGACGCTACGGTCGATCAAACGCTGGGGGCTATCAACACGGCAACTGCAATTACCCTGACAAATACGCTTGTCACCAACGGCGTTACCTTGAGCAGCGGGTCGCGGTTAAACGTGGTGGAGGCGGGTTATTACCAGATCGACGCCACGATCCAGTTAACTTCGACAAGCGCCAGTTCTAAAAACATATTTTTCTGGCTTCGAAAGAACGGCACCAATGTTGGGGATTCTACCCGAGCCGTGACAATAGACGCTAACAACGGATATTTGCCCATATCGTTGAACTACACGATTTCTCTCGCCGCCACCGATTACGTTGAGCTGTATTGGGCGGCTAACG
>Ga0070746_10001364_pt1 | contig 14605 bp, 17 predicted proteins | sample VirMetDEL_Mar_21_FD_77016 | JGI IMG/M metagenome (GOLD analysis project Ga0070746, IMG submission 77016) | Aqueous microbial communities from the Delaware River and Bay under freshwater to marine salinity gradient to study organic matter... | ecosystem: Environmental > Aquatic > Marine >... | reverse complement strand
CATGCCCGGAGATATGATCGGTTGGTTTGGATCAAGGAATACACTGAATTGGCCATTAAAGTTTTTGATCATTGCAGGCATTTCGGAGGCTCTGTCCTCGGCAAATGTAACCACCGCAACCATCGAACCTGTGTATCTGTTTGCTGTTGATGTTCGACTTCCTAACCTCAGGTTGCCTGTTATCGGATTCTGAAGTTCAGCCCCTGTCTGTACCCCCAAGTTTCGGTAACCCTGCCAAGGCTCAAGACCTCCACCGTCGCCGTGAGTCATTGCATCGATCTTAAGGGGGGTTGCCGGGAAACTTAAACCAGCAACAGTACCGGCTCCACGGAAGTTGACAATATCGTCTTGGAACACAACCCAATTGCTTGAGTCTCTACCGAGTATCGTCCCTCCGTTAGAGGTAGTCTGATCGTGAACAGCGATACAGGAGTTCATTGTCTGTGCCTGTGTTGTGCTATACCAGTCATCGACACCATCAAATAGGGGCGCAAAGTGTCTGCCCGTTGACTCCGTGTTGACGACGCCACCCAGTACAACGAGAGCCTGCTGAGCCTCCGCACCGTTGACGGCATCATGACCGTTACCTGTCTGGTCAAACCAAGTCCTTAGAACTGCTGACTCGTCATCCATACGAGCAAAACAGATAGAACTCTTCGGCAGGTACATCGTCCACTCTTGTACAGTGGAGAACGTCACCTCCTCAAGAGATATCAGGCTAACCGTTGCGGTAGCTCCTATGAGTCCATAGAACCTAAGCTGTGCCGAGTTCCCGCTTCTAGTGTCAATCAGGATCTGATGTCTACCAGTTGTCCTGATGTCCATCTGCTCCAAACTGTAATTGCTTGTAGTGCCGATTCTCATCCCAACCTGAGTGTTGTCTGAATAAGCATCGATATCTACCGTGAGTTTGTAGGTCTTGCCTAGCTCAATGGCTGTATTCTGTGACAGGTAGGCTGTTGTAGCCTGTGTCCCATCGAGGACCGCTGTCCCTCCGCCGATTGCCCAACCATCCGGAACACTCCACCCACTACCGTCTGCGAAGTCAGGGTTGACAACACTCTCAACCCCAGACTCTGAACCATCAAAGAACTCGGATGACTTAAAGTTATCTTGGGTGTCGTCTCCGATACGCCTTAATCTGATGACCTCCTGATCAGTTCCCGTTAAGTCATAAATCGAGTAGGCAGCATTAGCACCGGCAAACTCTTTTAGGAACGGAAGATCGCCGCCACCACCAAGGGTGGATAACATGAAACCTGTCGGGGTGTTTGCAGGGAAACTGGCTGGCGTATTTACTGGGATCAGGTTCATGACAACTCCAAGGATAAAAGATATCACGGGTTCCCGTGGGAACCCGTGATCAAAGCTATGCAGAGGCAGGCAAAACTTTAACAGTTACGCCTGCGGGTTTGGGATTCGGCAATTCAGCTTCAGGCTTGCCTTTGCTTACGGCTCGCAGTTCTCCAGCAGAGGTCACAAACACTTTACTGCGAGGGGTTCCGCAGCTGAAGTTGAGTGCTGGGTCTAGCGGTTGCCAGATGTCGGCTGCTGCTGGTCGGTACTCTAGATGCACCGACTGTGCTGCTGCCCATTCACCTGTGCAGGTGACCATAAACGTACCAGCCGTGATGGCTGCTTCCGTGGATGCCTGTGGATCTAATACAGGACCTCCAAACATATCTTCTAGGGCCATATCTTAACTCCTGTCTCGGGGGAACTTTTCAAAGAAATCGTCAAACAATGCATTGAACTGAGCCTTCATGACCGGAGTCACTACCGCATCATTCGTTGCGTTGAATCGACTCCATGCGATATTCACTAGCCCTCGGCTAATGGCATGGGAGGCTGGCTCAAGTTCCCCGAAGAGAACTTCACCAGCTACAATGGATAGACCGTTGTTGGCTACCCGAAATTTGTTAGAGATTAGTTCGCAAAATTCTAACTCCTTCTGTAACATCAGGTCTGATGTTTCACCTCCAGTAAACACTGGCAGACCTAATGCGGCTCGGAAGTCTTCGACCTGATCATATAGGCAAACGGCCTCACCGGTTGGGACGGGGTTGGCTGCATCAACTGCAACTTTCATTGCAGTGTATGTGTCTCCATCTAAAGTGCCTGAGGAAACAGTCACGCAGCTTCCTGCGTCGGTCAAATTCTTGACCATGTAGTAATACTTGGGGGTTGGGTCTTGCATGGGTCTACCTTTGTACAAAGTCTTCGGGGGTTCCGTTCATGAGCGTGGCGGAGATGTTACCTTTCAGTCCTGAGCAGTCGGGGTAGGTTCCCTCGCCCAGCGTCAGTACATCCTCTACGTCCGCATCGTAGTAGCTATGCTCTGTGACATTGTCGCTGCTTAGGTACTCGGTCAACATTTCCTGGCTGATGTACTGGTCCCAGACAACAACGTCGTTAAGACCACCGAACCAGTAACCAGCTGGGAAGTAACCACCGCTTAAGGCTGCACCACCTCGGCCAACGTCGATTCTGTTAGCTTGAGGGTCGTTACCTGCTCGGTAGGTTGCATTCATTGTGCCACCCGCCGTGTAGGACCCGCCGTCATGAGCGTTATGCAGGTAGTAGTTAAGCGTACCTGCATTGTGGTCGCATCGGATTACGATCTTGGACCCAGCTACCGGAGCGTGCCACGTGTTTGCCTGCCAGACATTTCCGGTAGGTGTTGCAACATAGATGCCCCAGTTGGTTCCACCTTTTCGAAGCGTAACTACATTGCCGCCAGATCGGAACAGAGTCGTGTAGCTGCTGTCGTTAACCGAGGACACAGACTCCACGGTCATTGCAATTGTCCACGACTTATAGAAGTCAATCTCGATAGCCGATGTCGTCATCTCGATGTAGTCATTGGTCGCATCTAACGCAACGTAGTGCGTGTTGGCGTATCCGTTTGACACAGGCTCGCCGGGTGCTTGGTTAAGCAATGTCCAGACCTGATTGTCGGAATCATTTACTACACCAACCTTCTCAACTACGAATTCGTAGTGACCAGCTGGGTATCCCGTCGAGGTAGACAACGCACCGAACATGACGTTCTCGTTTACACCTTGAGGGCCTACCGTACTTACTCCATCTAGAGTCAGTTCTACTCTGGGTAGTCCGGGGCTTACCAGCGTAGGATCAGTACCCCAATAGATCAAAATGTCTTGACCTTCGTAGACAGACATGTCACCCAAGTTGCTGTAGACGAATCGGCTGCGATACCATGCAGCAGCGTCGTTACCGTCACCCTCGGGGGTCGTGTAATAAACCATGTATGGGATCGACCCATTGACGACTCGTACCACCGCGTACATCGAGTCCATAGTATCGACGGTCATGATGTTGCCGACGTTGGCGTTGTATAAGTAGTACCAGTTGATCTTGTCTGTCAGATCATTGGTGTTCTTATAGTACCAACCAGCCGCCTGTCCGGTTGGGTCAGCTTGGCCCGGTGTTCCATCTGCGTAGACACTAGCCTCAGTCGCTAACAAAGCACCTGTCGAAGTTGACATGATGCTTCGCACTGCCTCGGCAATGTCTGCTAACGTTTCACCACCCGCCAGGCGTAGGTTAGTGTCCTCAGCGTTTGCTCGAATGACATTGACAAGTGCATTTATTTCGGATGCCCTTATTAGGGAACCGGGTTCTTTTTGTGGAAATGATGGTAGCTGGTTTGGCATTCTTCAGCCTTTCTGTGTATAGGGTAACTGCATAAAGGGCAGTGATGCCTAGCCCACATAGGGCTAGGCATCGGAGTGCTTCAATCACTGTTCTGCTTTCTTTCGAACGTAGACTGCCTCGTCAGTCTTAAATCTTAAGAGGATGTTGAGGATCGGGATGACCAACCCAGTAGCAATAGGCACTGCACCGGGAGGTAACAGACCAGCACCGGCGACGTAAGTAATCAACCCGGCGAGGTTGGCCCAGATAGTTTTCGACTTCCAAAAAGGCTTCATTCAGTTCTCTCCTACTTTGGCCGATAACCTACCGAACGCCAGACCCATAACGAATGAGGCTAGGCACAGCAGACTAGTAACGACCAGTTTTTGAATCCATTCAACTAACATTTTGATGGGGTTCTCCATGACCACATCTTCAGGCTCGGTGGTTGCTTCATCTTCCTTTTTAGGGGATTGCTTTTTCTTAGGCTCTTCCTTCTCAGTGATCATGTCTGCAATGTTTTGCTGTAGCTCTACTTTGCACGGATGATACTCAGCTGAGTTTTGGATACGGCCCCGCATGGCTTGCAACAGGAACGGGGTACTCTGTCCCATACCTTTGTCGTCATTGGCCCACGTTAAAAGACCCACGACCCGTGGACCCTTTTCAGTCAACTCAACAACAGCTGACCCACTGCGACCACTGATAGCTTTGGGATACCAAGTCAGGACCTGACCCTCTTCCTTGACCAAGTCAATGATCTGCATCGAAGGCCACTCGCACCGTGGGCATCCATACGTCAAGATCGTGTTGTCAGGATTAGGGTAACGGTCAGCTAACGGGATGGGAGTTACGTCGGAGGCGAACTTTGCGTCACATCTAAGCAACGCATAATCGACGTTCAATCCTCTTCCATAACCCGACGCAATGATTTGACCGCTACCCTTTTCCCTTGTACCGTCAGTGTTCCATCTTTCTAGTTGACAGACGTTGCCCCTAGAAGTTCCAGCTACATGGGCGTTGGTCAGCACGAGTGCATAACCATTAGAGTCTCGACCGACTACGCATCCAGATCCACATCCATTACCCATACGGACTCGGACAGTGGCTCTGGCGATTAATGTTAAAGCATCTTCCTCCGTAATGTTCATCAGCGACTCGGCCACATCGGTCAACGCATCGATGTCCTCTGTGCGTTGAGGGATTTGCAAGGTGGCTGAGTTTGATGGTGGTAGGCATTGTCCGTTGTAGCACTGTGCGTTGGCTTCGGCACAGCAGATTCCCAGAAGTAGAGCGAGTAGAATTCTTTTCATGTTGGCCTTTCGGTTTGTCGTTAACAAAAAGAGGGATCGAGCCTTGCGCTCGATCCCTCCCAAGATCCTGAAGATTATACGTCTTAGACGCTGCCCAAACCCCTGTTGTTACTGACCTTCGTTTACCTGTGAAATCTTTTGGAAATGAGGATGCTCTTTGTGCAGTTTTTTGCTGTACCCGTGGGCCTCGTTGAATTTCCAGTTTTCAGCGATTATCGAAAACTGCTCCAGCGTCAGATTGTTCTTCGCAGTGTTGGCTAGGCTGCTGATGATCCAGCAGTTTCCACGGACGTATCCGAGGTCCGGAGCGATCCTGTCGAGGCTCGGGGTGCTGTCCCGACTGCCAGACCGGATCTCTATCGGAATGCCCAGCAGAGGGCAGTGAGACGGAATGAAGAGGTCTTCCGGGTATAGGTCAAATGGTATGTCAAATTTCTTCGAACGGTACTTCGCTTGACTTACCATGTTACGAATGAAGCCACAAGTCTTACATATCTTGTGGGCAGTTTTATATTCGGTTAATGGCTGCTCTTGCAGGCATGTTCTGCATGTTCTCATAGGATCTCCCGTCCATGGGATCGGCAACTATTTGTCCTGATCTTTATTCAAAACTACTAGATCGGGACAATTCATGCAATGTTGAATCCCCGTTACCCTACGCAGGGTGCATTCACCGTGAATCTTACAGTAGCGAACTCGCTCTGTTCGGCAGTGACCACCTCAGCCCTTGACCTTCTGTTCTCTGATCACATGGCCGAGGTTCGGACACTTCTTACACGCCTTCATCTTTTCAACGATGGGATTTTTTTCCATTGAACTACCTTCTGGCGATCCTTGTAATTGTCGGTTTATGTAAAGTGGCATAAGAATCCTATGGGAATTTGCTGTTGTACCAGCTACTGACGATAGTGGGTAAGTTAATTAACAGGTCAGTAAAGTTGGCTTTGGGTTCAAACAGGCTGTAGGCTGCTCGGATACCTAGCCACCTCCACGACTCGTAATCGTACCAACCGACGCTTCCGTACATCTGTTCTTTACTAACGCTTGCGGGGTCTTCATACCCCACCGACTCTCGGAAGTACACATAGTCGTATTGCCTGTCCAAACAACGAGTTATCGTTTGCAGGAAATACAAATCATCAACCTCGACCGGGACTACAGGTAGGGTGTCGATAATGTACTGTTGGTAATAGTTTCTTGTGAACATAGCGTTTATCAATAAAAGGTTATCGAACATGGAACGTCATATGTTCCGCCAGCAAAGCCACCACCCCAATAGGAAACTGACCATTTAGTAGGAACCACAAAGTTGTAAGTACCCTTTTGGGTACAGTTTATATTAAGAATTTGTGCGTGACCCTGCTGGTTGCTGAATTCGCCAACCCTGATCGAGTTTAGACCGTTGGGGTTAGACGGGTGATCTTCCTTAATTTGATCAACTAACATAGCAGGCCACGCAACAATCCAAGCATTGCCAGGAACACCTGAGCAAAAGAAATCAAAGTCCATCGTAAATGCGCCCCACCATGGCTCGCACCAACCACAAGATGGCTCGATTGCGTCATACGGGAATCCGACTATAGGTGTACCGGGGAATAAAACTTGACCCGGTGGTAGTCCACCATACCCGACCCCGTTTTCAACTGTACTAGCACCAATAGTTATCCACGCAGTTAGTGTCGAAGAACCATTATTTTTTAAATACAGGTCGCCTTGTGTCTTGTAACCCATACAGGTGAAGTGACCACCAACCGCCCCATTTATCTCAGGAAGTCTTAGGTTATTGTCGTTATATGTAATACACGTTTCGTCGTTGGGACAACCCTTTACATCTATTTTCATACCACAATCGTAGACGCCATCTTGGCCTTCCAAGTCAGTGGTTGTGCTGTAACCCAGTCCGGACGATCCGTCCCAAAGGAACCGTCGCCACATGTTTCTAAATATAGAGTTACGCACGGTACTTTGCTGAACCATAGTATCCCGCCAAGTGTATTGACCGATATCACCTCCAATGTTGCCGGTATCGTGAAAGTATTCGCCGCCATCACCCATCCACGACTCTGTCCTCAAACCGTCGCTGTTTGCTGTCGGGACCCACTGTTGATAAGTAGGCGGCTCCCACGACCAAGTTTTTCCGCACTTACTAAATTGAGTATCTGTCTCGTAGTGATAAAGCCAATCCTTAGCCCGTATCGGGCCGTGAGTAGTATTTAACTGCGTGATTTGCGACCAATTGAAAACGCCAACAAAATCGCCGGGGTAATCGCAGCAATCCAATTCGCAGTTAGCTAATGTGGCCTGCTCCGTGTTGCCGAAAACCAACCTGACGCTGCCAGTAAGTTCTGCAATAGGAGAGTCCGGGAAGGTCAAAACAACTTCCTGAGATTGCCCGGCTCCAGTCACGGGGAAAGTTAACTCGAATTCCCAACCCGGATGGTTCTCTGGATTCTTATAATCGTCACCAACGAATCCACATCCGTTTGAGCTAAAGTCGTTTTTTAGTACGGATATGTTAACTCGCCATACGTTAAACCCAGAGTTGTCGAAATAGTCTAGAGAGATCCAGTTTGCACGGATACATAGACCAAAAGCAGTAGACATGTACCTACTTACAACATCTGCTTGGGGGTTGGAATACCCCAAGTAGTCGTAGTCCAGTCGCTGCACACAGTCGCCATTTAGATATGTGGCTGCGTGCTTCGACGCCAAAGGAGGTAACCCGTCCTGATATCTCGCCCAATACAGTCTGGTGGTTTTCTTACCAGAAGGGTCTTCAGAATTTTCAGCACAGTCTGCGCAGACCCAAATCGAATCTTCCGGTAGACGCTGTTCTTCGCAGTTAAAACAACAAAGAACCAGCTTACCATCCGACGACCTAACCGCTCTAACTGGATGTGTACATGTCATGGTGCTGCCTGTAGCTGTATAAGGTCAGTGTAGATGTCGTAAGCACCACTCTTCATGATAAGCCGAAACAATACCTGCTGTGGATCTGTGATTGGTCCGGGGTCGATGCATACGTCATCAACAAATTTCCATTTCACGTACATGAATCTATCAGCCCTATCTATCGATGACTCTAGCTCGACCGTGTAGCCGTCAGGCTTCACGGTCGGCCCTATGTCCCAGTTGTCTGAGTAGGCGAATGGTGCGTCGTCGTCAAAGGTGAGGTATGCGGAGTTGTACTGGCACTTGATCCAGTAGTCGTCGTCGCTGGCCTTAGTCTCAATCTCCAAGTGGCAGTATTCCCCAGCGTCAGCCACCCATCCCTTTACGTTACCTGTACCGGGGTCGTAACCCATCTTGAATTCAATATCGGCGGCACTGGTATTGGTGTTTGTGATTATCCGGAATGGAGACCATGTCAGGGTTATTGTATCCTCGCAACCTAGCGTCCTGATTTGACTACCCATGATAGGGAATGCATTTGGGTTATTGCTTACATACAGGCCGAAACCAGTTGTGTCCATGAATGGTTGTCGCACATTAGGATCAGTCACAAAGTCCCTGTCAATCGTAGCTATCCTTTTCCGGCTGTAAGAGTTGCAGTTAAACGTGACGCTTTCAAGTAATGGGCGTCGCCTAAGTGCCGTGGGAGTCCCCGCAAGGTCGTATATTCCATTGATCGCAAGGTCGTAGGTAACCGTATGGTTATTCGGGTCTACGGTCTTAGTGACGATGTCTATCGTTATTGTGACATCTTTATTACGAAGACCTCCTGTCGTGTTAGCCTCACCGTAAACAAATGAATACAAACCAACATCTAAGAACGCTAAACCGTTCTCGGGGACTAATACATTACCGTTCGCAAAATCACCATTCATCGCGCAAGTCGTGGCGTACAATGAATCGAAGTTACACTCGCCGGGACAGCACAGGCTACCTTTAAAACAGTTTAATGGAGGATCTGGCATTAGGGATTCTCCAAAGCAGAAACCCTAGCCTCTAGGTCTGCTAAGGTAGTCTCTAAGTCATCGTCGCATATCGCAGTAACAGATTGTTCATTGACCCATGTGACTATCAGAGAATCGGTGTTTGGATCTATAAACCCCCAGCCGAAAGTCGCCTCAGTCATTTGACCGATGTGCCTCACCCAGTAGTGAGGATTGCCAGCCGGATCGCAACTGACAAGATAGTTTTGGCCGGTCAACCAGTCGTCTACCTCATAGGTCCAAGTGGGAGTGGTAGTGCCTGTACCTTGCGACCCACCGTCAGTTGTTAGAGACAGAGGTATTGCTGAGCCAGTACCACCTCCACCGCCTCCACCTAGATACACCTTGATCAAGACATTGGTATCGCCAGCGTTAATGTCCTGGCCGATGAAGATGATTCGTATAGCAGATGGCTTGTCAGATGTCACAACTCGCTGTGGGTCTTTAACCTCAATGAACTTGTGGTTGAGACTTACTACCTCGTCTACACGCAGCGTGGCGACACCCTGAGCAATAGCCCTGCCGATGTCGCCAGTGATTATATTTTCCAGTGCGATCACGCACATGCTGTCTTCTAGGCTGCTGGTCCCTAACTCGACAGGATTTACGCCTAGTATGTTTTGATTAGTGTACTGATAAAGGTCATCTCCGTTAGCGTCTTTAGAGTTAACATTTGTCTGGGTCAACCCGGTCACCGGAACTAAATCAAACCTCTTGGTGGTGTCGATACCCAGACTCTGGACTCTGACAATCGTACCGCCTTCCGACATGCTGTTTTTCTTACGAGCAGACCTGCGACCATCGACGGTGCGGGCAAGTCCCTGTCGGATCATCTCATACGTTTTGGGACCCATCAACGCAGGTTGACTGGGTCCCTTTGGTAGCATCTTTTCTTTAGACATTTAGATCACCTGATTCAAATCGATATCCGGAGTCAGCTGGTCAACGATAACCGCCACAGGCGATTCGACTACGAACCCATCGGGGTCTTCCCAGTTTCGATTCAACGTCCACAGATAATCCCACCCGCGCTTGGACACAACGATGTCCTGTTGGTCACCGAATGCTGTTTTGATTGCTATGTTGTTGTCGCTAGGGATTGCCTCGAATGACCATGTAATGAAGTCATGATCTGGATCAGAGTTGTCAGGCACGATGCTGGCAATGCGGACGGTATGTACGGGGAAGCCACGCCAAGTTGCACTGTTAGGTCTCCCTACATAGCCGTAGATCGAAGTAAACAATCCTAAGTTCACGGTCCCCTTAGCGTACACCTTGCGTATGTCGAAGTTCATTACAGGATAGGGGACCTCAACTCCAGATACGCTTCCGTCATCGTCAGGACCCGAACCCAAGTTAACATTGATCAAGTCGTACAACTCTGGTTTCTGTTTAGGATCTAAGCCGCCAGCCCAAGTTATCGACTGACGATCATAGGCTCGATAAACAGTCTGGGTCTGAATAGATATGCTACCACCCAGAAACTCATAGCCCTCTGTCTCTGGCTCCCACTTCTCCCACGTTACGGTCGCAGTGTACTCTTCGTCGTTGTCACTACCTCTAGTTGATATCTGCACCCTCTTCCGGTGCAGAACACTGTAAGAGGGGTCCAGAGAGGGACATAGTGGGCTATTAAGTAACTGAGCTTCGGCCTGCTCTCTGGTTCTATTCGCGGGAGGTAAGTCCCCCAGATAGATGTTGTAACCCAGTTGGATCTGCTCGGGATATAGATTGGGACTTGCGTTGTCGGTGATCGACCATATTGAATTGTCTACATCATTTATACAGACTACGTCACGGGCCATTGCATCAACTCCTATGGAAGTGAGACGAAGGGTACAGGACTAGGTTTAGACCATAACTTCGTCAATATTTCTTGATTCTTTTTGTAGTTGGCCTCGGCAATGAGATCGGCCTGACTCTTCTGTTTCTGCCTATCAGTATGGTAGCTGTTCTTTCTACCGGGTCCGGTAACGCCGAACAGTCCAGCGATCTGAGATGAGAATGTACCCATGGCATTAGCAGCAGACTTCTTAGTCTTAGCACCGAGACCCTCGCCGCCGGGGTCTCTAAACATATCCTTAGCCATTTCCTCTACAAACTTCTTACGCTCCTCAGCCGCCATCTCCACCATTTCATTCAGTTTGTTTTCTGCACCTCTGGCAGACATACCTAACGTGGCATCGACCATTCGTCCCAGTATACCTCCATCATTGCCACCAAAGTATTTGAAGATGCCCTCGAACAAACCGTCAAACCGCTTCTGTATCTCCGCCAGGAATTTTAAGGTAACTACCCTCCAAGACATGATGACAATCTCCCAAGCCTTTTCGAGATTGCCAGACAATAGATAATTTAATACGCCGTTGTAGGCATTCATGACTATGACTGCGGACTCACCGATCTTATCGAGTATCCCACTGAAGGTGTCCGAGAAAGTTAGTAGGACTAGTCCCACGGTTACTAGACCAGCAATCAGCAGGCCAAAGGGATTGGTAAGTATGAAAGCAGCAATAGCTCCTAGAGCCGAAACCAGCACTGACAGTAAAGACACAAACCCGCTGGCTATCGAAAGCCACTTGATACTCTGTAGCACCAGACCTATGGCGACCATAGTGGTCATCGCTGCTCCGAGTACAGTCACGGCAGCTGTAAGTTGAACAAATATTTTGATCACCTTAGGGAACGCCTTAACCAGTCCCTTTATAACTTTAACCAAACCCATGGCTAGTTTGGCAAAGTCTTTAAAGGAATCGATAAACGTCTTACCCATCTCCTGACGCAACTCTTTGAGCATAGATGTGAACTGACGCATCACGGCAGCAGGCTTATCAAATGTCCGGGCGAGGTCGCCTGTGATGCCTAATTTCTCGGCCTGTTGCAAAATAGCATAAGACCTAGCGATGATCTTTTGATTTTCAGTTGCAGTTCTTGTCGTAACATCCTGAAAGCCGAGGCCCATGGCTTCCAACTCTCTAAACGTAGCGTTTAGGTTTTGGTCACGGATGTTAATGCCGAAGCGGTCAAGGTTCTCAGCCTCGCCAGACAAAGCACCAACGGTACGCCGCAGTGCTTCCATGTCGCTGAGATTAGAGAATGATCCGAAGTCGTAAGCGAACTGAGTCATCGCCTCAGTAAACTTAATTGCGTCTTCGGGGTTGGGCAGCTGGAGAAACTTAGAACCGATACCCGACATGGTATCTTGGACTTCGGTCAACGCACGGTTGAATCGCTTTGCGAATCCCTCCGCAAACCTACCGGCCTCGTCTAAGTTATTACGGAAGACCTGCTCAAATCGGTCAGTAGATTCGATGGCATCGGCAGCGTCCCGAGTCATAAAAGCAAACGGGGTGAGGATAGCTGCACCGACGCCAAACATACCTGCACCAATCCGGCCCATGTTGACCATGGCCCGGCGGAATCTTTTCTGAACAGAATTAAGTTCTTTATTGAACTTATCCTTTCGCATACTTAGTTCGACGTATGCTGCCGCTGCCTGAATGCCTCTTACACTTGCCATCTATAACCCCATTGATCTTGCAAAAGACTCCATGTCCTGAGGCTCAGGAGCCTTGTGATAGTTTTTAGGTTTCCCGAATACGGCAGTAAGTAGACTCTCTAGGATCATGGAAGTGTTTTCATTCTTGCCTTCCAGCATCCAGTGCAGCTGTCGTAGGGACAGGGGATTCGGATCTACTCCGACGACCCCAGCTGCTTTCCAGATAGCGTATGAAGTGCTTCGTCCTTCACTTGCTGGATCTTCTGTTCTGCCGCTTTCACGAACTCTTCGCTTTGACTGAACTCGATGATCATCTTCATCTGTTCCTGATACATGTCCTTGACTCGCTGGGTCAGTTTCGGCAGCACTCCCTGCGTCTCCGGCCTCAGCGACTGGATAAAAAAAACAATTTCATCCCACAAGGCTCTATCAGATTCGACTAGAGCTTTGCCCGCCAAACCTTCATCGAATTCGTCCCGGCTAACATCTTCTTTGTTTACACAGAAGTGCCACAGCAAATCCATCCTAAGCAGGGGTCGAGTTAAAAGTTCCTCGACCAACTGCTCTGGACTTCCATCCAACAAATCAATCATCCCGGTAGCCTTTCTGGCAGATCCGATTGTTATCTCGATCTGCCAGTCTCTACCCTTCGCATCCTTAAATACTTGCATCACTCACCTCTAAAATTAAACAACATCAGCACCGTATATACGACGCTTCAAGGGGGTATATTGTGAACGGGCAGCACAGCCGAACGTGTAGTTGACTGTGATCAAACCCTCTTCAGGTTGGTCTTCACTTTCATCGATCCGCAAAAAGTTACCCACGACACCCCAAGTCTCGGTGTCAACGGTGGTGGAGTTTAGGATCAAAAACGCAACAATGTCGCCGTTATCCATCGCAGTATTCCAAGCCTTCAAAGCAAAGTTTGGATTCTGGCGAAACAGGTTCATCGTCATGTCGAACTTGTACTCTTCTCGGCCTGGAGCAACGCCTGCGGTCCTTTCAACGCAACGATCTTTAATGTCGTAGCTGTTGACGTTAGCCGAGGGCGATACGGAGATGACGCACAACTCTTCCCACGAAGAGTCGGCTAGGATAGTAGCGTCGTCACCAGTCACATCGTAGTCGGTGATCTGGTAGTAGATTTTTGCAAATTCAGAAAGTTTGTCTGGGTTGAGGGGGTTAGCCATCTTAGTACCTCGGTTGAAGGGTGATTGGTTTGTCGGGTATATCTCTAACACCTGCTATTGCAAATGCTCTCTCTAACATCCTGCCTCTACTTGGTGTATTCAATGCTTGGTTGAAACCAAGACGCATAGTCGGTCGTGGGAGAATCGAATAAGTACCTTTGGGGATCATGACGTACTTAATCTTTCGAATGTTCACGGTACGTTTACCGCCCCGGTTGTTTTTTCTAAAACCGTAACGACCTTCAAGCCTTGCTTTCTCTCTCCGCAAATCCTCCATCGAGGCGGCGGCTCGTGGAATCCATTTGTCTTTCTTGACAGTAACTCTACCGCCATATTCTAACAGCGATGGAATGCTGGGAGCGTTGTAACTTTGTACACTAGTTCCATACCTGCCCTCATTTAAGTATCCCGTGAGAACCCGAGGTATAGGTTTCCGCTCATAGCGAAAAACGATGGTGCGATACATTACACCACCTTTCTTTTTACCTCCGCCAGTGCTGGGAGGACTGTTTACACCCTGACCCGGCTTGGATCGGTTACGCTTACGCTTGGTGATTACCTTGCGTCGGGTGACGTTCCTTACAGTACCTCCGAATACTTTAAACGCCCATTCCGTCCGCCGTTCAATTGCTTTTTCCAATTTGTCGAATCGATCAATTGATGTGGTGGCATACTTAAAGAAACGATTGCGACCTACGGTTCGGGTTATGTTAGCCATAGGTCAACTCCATGTCGCACATCCACATGCCCGTTTCTGCGATGTCCACCTCAGGCAACGCCAATACATTCATGTCAGTCAAAGACCTAGCAGCGACCTCTAAGTTGCCACCAACAATGTCCTGAACCCACTCAGCGTACTCCATGCAACCATCCAGCTGCTGTTGGCTACCGGGTTGCAACGTGGCATCTACAGATGTCAACTTCCGAATCATGGAAACTTCCATCGTAAAGCCAAACCTATAACCACAGCGATCCCGACCGGCAGTACGCATCGGGACTCGATCTCTG
>Ga0070746_10001362_pt1 | contig 14612 bp, 17 predicted proteins | sample VirMetDEL_Mar_21_FD_77016 | JGI IMG/M metagenome (GOLD analysis project Ga0070746, IMG submission 77016) | Aqueous microbial communities from the Delaware River and Bay under freshwater to marine salinity gradient to study organic matter... | ecosystem: Environmental > Aquatic > Marine >... | reverse complement strand
GAGGCGACACATGGCTGAGCGGCAGTTGCTGCTGTGGCCGGAGCGTTATTCCATCCGCTGCGTTGTCTGCGGGCGGAAACTGAAGCGGAAGAAATCACGATCCAGAGGCATGGGGCCTCGCTGTGAATCTCAATTCATCAGAATCAGGAGCGACGAACATGGATGTGAACGGGATGAAATCGAGCACTCAGAAGTCGATCGAGACCTTTATGCGAGCCAGCGGGCAGACGGTTTGTGATCGGCCCACGATGCCCAGCGAAGCTGACCGGTTGATGCGGGCGAAACTGTTGTGGGAAGAAACGCTCGAAACGATTTCCGCCCTCGGCGTTCAGGTGCTGGATTTCATGGGCCACACCCTGACGAAAGACACCGAAGACATCCGGTTTAACGTGCTCGACGAGCGGTACGTTGACTTCGAGGAAATTATCGACGGGTGTATCGACTGCCGAGTGATCGCGACCGGAACGCTCAGCACGCTCGGAGTGCCTGACATGCCGTTTCAACTTGAAATCGATCAGAGCAACCTGCGGAAGATCGGCCCCGATGGACAATGCACCAAACGAGACGACGGCAAACTGCTCAAACCGTGCGGATGGCAACCGCCGAACATTCGACGCGTGCTCAACGACATCTTTCCCGAACAGCTCACCGCTGACGAGGCGGTGATATGAGCACCATCACAGCACCATCAGCCTACGTTCAGCAGGCCGAGGAAACCGAAGCACAGATCGTCGCCGCGTGTCGCGAACTGATCGCGAAGATCGACGACAGCAAATGGCAGATCGGCCGACTGGCTCACGAGTGGACTCAGCGACACGCGAAAGGCCGGACTGACGAGGATTTCGGCAAACTGATCGGCCTGCCTCAGCAACAGGTCAACCAGCGGCGGCTCGTGTGGGCGACCTTCGGGGACGTTTACCACACGTGTGGTAAACTCGGCTGGTCACATTTTCGCGAGGTGTTGAGCTGGGAAGACGCCGAGGAATGGCTGGCCGAAGCGAACGCGAACGAGTGGTCAGTCGCCACGATGAAGCGGATGCGGGACGTCCGGCAGCGGATCGACAACGGCGACGACCTGACCGAGCCGAATGAACATTTCGGAGATTCCGAAGAGTTGCGCCCGGAGCTGACAACTGTCGACTCCGGACACAGCGATTCAACTGGTAAGGATCCCTTACACGTTGCGGATGCAGACCCGTACCAGAAACCACCGAGCAACGTGGTCAGCACGCCTCGCGACTTCGCCGACGAACCAGAGTCACCGGCACGACCAGCGGCGGAAACTCGCGACCAGACACAGCCCGCAGAGCCTGTGCCAGCCGCTCCGACCGTGGCATCGGTCACGATCGACAACGCGATCAACAATATCGCCGCGCTGGTCACTGCTTTGAAGCCGCAGTTGAAAGGAAAGACCGGCCACACGCTGGCCGCCCAGCTTCGCCGCTGGGCCGACGAGATCGACCCACCGAAGAACAAACCGGCAACGACGGATGCAGTGCCGACTGAACTGGACACGCCAGAGGCTCGGCAGGCGTTGGACCAGTGGCGGGAGTATCGCCGCGAGTCGCGCAAGAAACTGACGCCAATCGGCGAGCGGACGCTTCTGAAGAAATGGGCCGCACATGGCTCAGCTCGTTTTGTCGCCGCCGTCAATCATTCGATTGCGAACGGCTGGCAGGGTTTATTCGAACCGGAGGGGAAACATGGAAACGCTCACAATGCCCGAGCACTCAGCGAAAGCCGCGCGGTCGGAGACGGATACCAGCCCGATGGCGTTTTCTGAGTCCGAACATATTGGCCAGTTCACCGAACAGGCACGCCAGCGGATGAAACAGCGGCGAGCGGCGGCGACTGAGTCTCGACCGTCAGCAGCCATCGTCGCGGAAAAGGAGCTGCTGCGAGCCATCGGGCGACGGTACTGCGAATGCACGCTAGACAACTACCTGATCGACACGAGTCTGCCGGCGACTGATCAGGATCGTCAGCGGCGAGCCGTGACCGAGATCGGTGGGTTTCTGAATGAGTTACCCACGCAGATTGATGCCGGGCGAAATCTGATTCTGTACGGCACCGTCGGGACTGGAAAGGATCACCTGATGGCCGTCGCCTGCAAAGCGGCAGCGGCAGCCAACAAAACGGTCCGATGGCGAAACGCATCGGACGTTTTCACCGATGCGAAAGCGACATGGGGCAAACGAGGCGAAAGCGTCGACGACATTCTGAAGCCATTGCAACAGGCTGACATTCTTGCCCTGTCGGATCCGATTCCGGCAGTCGGCGACATTGACGCCCACGAAATCCGATGGCTGCTGTCGCTGATCGATAAACGCTACCGAGACATGAAACCCACATGGGTGACGCTGAACGCCAAAGACGGAGCCGACGCCCGCCGAGCGTTGAGTCATCAGGTAATCGATCGCCTGCAACACAACGCACTGGTGATCGACATGAAGTGGAACAGCTACCGAGTCAAACGATAACGTTTATACGAAGGATGTTGCGATGACTGACCTGAAGAATTGGAAATGGCTTACTCCGGCTGAAATCAGTTACGCGACCGGAGTGGCGCTTGAAGATGTATGTGAGGCCCTGCCTCACTTGCTCCGGGCCGGAAAGGCAGAGCACGCAACGCTTCGATGTGCTGGCGTCGAATTGCCCGTTTTTCGTTCTTCTGAATGTTTGTGGGCATAACGCCCAAAATCACCCGGCGGCGGCCAGCGGCGTTGCCATCGGGTGCGACGTGGCCCGCCGCTCGGGTGGATTTTATGGTTAGCGTGAATTTGATTTTGGAGTGGAAAGCGAACGGGGAATCCCAGCCGGAGCTTTTTAAGCGGTTGGAATTACCATGTTTGCCGCCGATTGGAACAGTTGTGTGGTTGGCAGACAGTGCCGCACCAGACGGAATGGAATGGAACGACGCCGTCGCTGTCGAGTCATACGTGTGGTATGAGAAACATCCGTGCCTGTTTGACGTTTATTTGTCTGTCTGGGATATGGGCGAGTGTGAAGATGTCGCCTGGCAGCGAGACGGATTGCTCGATCTCGGCTGGCAGTGTGGTCAGCAACGATTTGCACGCTAACGACTGAGTTCACGCGGCCACGGGCCACGGAGAGAAAACGTATGAATGACGAAACGACCAAAAGCGAAGAACCAGCGTCGGAGCGTGAGGGCGATAGTGGCTCGTCGTGCACCGATTTGTTATCTGCCATCGAGCGACTGAATCTCGCTCGTGATTGTCAGATTCCGTGGGAACATCCGTGCTACGAGCGAACGGATGGCCGATCCCCGATGATGAAGTGGCAGTGGGATTGCTGGGAAGTTGCAAAGGCGTACATCGACCGCCGCAACGCTCCGCTGGCGTGGACAAGCAAGTTGACGATTCTCGTGGGCGAGTGTATTTCGGATCAGCGAAACGGCATGGACGTGCTTGCGAGTGCGTCATGGGATTCCGTTGTGGAGCATTGGGCGAAACAGGAGCAAGGCAGATAACGCCCCGGTTCAGCCGGTGCGAGGAGAAAGTGATGAGTACAGAAAACGGCGACAACGAGCACTCGGCTGCAACCGATTGTTACCTGCGAGTTCTGGCTGACTTCGGCTTCGATTCAGAGGACGAAATGCAGCGGTACTTTCGGACTGAAGGCTATGCTTCGGATGGCCTCGATGTTGACGACATGGCGAGCGATGTGAGGAAAGCACTGATCCTGATCGGACAGCAATGTCGGTTGCTGGATCGTTCGTTGGCGATCATCAACCACGCAATTATGCACGGGATGCCAGTAACAGATGAAGTGGCAAAGGTGTCGAATCTCATTCGCGGGGTCGGCAGGTAACTATTGATTCCTTGCGCTGGATAATTGCGGTGGGATTATCCAGCGCAACAAATCACAGAACTTGAAGCACGGTTCATTGGTCGTCAGTGGGTCGTGTTCCCGGTTTTGTAGAGTCGGGATAGCGCGGCGGCCTGAGATCGTCATCAGGACGTCAGAAAGCGTGAGGCGGGACGGGTGAGTGTGGCGACGGTTGGCCGTGGGGAGTCAACTGTTCGGGGGCCTGCGGGCAGGAAAGTCACACAACAAACGCCGTGGGCAGTCAGGCATCGGGCCGGACTGTAGACACACTGGAAACCTCATCGGCTCCGACACCACGTGGTGAGGGAGAGATAGGAAACAGGGTCGCCCGCATGGGATGGATGCGCATTGAATGCAGGGGCTGGAGCCAGAAACATGACACGACAACCCGGAAAAAAACGAGAATTCACACCGCACGAAATTCGGACAGTGTTACGATTCCTCCGCGACAACCCGTGGAGTTCCCGAGGCGAAATCGCCAGAGGCTGCGGCATGGACCCGCGAACGGTGCAGGCCATGATTCGACGAGAACTCAACCTGAGAACCGCTCGCCGCCCCACAGCCGACGGAATCCCACCCCTGACAGTGTTTAATCTGGCAACCAAGTGCAGCGGCGAAACAGTTTAACGCCCCGGTTCTGCCGTGGCGAAGAAAGGATCTGGAATGACACAGACGACCAGCAGTGAGCCGTCGGCAGCAACCGATGGTTATGTTGGCTTTGAATGTCCATTTTGCGGTCAAAAAGCAGGAATCGCAGGACCACATTCTGTGCAATGCGAATCATGTGGCGCGAACGGGCCAGTCGGACACGATTTAGGGCATGGAGTCTCGCTGTGGGTGATGCGTGCCGTGATTGTGGATAGGGATACGGAGTTGATCGCGAATAAAACATCACTGCACGTGGTGGTAAACGGGATTAACCGACGAACAGTTAAGGCGGTCGAGCGAAACGACCGGGATGAAGCTAAAAGATTGTGCGAATTGAGCACGGCGGTCGAGTCAGCGGCCAACGAGGTGTTGACAACATAACGAAGTGTTTGACCTGCGGATCAAGGACGTCGATCTGACGCGGCGGACGATTCACGTCAGACAATCCAAAGGCGCGAAGGATCGAATGGTGATGCTACCGCCGCCGGCTATTAAATCGATCCGGCAGCAACGTGATCAGGTGCGAGAACTGCACGCCGCCGACGTGGAGGATGGCTGCAATCGAGTCGAGTTGCCGGGAGCGTTTCACCGCAAATCGGCGACGGCCTCGGGATCGCTCAACTGGTACTGGCTGTTTTGCTCGCGGGACCGATCGAGGCATCCGACTGACGGGTGGCTCGGTCGGTATCATCTGCAACCGTCGACGGTGCAGCGGTCGATTGTGCTGGCGGCGGCGAAAGCCGGGATCCACAAGCGAGTCACGTGTCACACGCTGCGGCATTCATTCGCGACGAACCTGCTCGAAAACGGCGCGAGTATTGAACAGGTGCGTGACCTGCTCGGTCATTCGGACATCAGGACGACTCAGAAGTACCTGCACTGCACTCGGCCAGCGTCATTGTCGGTCGTCAGTCCACTGGAACGGATCGCGTGATGGTGCGGCTGATCATTCTGGCGGCTCGTGAGATCTGGCGGACGGTGCTGGACTTTGTCTATCCGTTGGACTGAGAATCGGCCGGGCGTGGCGTGAACTCTTTGCAGGTTTCACACCAGTGAATTGATTGATCGGCGGCGGGACGCTGAATGGTACAGTTTCCGTGCAGACGACATTCGAACGACGGGACACGTTTCGCCGGACAGTTGCAGGGCTCGTGATGGTCAAACTCGCCGAGGTGTGTGCAGTGGTAGTCAGTCGCCACGATCACGGATTGACCGGCGGCGAGGCGTTCCCGGTTAAGTTGATGCAATCGCTGACGGCTCATGATGACTGCACCGCCCTGACGATCAGGTTTCCAATGCCGGGCACGTGCGATAAACCGCGACGTTCTTCCGCGTGAACCTTTGACGAAATACTGATCGAGCCGGCAATAATTCGGCTGCCGTTGCCGAGTTCTTCAACTGCGATTACAGGATGCGTCTCGTCGCCATCGGACGCAGCGCCCGGCCCGGTCTGCAACGGTGCCACGACGGTCCTAATAACGCAGTTGTATTCATAAAGCGCACTTCCGCCAGATATGCCCGTTACGACGCGGTCAATCGAGCCACCACCGGCCAGCGGAACAGCGGTCAATCTGCTGCTGCCTTCTGGCCACCCGACACCACTGAAAAGCGTTTCAGGGACAGGAGCAAGGGCGTGGCTTTCAGTTGAAACGCAATCCAGTGACACGAGGGCTCGATAGGGGTAGCCCGGACTGTGTCCATCTTCAATCGCATACAGAGACAGACTGGATCCGAGCCAGCCGAGAAAATCGTTGCCGATGGAGATGTTCGGCTGATCCAGCCCGCTCGGATTGGCTCCCTGTGCGAACGTAGAAGAAACATGCTTCCACGGAGCATCGACGATCAAGGTTTTTCCTCCGAGATCCAGCCAGTCAACCAGCCATTCAACGTCGCTTTCGGCCAGCGAGTAGCTCCACGTGTATTGCTGCATCGCTCCGAATGTGTTGTAGACGTCCACCAGATAAATACAGTCGACGTTTGCGATGGCTGCCGAATCGCCACGAGCCGCGCGGGCAACGTCATCGCCGGCGAATCTGCCAGACCAGCCGTCGAGCTGCACAGCGGTGCCGCCGGCTGCCGCCAGTGCCAGCGCAGGGTGCGGCGGGGCATCGCTCGGAAAACTTGCTCCCGGAATTGACCGGGCACCGCCAGCGACTCCGTACAGCAGCAGAAGCGGCGCGAGCGGCCACATATCGCTGACCCAAACGATACAGTCCGGCGGGCAGGTCGCAGAATGATCCGGTTCAGCTTCATCGCCGGGCCAGAAAATAGATTGCAGGTCGTCGTCGGTGATTGCCTGACAACTGCCGTCCGTCGTTTCTGATGTCAATGTCGATGCTTCCGGGTCAACAGCGGCAGAACCAATGCCGCCGGGATCCAGCGGCGAAAAGCTGACCTCGGGATCGTAAAAAAAACGAGTGTGATCCGGCCAACTGACAGCGTCCAGACAGGGACAGCGGGCGCAACCGAGTTCGAGCACCCACGGAATCGCCACCGGGTTTGTGGGCCAATCTTCAACCGTCCAGTTAACGGGGAACGCGCTGCCGTTGGTGTTGTAGTATTTCAGCGAGTATCCGCCGTCAAAATACGGGTTGACCGAATCGGCGTACGGGTCGCCGGGGTGCACCGGGTCGCGGCCAGCCGGGACACTGTCGAGGCCGTAGATGATGCCGTCACGAACCGGGCCACTGAAAAACGCCGCTTCGCTGGTGAACGGAAAGAAGTCGACGAAAAACGTGCCGTTCAGGTACGAACCAGACGTCAGGATTTTGTTGTCGGCGAGCCACTCGATAAAAGCCTGATCCGGGTTGTAACGGATTCGCCACAACATCGACGTCTGGCTTTTCAGGTTCAACATGGCCGCCTGATATTGCGGGTAATTTCGGATGTCGAGATCACCGGTAAAATCACGGTCACCGGACCATTCGAGCAACGTCCATGTGCGGCAGTAGCAACACTGACAGTGACAGTTGCAACCTTTTGGGCGGCCCATTGGTCAGGCTCCGGGAGCGGCGGGGACGGTCAGGGCGGTGGCGTCGCAGCTCAGCCAGTAGACTTCGAAACGCCCGTCTGAGTTGAACGACGCTCGGCAGTACATGCCCTCGTCACCGGTCAGCGACTCGTCATAGTTCCAGACGGTGGCTTCGCCGATGTAACGCCACACGTCGGACGGATCGAGAGCATAAACGGCGAGTGCCACTGATTTCGGTGTCAGCACGTTGGAAGCAACCGACGCCGCTTCGAGCGTGTCTCGCAGGTAGCCTCGGACTTCAGAATAGGGGCGGCCTGTGTTGGTCTGCGTGTATTTAGCCATCAGGAGTTTCTCCCGAAGTCGAAGCGTTCGAGTTTGAAACTTTCCAGCAGCAGCTCGGTTTTCTGCTGGCCTTCGAGTTCCAGATTAACGCCCATAATCTGCAGGTACTTCGGCGAGGTGGCGGTCGGGCTGTTGGCATCGAGCGACAGGTTTCGGCCATCGACTTTCGTGATCAGGTCGCCCAGCTCGTACTCGTAGTGATCGATGCCGTCGAGCGTGACCGAGCAGGACAGGTCGGCGGAATCATCCCACTCACGAACGTGTTCGAGGTATTCCTGAAGTTCCCGAGTGTCGTCGATTTCGCGGGTGAACAGCGACAGGTTGCCGTCGCCACCGCCGACGATTGAAACTGCCTCATTGACTGTAACAGCGATTCCAGTCGCGTTTTTTACTGTATAAATTCCGTCGTTGGCTGTACTGCCAGTCACCGCGACTCTGTCGCCCTGTTCGAGCGGAAGTAGCGGAGCGGACGCTAAATAGAACGTCCCGCCGCTCGTGGTGTTAGTCACAAAACTAATTGCCGGGTGGCGGTCAGTGTAAAGGACTGAGGTCGAATCGACTCGACGAACGTGGAAACGGTTCGACAGGTCGAGCACTGACCGCACGACGTCGGCCTGCGGCGAGCTGTCTCGACGGTCGGCGATGGCGTGGCGGGCAAAGTCGGATTCGACGCAACACGTGATGCGCAGCGGCGGATCGTTAGGGAACTGTTGCAACTGAGTGTGCAGTTCGAACGGAATGGTGCCCGTCAGCCGGATCCCGCATTCGTCCTTTAGAACGGCAAACGGCCAGTCGGGTGTGATCCAGTCGTCAGTCTGTTCGTCGCCGTTGTCGTCGAGATAGCGGTGCTGGTATTCGAGCAGGTAGCCGTTTTCACCGACCAGTTCCCGCTCGCTGGATTCGTTGTCGCTGGCGTTGCCTCGGTCCAGACCTTCGCTGAGCGCGGGCAGGAATCGTCGGCGGCGTTGAGACAGCACACGCACACCGTCGACCGGATGCGGTTCGGTCAGCAGACTGTCGAGACTGGTCGCGGTGGTTGGTGTGGTGCGGATGCTGTTGATGTCTCCGGCTTCGTTGAGCACGTATTTCCGGTGAGTGATCGAAGACGCTCGGGCATCGGTTTTGTTGAGGTCGTCGATGTCGTCAGCGTCGTCGGCTTCCGGCCATGCGGGATGCAGCAGAAAGGTTGATTCGACCAGCAGCGGCGACGTGAATCCCTCGATCTGATTGGCGAGATCGGTAATCGAGATATTGGCGTGATAGTCGGCGATGTTGGTTTTTTCGCGAGTGATGGCGTTGGTGCCGGGTCGCTGGGAATAAACCATCCGCTGCGGACCGTCGTTGAGTTTGTGAAACGCAAACGACGTGTGCAGCTTGTCGTTGCCGGCGGTGGCGAGGTCGTCATCGAACACCAGCGACCACGCAAAGCCGAACGGTTCCAGCAGACGGTCGAGGCATTGCGAGAGCCAGAGATCGGTGTCGAGTCTGACGTTTCGCAGCAGTTCGGTGGCCGTGACATCGGTAGCGACGAGTTTGGCTTCGAGGTCTGTCAGCAATGGGTTGCGGACGTACTTTTCGAGCGGGTTGAGCAGCCAGCAGATCGACAGCACCGCCTGCGGCAGCGTCCACAGTTCCGGCGTCTGCGATTGTGCCGTTGTCGCGGCGGGTGTGCGTGAGGTTTTCGGATCCAGCCACCACGAGCGATCGTAAGCGTTTACCGCAGATGACCGGTTGCCGACGATGCGGCCATCGGCATTTTCTGGATTGAAGACGATCTCGCCTTCGACCAGTTGATCGGTCCCATCGGACAGCCGCACGCGGTATCCGGTCGTTTTGAGTTCGCCGATCAGCCACGGGTCAATTCGAGCTGTTGGTTCGACGCCTTCGATTGTGCCGGACAGATAGTGAGATTGCTCGCCGAGTTTGCCCCAGCACAGCCGGCGCGTCGTGCCATCGTCGGGGTTGTAGGCGTGAACATCGACAAGCCGATCGTAGCCGGCGGGCGTGACGGCATCGACGAGACGATCATTGCTGCGTTCAAGTGCCCAACGGAACGAAATTGTGTTGAGTTGCTGCCCGTTGGTCGGTCGCGAAATGCGGTGAGGAATCAGGAAGTCAACTTCCTCGGACGCAGTCGGCCAGTCACCGCCCTCGGGACCGAGCAGCGTGATCAGCGTTTGAAATCCGTCGCGGATCGTGTCCGTTGGCAGTGTTGGCAACTTATCGCTCCTGCCATGTGATCGACGCCACGGCACTCGGACCGCTTGCGTCTGCGGTGATGTCGATGTCTGGATCGCTGGATCCGTACGCGTTGTCGATGGTCTGTGTGACGGCCCCGTTGCGGGCGACGATGTTGAACACGTACGCCCCGGCATCGGTCAGCCCGGACACGTCGAGCCGATAACGCCGGACATCCGCCGAAAACGAGGTCGTCACTTCTGATGGTGTTGACGGTCCGGACTGCACCTGCAGAGCGAATTCAGTCGGCAGCAGTCCGTTTTCGAGCACGTTATTCCAGACGAAATCGAACCGGGCTCCGCCACCTTTGCACGCCGCAACGCTCAACAGGTAGCCGTTGCCTCGGATTGTGTCGTCGATTTCGCTGTCACCGTCGGTGGTGAAGACTCGTTCGAATCCGAGATGCGGGTTTTCCTTGTCGTCTTTCCATGTCCGCACGGCGACTCGATAGGCAGTGGACGAGCCCAGAGCATACGAAAACGCCGACGTCGGAGCGGTGACCGTGGCCACTCGGCTGGTTTTGTTGCCGGTAACGACGTTGCCGAGTTTCAGGATGTGCTGGCCGGGCCGGAGCAAGCGAAACCGGCGGTACTGGATCGGCGGCGGTGTGGATCCGGCAGCGGCGGTCGTCACGTACAGAGACGCCCCGCCCGTACCGGAGTTTCCCGCCGTCGCCGCGTCATCGGTAAACGGTCGATGCGAGAACAGATACCGATTGCGGCGGTGTTTGATGATCAGTCGCTGCACCATTTACGAACCCCCGAACACAGCGCAGGGATAGTCCTTGACCCATGTGTTGCCGTTCTCGACGATCGTCACCCGCAGATAGCAGGACGAGTCATCGAGGCCGGACGCAATCACGGCTGACTTTGTCATTTCGAAGTGATTCGCCACGTTGGCCGACAGTGCGAAACCGGCGGCGTCAGCATCGTCGACCTGAAACACCACGGCACCGGCTGAGTGTTCTCGCAGTTGAACGTCGCAGGTTGCCGAGGAATCGTATGTGTCGAGATCCACGAGCTGGCCGTCAGATTCCAGCCATGCAGTCAGTTCAATGTCGGAACCGTCAACGGTCACGTCCAGAACGGGCTCGACGATCGGAATCCGTTCGACTTCCTGACTGAACTGGACGGTGAACCGCTCGCCAACCAGTTTCAGGTCAGACAGAGCGGCAGACCCGCCGGCCTGTTCGAATAGCTGCAACGTGTAGGTGACCGGCAACGCCGTGGCGTTGAGTGTCGACAGGTCGATCGAGCCCTGATAGTAGGCGGTTTCCGTCCCGTCCGGTGTCAACGCGAGCGAGAAATTCGCCGCGCTGGCGAGTGCTCGAAACGTTTCCGCCGTGAAATCCCACACCTGCCCGGATGCGTTGAAAATCCCAGCCCAGACCGTCTGACTGGCTTCGTGGGCGAGCGTAATTGTTTTGTTGGCCATTGGGCGGAGTCCTTAAACTTAGTGCATCATCAACGCAGCGGGACAACTATCAGCAGCGGCGGCGGAATATGTGACCGTCAGGAGCGGGTCGGTAGTGGTTCCAGTAGTCTCTGCCATCAGAATGTTGACCTTCGCCGCATGACCCGAAGCCCACGTCGGAGAACCGGACTCATGGGCCGCCGTTACACCAATTCCGAGATTGGTGACGCCTTCCATGTCAATCGCAGCTCGACCATCTGCATTCAGCGTTTGCGTAATGTTGGTGCGGTCAAAACTTTCGGACTCCATGCTTCGTGCCGAATCCGTCAACGGAGTCGATGGAATCGATCCGAACGCCATGTAATCACCGGTCGCCAGTGCTGTGTTTGCTGCCGGAAACGAAGGGTATATTTGCGAGGCGAGCCCCATTGAACCGGATGTTCGCTGGTTGTCAAAACTCAATCGCAAAGTGGCAGAGTCAACAGTCTGTCCTGATCCGATTGATGACGTGTCGAACCCGAAAAACACATGACGGTACTGCTCATACTGATTCGAAGTGCCAGTGGCCTGCACCAGCAGGTCGCCATCCGCACCGGAGTCGTCAACATAGTTGGCTGAACCGCCAATCAATGTTGCCCACGTACCTTGCGAGCTGCCCTTGACGATCCCGTCACAAGTCGACGTTTCCGGGTTGGCGTCCGGGTAAAAGGTGGCGTCCGTAAACAGTGACGATCCGGCGGCGAGGGCCTCGCTGATCAGCGTTCGCGGGATGTGTTTAGTTGCTTTGACTTCCTGCAACTTCGTGATCGTGAACGACACGCGGACGGGCGTTGAGATCTTTTCGCCGTTCAGGAAATACCAGGCGACCGGCGGTTTGAGCATCATGCCCCGCAGTTGCGAATCGACTCGAGCCACGAAGGCGGATGCGCCATTCAGTTCGGTAGTGCCGCCCGGTTGCCCATCCCACGGTCGCTGATTGAGTTGCGGGCCGCCGAAGATTTTGGCGGTGGCTGAGGTCATGTAAAAATCGTAATCGACCGTCGGACCGTCGCCGCTCGGCATCGACTTGATTTCGACAAGATGCTGAATGCGGGTCGACCGTCCGAACTCCAGACCGAGACACAGATCAGCCGTGTCCCACGCGTTCGTGTAACGGATCAGCGACGGGTTGACCGGGTCAATGTGCCCGGCGACGTTGTGCTGAGTGTTGACAACCAGCTCCACCTCAAATCCCGGCTCGGCGTTGTTTCCATTCTTTTCTTCGATGTGGCGTTTCATCGAAAACGCCGAGTCGAAAAGCAGCGTACTGGTGCCCTGCGACATTGTCGGGAACTGGACGTTCGCGGCGAACGAGGTGCAACTGAAATCCCGCTGAATGGTCGGATCGATCGTTGACCAGCCAGTCGCCCCGAGCTTGCGGTAGGCGACGTGCTTGCCGTGCAGTTGCGTGCGTTTCCGCCCGCCACCGAGTGATTCTTGGAACGCATTCCAGAAATGAGCCTGCATCGTGATTCCTTAAACGTTGGGCAACGCGACGCCGCCATCGAACACCAACGCACCGCTGGTGTCGTCCGAGCAGACAAGCACAATCCAGTCCGCTTTGCTCGCCGTTGTGGTCAGTGTTGGAGCGGAGCCACCCGACCAGTTGATCGTCACTCCCGACGATGGCCATGTCACAGTTCGTGAACCGGTGCCGTCCTGCAGCAGTTTGATCGAGTAGTGACCGCCTTTGATTGGGTTGGCGAACGTCAGCGTGCGATTTCCGCCGAGAGCATCGACGAAGATTGTTTTGGCGTGCTTATGGTCGAAGTCGATAGCAATGGTCGCGCCGTCGGCTTCGTCTTCGGTGCCGATCAACGGAGCCGGTACATGCTGCCCGAAACGCTCCTGCTGTTTTCCGGATGTCATCACGCGGTTCGTGCCGCTGTTGCTCGTAGCCACAAACAAGCCGTTGCCGTATGCCAGACCATACCACGAATTCGCTTCGGCAGCGGAGCGGGCAGTCCACGTGATTCCGTCTGGCGAGGTCATGACGCGGTTCGTGCCGTCACTGCTGACTGCCACAAACAAGCCGTTGCCGTAGGTTACTCGATTCCATGTGTTTGCTTCTGCGGCGGAGCGGGCAGTCCACGTGATGCCGTCCGGCGAGGTCATGACGCGGTTCGTGCCAGTGCTGCTTACGGCTACAAACAAGCCGTTGCCGTAGGTTACGCTCTGCCACGAATTTGCCTCAGCAGCGGAGCGAGCGGTCCACGTGATTCCGTCCGGCGAAGTCATTACACGGTTCGTGCCGTTTGAATTAACGGCCACAAACAAACCGTTGCCGTATACAGCCGACTGCCACGCAACAGCCTCAGTCGCGGACCGGGCAGTCCAGTTCACACCATCTGGCGATGTCATCACACGGTTCGTGCCTGTCGCAGAAATTGCAACGAACAGCCCGCCGCCGTATGTGATAACCTGCCATGTATTTGCTTCTGTTGCGGAGCGAGCGGTCCACGTGATTCCATCTGGCGAAGTCATTACACGGTTCGTGCCCGAATCTGCCACCGCAACAAACAGTCCGTTGCCATATGCGACTCGCCGCCATTGGTTCGCTTCTGCGGCGGTTCTGGCGGTCCAGTTAATACCATCCGGAGATGTCATCACACGATCCGTGCCGTTGTCATTGACTGCGACGAACAGACCGTTGCCATAAGTAAGCCCGAGCCACTGACTGGCTTCCGTTGCACTTCGGGCCGTCCATGTTTCGCCGGTGCCGATTGTTCCACCAGCGGGAGCGGCTCCGATGGTCCAGTTCGAGCCAGACCATTTGACGACGTCATCATCGCTCGGAGTCCCGACGTCGATCACCACCCAGTTCGTGCCGTCGAATGTCAACAGGTCGCCAGTGGCCGGGGCCGTGGTCGTCATGTCCGCATCGGTCAGGTCGTCGAGAGACACAGAACCAGCGGGAGCAGCTCCGACGATCCAGCCTGAGCCAGACCACTTGACGACGTGATCATCGCTCGGCGTTCCGACGTCGATCACCACCCAGTTTGTGCCGTCAAATGTCAGCAGGTCGCCAGTGGCCGGGGCCGTGGTTGTCATGTCCGCATCGGTCAGGTCGTCGAGCGAAACCGAAGCAGCAGGAGCGGCTCCGATGGTCCAG
>Ga0070746_10001352_pt1 | contig 14671 bp, 32 predicted proteins | sample VirMetDEL_Mar_21_FD_77016 | JGI IMG/M metagenome (GOLD analysis project Ga0070746, IMG submission 77016) | Aqueous microbial communities from the Delaware River and Bay under freshwater to marine salinity gradient to study organic matter... | ecosystem: Environmental > Aquatic > Marine >... | reverse complement strand
GGAAAGCCCAGGTTCGACGAGACGCCACGATCAGACGTAGCCGAAGAGTTTACCTGGGCACTAGAGGAGAAGGGCATGGGGGACAAGATCAAGTTCTTTATGCCTATCTCGTATGAGAGCAGTCCACCCGAATGTGATAGCTGGGCTCTAGCCGATGGCATGCCACACTATGGCCTGGACACTACCTTTGGGGTAGACGATGACGAGCTCACCTTCCACGCTTTCTATATGCGTGCACAAGGTGACAGAATACAGTCCTTTGCAAAAAAATGCGTACAGGTATACGAAGAAAATGAAGGTAGCATTTAGGTTCAATCAGCTTGGCGTACGCGGTACAGAGGTAGCGCTATTTGACTATGCCAGGTACAACGAAGAGATACTGGGAAACGAGAGCATCATTTTCTCTGACCCAAACGCTAATCTAGCGGCACTTGACAAGTTCAAAGAACGCTTTGACGTTCGGCTGATGGAGTGGGATGAGACCCGCAAGCATATTGGTAGCAATGGCTTTGACTACTTCTACACCACGCACGACGGTCTCAATCGCGGCCAGTGGCTTGTGGACCCGCCTAGCCTAGTACATGTCGTATTTCGCCACAACCAGCCACACGGACGTCACTACGTCTACATATCAGAGTGGCTTGCTGAGAACATGGGGTACGAGCGAAGCAAGAGCCTGCCCTACATATGCGAGCCCCTGCCTAGCACAGGGGAGAATTACAGAGACACACTAGGCATACCGAAGGATGCGCTCGTCTTTGGGTGCTACGGGGGTAAGACAGAGTTTAACATTGACTTTGTGCAGCGCGCCTGCTATCAGGCCTTACAGGCCATGCCAAACCTGTATTTTGTCTTTGCCAATATCCGCCAGTTCATGAAGCATGAGCGTGCCATTTTCTTACTAGGCACCTATGATATGGAGGAGAAGGGCAAGTTTGTGGATACGTGTGATGCCATGATCCATGCCCGGCAACGAGGGGAGACCTTTGGCCTGGCAGTTGCTGAGTTTGCAATGGCGGGTAAGCCTGTCGTAACCTACAAGCATGTGCCAGAGAAGGCGCACTTGGAAATACTTGGTGACTATGCGATTACGTACGAGAACACAGAGGATCTCATGCGCATATTTACGGACTTTAGTCCTGCAAGTGTAGACTACGCGCTCCCTTATCAAAAGTATGTTGCACCTAACGTCATGCAGACGTTCAAAACCCTAATATCAGAATGAAAAAAGACGTAATGATTGGCTTCCCGGTGTATGATCACCGTGCCGAAATATCTATTGTGCAGGAGATATATGCCTGTATGCACGACCCGAACAACCCGGTGTCCATTCTGCAATACTATAACGGCGATTCGCTTATACCGCGTGCTCGTAACAAAATAGCGCAGATGTTTCTCGATAGTACGAATGACTATCTGATGTTCATTGACAGCGACATTCGCTTTCGCAAGGACCACATTGCCCGCTTGCGTAGCTTTGACAAGCCTATTGTGGGTGGCGTGTACTTCAAAAAGAAGCTGCCGTACGAGCCTGTGATGAATGCCTTCATTCGCCAGGAGGGTCCACTTGCTGTGATGCGGGAGATCGGTACCGGGTTCATGATGATTCGCCGTGACGTGCTCGAATCCATGCGTGACGCTGATCCGGAGAACATTTACAGGTACGACCGTGATGAATGGGATGGCGAGAAGTGGGGCTATGACTGGTTTAAGACCGGTGTAAAGAACCAGCGGTATCTATCAGAGGATTACTATTTCTGCCAGGAAGCAGCAGAGCGTGGGTTTGCCACCTATTTGGATCAGTCTATCATTACGCAACACATTGGCCGCAAGGACTATCCAACAAGCGATGCCAACCTAATGGAGACGGTGGTAAACATTGTGGAGCGCAATACCCACATCAGTAATCCCGCTATGATGGCACGCCTAAAAGATGCTATTAACAAGCGCACGCCAGACCAAATGGATCAGCCTGCAAAGGAACTCCTAGCGAAGATAGCGCTTAAAGTCGGCGCAGTCGAAATGGACATCGACACGCCCGGCAACGAGAGCTCTAATGAGAAATGACTTCGCTTCAAGAACTAGGCATTAACATCGGATTGCTTATATCCGGCTTCTTCGGATCACTGCTCACACTAGGTAGACATCGCAACTGGCGCACTGCTGTAGTTGCTGTTCTTTCCGGCATGGGTAGTAGCAATTATTTGACGCCTATTGTGATCGACCTGTCTCCGGTTATGGAGCATTCACAGTATGCGGTAGCCTTTGTTCTTGGGTTCTTGGGCCTAAGGGGTGTCGAGCTAATCACAGACAAGCTCTTCCCCGACCAAGAAGATGGAGATCCACGTAACGATTAACGGAATCGCGAGCCTGTTCATATGTATGTCAACGGTCATACTGATCATTGACATCTATGCCACAAGCAGCTCTCCCATACACGAGTACAGCCTTTTTGAGTCGTGGGCGATAAAGCTAGGCTTGTCCGGCACGGCGGCCGGTAGTTTGCTAAACCTCTTTATCAGCGGCAGTCCACCCTGGTCTGAGGTTGTGCTCAATGTGGGCCTTGCGTTCTTGTTTAGTTGGTGTGTGGTATTTTATAGACGCCATTTCAAACTGCTAGACTTCGATGAAAATAAGCCACAAGGCGGCCCGGATACTTGAGACTAGCAATGATGCGGCCACGTTTGTGGAGCAGATCGTCTCCCGGTTTTATGACAAGGCCATGGAGGCCAGAACTGTGCTTGATGAGAAAGGCTATGATGCGGCCTGGGATGATTTGTTAAAAAGGTATATGCCACCATACTCTGATCTCGGCGTGCCTTATATTGGTATTGAGGTCGCGCTCTGGAAGGAAGAGGTTGTCGAGGAGGTGGATGATGCGGATGCGTATGGCACGTTTGCCAACCAGGTGTGTCGATCCAAGAAAGCACTTGAAGCCGTATACACTTATGCCGACGCATTGCGTTGGATGACACTATGAAGCGAAAAATAGTAGCCAATGTTGGTTCTTACATCGACAAAGATGGCAATGAAAAGAAGCAATGGGCCAACGTGGGCACGTTAATGCAGAATGAGCGCGGGTATTACATCCTGCTTGATTCGTTCTTTAACCCTGCGGCCCTGCGTACTGGTAATGACCGGTCTATTATCCTCAGCGTATTTGAGGAGGATGACGATAAACCACGAGGCGGCCAAAGAAAACAGCAGAGCCCACAGCAGAGAAGCCGCGCCAATTCCTATCAAGACATACCGGGTGACGATCTACCGTTCTAGTGCGCGTGGATAATCTCTGTTGCCACGTGTATAACTGAGCGTCCTCCTGCTACTATTTTGGTGGGCGTTAGGTTTATCCAAAGTCCGCCCACTGCTGGCGGTCCAAAGCCTTTCTCTGCTGCCCAGCCTTCGTCTAACGGCTCTTGCTTGTATGTGCCACTGGAAGCGTGTATCTGCCTATCGTACGATATTCTGTGCGACTTGTAGTTAACGCGTATCCTTGGCACCTCTACGGTCCACCGTTCGTGAATGTGGCCAGATATAACAATATCGGCATCGGGTACCATGACGGCCCGCCTGTTTGTTTTGATTACGCCCCTGGTAACGGGTGCTGCACCACCACTTCCGTGGTCGTAATAGATCGAACACGAGCATTTGGCTGTTGAGTTTTCACTAGCCGTGAACCCGACAATCACGAACCCGCGATAGGGCCCATGCTTTACGCCCAGGCGAACGGCTAGGCGGCGAGTTAGGTCTGTATTATGATGGCGCTTCATGGCGCTCTCATGGTTCCCCTGCGTGATGAGCGCAATGTTCTTCTTGTAGGGCTCCAGGAACGTCACAGATTCGTCCATAAGCGCATCCAGGTAGTCAAGCCGGTCTAAGCCCTCGCGTGTGCCGTGGGTCATTCTCCGGTCTCCTGTGGACCGCATGGCGTCAAACCAGTCGCCTAGTATGATGATGGCCGCATTCTTTTCTACGGCCATGTCCAAATGCTTTTTTAGTAGTGCCCTATTGCACTCCTTGCTATCGAAGTGCGCATCACTGCAAACAAATATGGTTAGCTGTCTCTCTTCACCGTTCTTCCTGCTACAAACTAACCGGTGTACGGACTCTGCACTGTCTTCCACCGTCCATTGCATGGCTGTCTAGGTCTGGTTAGGGGGTCTGATGGCCTGCACCGCAGCCGGTACGGCCTTCTCTATTCCACGTGAAACAACGTACCCACCAATCATAATCTGCAACAGATCCCACATTTGATCCGTGATCTCTATTTGCAGAAAACCCAGGTGGTGTAATACGATAAGAACCAAGAACGTGAGCGCTGTAATAGGGCGCCATGATCGCTGTAACCACGATTCACCCTTTGCCTCAGCGGTTATGATTTGCGTTCTAGATTCCAGAATGCGGAGTTCTGCCTCCATGGCCTTCTCGACCAGGCTATACTTCATTTCGTAGAGCTGATTACGAAGAATGTCACGCTCTTCCTTGGAGGTAATGAGTTCGTCCAGGCCACCGGTGATGGACGCAATTACCTGTGATATTTCCTTAGCGATTAAAGGCATGCTATTGCGAGCTGGTCTGCTACCACGGTAGCCACGGTGGGCATTTTGCTGATGAAGTTTGCCAGGTCTGCGTCAGAATCTATAAATGCGGGTTCGAGCAGGACGCATGGCATGGTGGTGTCGCGCAGAATATACGCACCCCGGTCTCCATCTTTTATCTCCTTGGCTCCACGGGGGTTATTCATAAGCACGCGGGCCAGCTCATCCTGTAATCCGCGAGCTAGGCGAAACCCCCTTGTACTGGTAGTCCAGTAGAGTACCTCGCACCCGTCCGTGCGCTTATCGAAGGCGTTGAAGTGAAAGGAGGCGCAGACATCCGCATCGGCATGCGCATTTATGAGTGCCACTTCTTCACTGTGGTTATTTGGCTCCGGTCTCCGTATAATTACGGTTTCAATGCCCGGAGCACGTATGGCCAGCTGTTGATCTACCATGGCAACGAAGGTGCTAGACAGGTCATGCTCGGCAAGCCCGGTTCTTTCGTTGACGGCGCCGGGCCTGGATCGTGTATGGGCAACAACAAGGACTATCTTCATGGCTTCAAAAAATAAACGTCGCGGTAATACGTACGAATACGAGATTGTAAAAGAGTTTACAGAACGCGGCTATAAAGCAGAGCGTAGCTGGGGTAGTGATGGCCGCAGTCTTGGCCTCGATGCAGAGGTGGACGTGCGCGCATTTGTAGATAACAAGCCTTTACATATTCAATGTAAGCGTAGGAAAAAACTTCCGGAATATATTTATCCTAACAACGTCCATGCTGTTTTTGTTCGTGAGGACAGAAAAGAGTCGCTGGTCGTAATTACAATGGAAAACTTTTTACGGCTATTAAAAGGAGATGATCTTACTTAGGGGCGTAGCCACACATGTGGCGCTTCCGGTCAATTTTGTAGAGGACGCTTCTCTTGGCCCAGACCATTTGGCGGTACTGCTATGGCTGTACACCAGGCCAGAGGGCTACCGGTGCCATGTTCGCGTCATTCGGGAACGCATGGGGTGGGGGAGAGATAAAACCTACGGTGTAGTAAATGGTTTGATAGACCATGGCTACCTTCATAAAAAAGAAATACGCGATGAGGGTGGTACCGTCGCCGGAATATACTATATTCTAACAGACCACGTGATGGAGCGGCAGTCTGCTGGGGTGCGAGGCCCTAGCAGGCTGCCGAGTGAGTCTATCGACGCGTGGAAGAAGCGCATGTTTGAATCATGGTGGGATCTGTACGGGCGAAAGGTTAATCGCCGCAGCGCACTATCTACCTGGCTTAAACTGTCGCAAGAAAACATCAACAAAATACTAGATCACACACCGGCCTATGTCGCAAACACACCCGAAATCCAATTCAGGGCGCACCCAACAACGTACCTCCGGCGGGAGTACTGGGAAACCCCTGTCGAAGACCTTGCAGGGGGCAAACCTGTTCGAGTCTCTGCCGCCGAGGCTAAAAGAAATATGCAAGGAAGAGTGGAGAAACGGTCGGAGGGGCTTAGCCCCAGAGAGTGGCTACTCAGACAGGGATTCAGCGAGGACGAGATCGCAGGCCTTACAAGAGGTTGAGGTCATATCCGATACCGACGCCCGCGTTGCCCTTGCCACAGACAAAGAGATCATAGCGGGCCTGATGCGCGTGGCGTATGTGCTTGCAAGAGATTTGGATAAAGAGCGCGCCACCGTACTGTGCAATGTTATATTGTACATGAAGTTAACTCGTGCTGAATGGCAACAGATTATGGTGCTATGCAGTACAAACGCGAGAATTGCAAAGGAAATAACATTCGCCAAAGCGATTACCCCGCCTATCATAGACGAGGCTAGGCAACACGAAAGTGTCCTGCCATGTCGGCTGTACACGTACAAGGAAGCCCTGGACATGTACGGCAAAATGGACTCTAGTGCACCGTTCACAGACTTTTTCGGTGCTGTTCGCTACCAACAAAAACCTTTTTGGAAATATGTTCAATCCTAGTATCCGGGTTAAGATCAATAGCTCGTTCGTAGAGACGTCGTACAAAGACACCGAGATTTCAGACCTTATTGTGATGAGGGCTGGCCTGGCGGCTGACATTCGTGCCATTTCCATGCAGCTGGAAGACGTCGAAGGGCGTGATCCCGAATGGGTGGATCGCACACGGCGTGCCCTCAAATCAAAGGAGCTGCACTCAGAAACCATTGATGCCTGGCTAAAAGCAAAAGAGGTGGATAATTCTGCCGCGCTTGCCAAGGCGTTCATGGAGGCCGCACAGGACTACCTGAACCAGTCCGAGTTTGACGACATCATGGCTGAGGCGCAGGAGATCACTGGCTTGTAACACACACTAAACACAGCAAAACAATGGAATACCTAATAGACCAGCTTTACAAACCACTGCCACAAGAGGCGATCAAGCAACACCCGTCACGCAAATACCTCTCTACTATAAACGCGATATATGTCACCGACCGGCTGAACGACGTGTTTGGCGTTGGCGGATGGTCGATCAAGACAAGCGTGGTGGAGCAGGGCGAGAGCCACATCGTGGTGCACGTGGCCTTTACGGCAAAGCATGAGGAGCTGGCGCATGACTTGCACCTGGAGCAGTATGGTGGCAACGACAATGCTGACCGTGGCGACGCTTACAAGGGTGCCGTCACCGATGCGTTGACCAAGATATGCTCGATGATTGGCATTGGCTCACACGTGTGGAAGAATGATCCGCAGGCGGCAGCCAAGAAATCGCTCACCATTCTTGACGAGAACGATCAGCTTACAGAGCTGGGACAGAAGGCTGTAGATGCCATAAAAGAGGGCAAGGCAACCATCGAGGCGGTCACTTCAAAGTACATACTCACACAAAAAGACAGACGATACCTAGCTAACCTGTAATGCATGATCAATTTGAAGAGGCACACCTTTATGCTGAGGACGTTATGGAGTTTTGTCGCCAAGGCGGCACGTCTCTAAATCGGTGCGCGAGAAGCCTCCATTTAGACTATGTCTACGTCATTGGCGTAATTCACAGGTTTGGCCTGGATCACACCTTTGGCGAAGGCCCGGAAAAGAACTTGCCCAAGCGCCTGGCTGACAGGATTGTACAAATGTACGATGAGGGGATGGACAGGCGAGAAATATATCTGGAGACGCGTTTGCACATGAAAAGCATTGCGTCTATATTAAGGGCAAACAACAGGGACTACCGCATTACTGCTGCTACAAGGCAGAGAAGGAAAAAGGATGACGTCCCTGTACATACTAACGTGCTTCGGGCGGCCATACGCGATGCTATGGAATACTGGGAACCTAGAAGCCCAGAGTTTTACCGCTACTGGCAAGAAGAACTAAACCGAGTTAAAAAATGAAGATCGAAGAACTGGAAAACCCGCCACAGTGGCTATTGGATGCTGATACCGTATTTGCCAATGTAGAAATCATTGATGGTATTGTTCATTGGAATGGTGGCATCTGGAAAGGCGGCGTATGGCACAACGGCGTTTGGAAGGACGGTACTTGGAAAAATGGTGTTTGGTATGATGGCATTTGGGAGTCTGGTGATTGGGAAAATGGTGTTTGGAACGAGGGGATTTGGTACAAGGGTACTTGGCTTAATGGCTATTGGATTGATGGCCTCTGGAAAGATGGTTATTGGTTCAATGGCTTTTGGTATGGAGGCAAGTGGGAAAAGGGATACAAGTGGGAAAGACGCAAGCCCAAACTTGTGCAGTCTGACACACCACCAACTAACAACAAACAGGAAGAACAATGAGAATCGAAGAACTAGAAAACCCACCACAGTGGCTATTGGATGCATACACAGAAGATGCTGATGTGGAGATTTTAAGTGGGGTTGTCTATTGGTATGATGGTAGTTGGAAGAATGGAAATTGGCACGGAGGCACTTGGTATGGGGGCATTTGGCAGAGAGGCTTTTGGCATAGAGGCATTTGGAAGGATGGCACTTGGTATGGAGGAAGGTGGGAAAAGGTACACAAGCCCAAACTTGTGCCTTCTGATACACCACCATTTAACTACTAAGGCATGGCAATAGCATTCTTGCGATCACATTCTGTGATGACACCGCGAGCAAACTACCTAGAAACATCGGTATTTGCCACTATAGCGACAATAATCGCTCAATTCACAGGCATTTATGCTCATAAACCACAGTAAACACCCGCTTTTATCGCGTTAACATTGATTTAGCGCGTTTTAATCTGCATAACCGCAATTTGCAGAATAAACAGAAAGAACAATGGCTATGGAATGGAAGGATTACTCACAGACAAAGCCGCATAAGCCAGATTGGTATCTGGTTTGGGTGTCAGATACACGGTACCAGGCGGGCTATGCAGACATTGATTATTGGGATGGCACCAAATGGGAGTTTATCAGAACATCAAGCAACTGGTGGTGCGAAATAACGCCACCATCTAACAACAAACAGGAAGAACAATGAAGACAGAAGAATACCAGGCACACTTTTACCAAGTTGTGCAGAAAGTCGAGGAAGGCCTCGTCAATCCACTAGACGCGTTCATAGAGCTGCGCACCATAGAGTCTGCTCTGAAGGACGCTATTGCCTCTGTAACGGACGCGGCGTGCGAGGAGAGGCGATCATATGGAAAAGAGGAGATCGTGCGGCAGGGCTCGATTGTGGAGCTCGTAGAGGGTAGTCCGCGCTATTCCTACAAACACATACCACAGTGGGCGGCCTTGAAAGAGAAAATGAAGGGCATTGAACAGATGTCTAAGATGGCTAGTAGTAACCTAACTGGCTACGTCGTCGACGAGAACGGAGAGGAGGTTGAGGCGGCCGAGGTAACGTATACTAAACCCTATATCAAGCTGAGATCAGCCTAGAACCATGCTCAAATACAAAGCAAAGGGTGTTCGCGTGCATCAGACAAACAAAAACGGGTACAGTAGAGGCAGTGTGAGACGGCTAAGCGGTGGTGAGTACGAGCTACATGTTCCGTTCTTCTCGTTCATCTACACGTTCCACAGTGTGGGCGCGTTTAAGAAGGTTAAGGAAATTGCTAGTTATGGCTTAGAAAGTAAGCAGAAGCTAGTCGATGACTTAAATGACAACAAGACCGTACACGTTTGGGTGAATACGGATTTTATAACAAGACACAAACGAAGATGAAAGTAATCGCCGCGGTAGTAGCCACAATGTTTATATTAGTGAGTATAGTTTTGATCGGGCGCAGTTATGAAAGATAGCCTTATCTATGATCGCACCGTCAACAATCAAGGAGGTGGTGTACGCCTCATAATTCAGCCACAAGAAGGCCGACAGAACCTGAAACTTATCGTAGAAGAGTACGATGGCGAGGGTAATGTGGCTAAGTTTACCGCTGGTACTCTACGCGCATCAGAGCTGGTGGGAACGATCAAGGCGCTGAATTACTTGATTGGCACTATTGGCCAAGAGACCCCCACATCTTAGGTAGGTCAATAGGTAGCGGACAGGGCAGGGGTACGATTTGGAACACGATTACCTCCCGTGTGTCAGTCGTAACCTCTGCCCTTGTTTTGTTTACGCTTCCGCTAGATTTAAGCGTCTTACCTTTGTACCTGGCCTGGCATAGCTTGCGAAGGTGGCTAATTCCCTCGTCTATATCCTCGAACGTGTCAACGGCTACGTGGTACGTGGGCTCCTCTCCGCGCTTGTGGCGTCGGTAGACTAGTCCATAATGCGGCAATACATTTCGCCTCGGTAGTCTAGAAATACGGGCTTTCTGATCCATTTGATTACTATTCCGTTTCCGTCTATGATACCAGCTTGTCCATCCTGTTCAATGCAACGCCTATACCGGTACTTCATCGGGTGAACCACTGATCCCTTTATTCTGTGGTTGTCGATCAGTATCAGCTTACCCTTGAATAGGTTTCGATCTTCGTAGTTTACTTTCATGGCACAAAAAAATGCCCAGGGCCTTTCGGCCCCAGGCACCGCTGGAAGTGGTTAATAAGGTAGATCGTCTTGCATGTCCCTGTATGCCTTGATGAGCTTCTGGGTAAGCATGTCGGCTCTGTCCGCTGTGTCCCGGATTACGGTAGCAATCTGATTCACTTCGGTCATGGATATGTTCATGGTTTTTTGGAACTTGAGTTGCTGCTCCGCAGCCTTCTCGATCATGGCCGCAGCGTCAACAATAATGCGCGTAAGCATGCGCTCTATTGCTTCGTGTGTGTCTACGCGTTGATCTCGATCCATCAGTACCACCCCATGTATTCAATGGTGAACCCATTATCTACCAAATCACGTAGCTTGGGCACCAATTCCTTGAGCTCCTGAACGTCCTCCCAATACCCCTCGTCTACCTCCATGCTACCAAAGAAAAAGCCTTCGGTAGGCGGAAACATGAGCTTGGCCTTGTCTGGCTCCTTTTGAATGATGTCTACGACTGTACCCAGATCGTCAAGCATGTTGGTTATATCGTATGGCGTGCACGAGTCATTGTCTACAAGCCCATGCCCCAGATAACCATCCCCCATTTTCGTAGCATGTAGCTTGGAGATAAAACCATGCAAAGCATTAAACTTGCGAAACTGGGCTACAGGCACGTTTACGCGTACTAGTACGTCGCTGGCGTCTCCGTTCAAAAACTCTGTCACTGATAGGCCTTCGTCGTCTAGGTCGGAAAGCATGCGGGCCGTTGCTCTGGCGGTCTTGTGTGCGGTTACAAATTGATCTAGTCCCATTGTCTTTGTTGGTTTTGTTGGTTATAGATGAGGTCTTTTAGTATTGCTTTGAGTCTAGCTAGGTGTTCGGCGTCCCTGGCGTTAACGACTAACCCCTGGGCGCAAATTTTGGATTCAAAAAGCGCTATCGCTTCCTTAAGCTTTGAAATATCGCTTTCGTAAGGCTCTTCTGGCATTGTTTTTTGTGGTTTGTGGCCTCATTGCTGGGGCCGTTGGTGGTTAGCTTTCTACTGTGAAGTAGTCGGCAAGCGCTTGTCGGTGCATGTCGTCCATTTCGGCCCAAAGCATGGTGAAGCCCTTGAGCGGGCCGTGTGTGGCTGATCGTTCGCAATACTTGCGTTTCATGTGATCGGCTACCGGGCTGATTTGGTCGATCATACTCATGATTCTGCGGTCGTCTGCGGATTGCATAAAGTACACGATTCGACCTAGTGTTTTTGTGTTCATGGCTAAAATAAGCTGGTTTGGCTCTGTATCGAGAGCGTGCGGTATACGTTGCGTAGCTGGGCGCGTAGCTTGTGGCTAGTGTCGATGGCGGCGTCCAACGCTTGGCGGTCTGCGTCCGTGGTCGCGTTGCGTTCGCGTAGGCATTGCAGCGTTTCAGTGGTCTGCGCTTCGGTGACCAGTAGGGCGCGTATGGTTTCGACGTTTGTCATGGTGTTTTGTGGTTTGGTGTGGTTGGCAATATACGACATTCTGGCTAGATGAGCGCGTGAAAATCGTTTATTGTTAGGGGAAAGTGCGCTTCGCTTACGTGTAGTGTGATTGCGTAGATGTGCGGGTCTCCGTCTGGGTGTGGGGCTACGGTCGCTCCGGTCATTCCGTCGTCGCTGTACGTGTCTAGTATGTGTCTGGCGTATTTTGTGGCGGATTCTCGGGTAAATGCGGCTACGTCGTGCGGGCGTGGTTGTAGGTCTTTTGGCGTGGCCTTGCGGCCTTTTAACCATACGTGGTACAGGCCGTTTGCGCGTACGGTGTACACGCGGTGGTTGGTGTTGTTGTTTAGGTATCCGGCTACGGTTCCGGCCTCGCGGTAGGTTTTGTAAGTCATGGTCTTGGCGGGATGTGGGCGGCCGTGTGGGGCGGCCGTCCGTTGTTAGATTAGTATGCTAGGCGCGTTTGCGTTCACGGTATACGTCCGTAAAGATCCATTCTTGATCTTCGTAAAATTGTGCTTTCACTGGGTCGTTTTTCCTGTGCATTTCGTTGGCTACTTCTCGGCAATTTTTGATGAGCTGTGCAAGTGTTTCATCACTGCAAGAACGGGCGGCCTTCCGCCATGCTTGGAAATCTTCCGCGGTTGCTTTCATGGTCTGGGTGTGGTTTATAGGTTGCGTAGGGTGCGCGTGGCGCGGTGAAAACTGGGCTCGCTGGGAACTGCTCCGTTGTAAAGTGGGCATACGTATACTGATGCGTATGTATACGGCATTTCTTGCTCTATTGATACGGCCGGCAATATTCCCAAACCAGTCATTATGCCCATGGTTTCGCATTGTGGGCCAGACAGCCAGCCGTCGCGTGCGAGCTGTTCGATACCTTCGCGGTCTATCGTGCCGAAAAATTGCATATGGTACACGGTGTCGTCGTCTGGCAAGTCTAAATCATAGAAGACATCCGATTCTCCAGCGGGCATTTCTCCTTCTGTTAGGTTGTCGAGCTCTGGCGAACCATACAGGGCGCCAGCTAGCGCGTTGCATAGGTCTTCGGCGTTCGCTTCGTAGGGGTTCATGTAGACCTTGGGCGTCTCTGCGTTTATGGCCAGTAAGTATGTGAGGGCTTCTGTTTTCATGGTATAGGCGGGATGCGCGGGCCGTGTGGGGCGGCCCACTGGTTGTTAGTATTGTACTAGGTAGTGATGCGGGCGGCCGTGCATGGGGATGCGTATCACGTGGTTTGCGTGGTATTTGTCAATCATTGTAATTTCGACGTCTTCGTCGTGGGCGATGTTGTATTGCTCGCGCAATTCATCCTCGGTGTACTCTGACCATTCACAACGTATGGCTATACGGTCAAAGCTGATGTTTTCCTCGATGGCCTCTGATAGGTCAAAATAGTAGTCAAACAAGGCCTCGGCGGCCTCATACGTGAAATCGGCGTCATCGCGTCGTGCTAGTCGGTCGATCCATTCGTGGCGTGATACTTCTTCAATTATCATGGTCTGGGTGTGGTTTATAGGTTGTTTATTACGTCTTCGTAGATGGCCTCGAGTTGGGGTATGGCGGCGACCTTGGTGCGGGCCGTTATGTTGTAGTGGTGGCGTGCGTATTTGAGGAGTGGTCTATTTGTAACCTTTAGGCCGGTGCGCGTTTCGATTTTGAGTGCGGCGATGAGGCCAGCTAGTCGGTAGGCGGCGATGCGCTCGGGCGTGTTTATTATCATAGTTCCATGCATGGTGTGTAGGGGGATGCGCGGGCCGTGTGGGGCGGCCCGCTGGGTTGGTCAATATGCGATGGTGTCCATGTAGTTTGGGGCTACTCGGACGGTGTACAGGTCTACTACTTCGTGGAAGGCCTTGGGGTTGTCTAGCTTCGATTTGTCGGCCTTGTAGTCGTATGCGCTTATTGTATCTATTGCTTTCCCGTTTTGGTATACGTCGACGTATACGGCCTTATGCGAGGCCTTAAAAGTGAGGTTACGGCCGTACACAAAGCGGGTCGTCCTATACTCTTCGTCCGGTGGTTCAATAGGGATTGGGGCCGGGTTGCGTTCGTGCGTGAGCGTGACGATGCGCTCGTAATGACGCGAGTGCTTGTATGCGATGATGACCGTGTCATGGTCATGTAGTAACTCGTCGGCGTGCGCTAGGGCTACGGTGTAGGTGTGGGCCGTTTCTTCCTCGTTCGGGCGGCCTTTGTAGTCCAGTGTGATTACTGCGTACATGGTGTTTTTGGGGTTGTGACGGCCGCGCGGGGCGGCCGTCGGTTGGTTGTTCTAGTACTCGTTCATGGTTACGGTGCTCCAGCGGTCTGAAGGGTCTGGGGCTCGGTGCTTCCATTTAACCTCGAGTTCTCCAGTCCAGATCGAAACTCCTACGATCTCGACAATTTCTCCGTTCTGTAGCTTCCATTCGTCGATGGTACGCTGGGCGCGTGCGATTGCGTCGGCGAGGTGCTCGTCCGTTCCTAGGTCGATCTCGTCGTGATAGGCGCTCGTTATATAGATGTTATACATGGTGTTTTATAGGTTTGGTATAGGGTAACGAGGGAATATAGTGAATCTGGGGGCTACATGCAATAGCTGCACGCTATGCATTCATGCGATCTTCACGTACGTGTTTGCGGTGTGATTTGGGGGGGTAGGCGCGCGCCGTGCGAGTCCATTACAGGGCTCGTAGGTGCGCGCGTGCGTTGGATGCGTGGGGTGCTCCAGCCGGCGTTGTGCATGGGGCGTGCATGGGCGGGCCTTGCGTGCGTGCGCTCGTGTACGTGT